>CEAR01034094.1_pt1 | contig 35609 bp, 41 predicted proteins | sample 557461 | NCBI WGS metagenome assembly CEAR01 (sample SAMEA3182075, study PRJEB8094) | gut metagenome | biome: human; feature: gut; material: Stool; isolation source: human stools | place: Canada | collected 2012-03-14
GCTGTCGGCATAGACCTCGGCATCAAGGACTTGGCTATCACATCGGATGGCGTGAAGTATGACAACCTCCACAGCTACCGCCGCAATCTCAAAAAGCTGGCCCGCCTCCAGCGGCAGCTCTCCCGAAAATCAAAGGGGAGCCGCAACCGTGAGAAGGCTCGCGTTAAGATTGCGCGGCTGCACGAGCATATTGCCAACCAGCGGAATGACGCCATCCATAAGATGACGACGCAGCTTGTGCGGAGCAATGACATCATCTGCATGGAGGACTTGTCCTCCAAAAACATGATGAAGAACCATAAGCTCGCGCTCCATGTTGCGGACGCCGCATGGGGCGAAATCCGCAGGCAGCTTGCCTACAAGGCTGACTGGTATGGCAAGGAACTCGTCGTCATCGACAGGTTCTTCCCATCCAGCCAGACTTGCGGCTGCTGCGGATGCCGCAACAAGGAGGTCAAAGACCTCAGCATCCGGTTCTGGACCTGCCCACAATGCGGCGCATTCCATGACCGCGATATCAATGCGGCTCAGAACATCCTTGAAGAAGGGCTTCGCAAGCGGGCGTCCGCAGCCTGATATACTTTCTGCTCATGGTAGGGCGGGACACGCCCGAACCAATACGCCTGGGGAGACCATGTAAGACCTCGCTCGTGCAGGCTGTGGTCGTTGAACCAGGAATCCCCCGGCTTTAGCCGTGGGGAGTGTCAAGTCAGAGATTGAAATTGCAGAATTTGGCTGGATGCCTATTTAGTATCATTGTCAGTTGTAATTGACACCAAATGTGCGTGTTGGCTGTGTTATTTTGCAGCGTGTGCGTGGGGCGTGGACTCCTATTTGGTGTCGATGACATCTTCGGTGAACCGATGCCGGAAGTTATAGCTCACCGTGGAAAAATGCGGCGTTTCCTCCTGCAAGGGATAACTGAGAAACCAGCGATAGCAATTGTTTGCGCTGACTTCTTCCGCTGTCCGCCGCAGTGAGGGAAGGCCGTACAGATGCTGGATCAGCACCATCTTGAACAACACCACCGGATCGATGCTGGGGCGCCCATTATCCTCGCAATAGAGAGGCTCCACCATTTCATATAAGCGCGTGAAGTCCACCGCTGTATCTATCTTTCGCAGCAAATGCTCCTTCGGCACCAGTTGGTCTATGACTACGAACTCTACCAGATCTCGATCCATTTTCCCGCGTTCCAGCATCTTTTCATCACCCTTGCCCATTCTACCATATCTATCAGAAAAAGCCCAGCTCCAGCCGGACTTTTTCGACGAGCTGAAGCGCAGACCCGCGGGTCTGCGCTTTCTTTTTATAGCCGCAGTCACAGTACGAATCGCCGGAGGCAAGGGCGTATTCGTGCACGAAGTCCGTCACGCCGTCTGCGGACGGCGGCTCAGCCGTGACCCTCGGCGGCGATCATGTGCAGGGCGTGCTCCAGCGCGCCGAGCACGGCAGCGAGATTTTCGCGCGCCGCCTTTTCCGAGCCCGGCAGATTGACGATAAGGCTGCTGCCGCGCGTACCGGCGACGGCGCGTGAGAGCATGGCGTTGGGCGTGATCTTCAGCCCCTCCACCCACATGGCCACGGGAATGGCGCGGATCTCCCGCTCCAGCACGTCGGCGGTCGCCTCCGGCGTGACGTCGCGTGGGGAAAGCCCCGTGCCGCCGGTGGTCAGGATGAGATTGATCCTTTTCTCGTCGGCGCAGGCACGGAGCAACGCGCTGATCTGCCCGCGCTCGTCCGGCACAATGGCCGTGTGAACGACGGTGAAGCCCGCATCCTCCAGCATGGCGCGGACGGCGGGGCCGCTGGTGTCCTGCCGAAGCCCCCGGCTGCCAAGGTCGCTGACGGTGATGACGGATGCTGTGTAGCTCATAGCGTTTCCTCCTGCTTTCGATAGCCCAATGCGGTCGAGATCATGGAAGCCGTGACGCAGACCTGCTCCACGGCGGCGTGGAATTCCTCGGAATGAGGGCTGCGGAACATACCGATCACGCCCACGGCGTAGGCCGCCTTGCCCTCCACGGTATAGACCGGTGCGGAGACGGAACGCAGGCCGATCTTATACTCGCCGTTTTCGATGGCGTAGCCGTTCGCGCGGCAGGTCTCGATCTCCCGCATCAGGGCGGACGGGTCGGTAACGGTGTGCGGCGTGAACTGCGTCATGGGCTGCGCGCGCAGCAGCGCCTCGGCGCCCGCGCGGGACATATTCGCCAGAAACACCTTGCCCTGCGACGTGCAGTAGAGGGGCAGGCGGGAGCCGACGTCGGACACGATGTGCAGCCCGCCGCGCGTTTCCGCCTGATCGAGCGTGACGACGCTGCCGCCCTCGCACACGGAGAGCACGACGGAGGCTCCCGTCTGCTGGCAGAGATGCTCCATGTAGGGCCGCGCCACAAGGGAAATATCCCACGAACGCTCGACCTGACGGCCGTATTCAAACAGCCGCAGCCCGAGCGAATACTTTCCGTCGGGCGTCTGCGTGACCACGTCATACGTCCGCATGGTGGTCAGAAGGCCGAACACGGTGCTCTTCGGATAGCCGCACTGCGCCGACAGCTCCTTGAGCGACAGCGGCTTTTTCGACCGGCTCAGAAGCTGCAGCAGCTCCATCGCCTTCGCAACCGACAATATGATATTTCCATCCACCACGGCGCACGCCCCCTTTTACCGTCAGCATAGCGCCCGCGCGATATTTTGTCAAGAATAATCCGATAATAGCAATCGAAAATCCGATAATATCGCACGTTCGATTTGAAATGTGCAGGATGAAAATGCTACAATGGGTGCAAACGAAAGGATCGGCGCCCTATGGAAGATACATTTGGCAGGAATATCCGTTATCTGCGGCTGTCGGTGACGGAGCTTTGCGACCTTCGCTGCCGCTACTGCATGGCGGAGGAGGGCGTCTGCAAGCGCGGACACGAGGAGCTGTGCTCCTTTGAGGAGCTGCGGGACTTCACGGCGGCCGCCGCGGCGCTCGGCGTGACGAAGCTCCGCGTGACCGGCGGCGAGCCGCTGGTCCGGCGCGGGATCGTAGAGCTGTGCGCCATGCTGCGCGCAGTCCCCGGGATCGAGGAGCTGTGCCTGACCACGAACGGCACGCGGCTGGAACAGCTGGCCGCGCCGCTGAAGGCAGCCGGCGTGGACCGGCTGAACATCAGTCTTGATACGCTCCGACCGGAGCGCTACCGCGAGATCACGCGCACAGGCGAGTTGGAAAACGTGCTGCGCGGCATCGAGGCGGCGGAGCGCGCAGGCTTTGAGAACATCAAGCTCAACTGCGTGCTGCTCGGCGGCATGAATGACGATGAGATCGGCGACTTTGTTCGCCTGACGGCGAAAAAGCCGTGGCAGGTGCGGTTCATCGAGCTGATGCCGATGGGCGTGTGCGCGGCGTGGCCGCCGGAGCGCTTTCTGCCCGCGCAGGAGGTCCTCTCCCGCGTGCCGGAGCTGCGTCCCGCGGGCCGCAGCGGCGTCGCGCAGCTGTACCGCCTGCCGGGAGCGGCAGGGATGGTCGGACTGATCGAGCCGATGAGCTGCGCCTTCTGCGCGGACTGCACAAGAATACGCATCACGGCGGACGGAAAGCTCAAGCCCTGCCTGCACTCGGACGCGGAGCTCGCGCTGCGCGGTCTTTCCGGCGCGGAGCTGGAAGCGGCCATCCGCCAGGGCATCCTGATGAAGCCGGCACGGCACCGCATGGACGAGACCGGCGTCACAGAGACGCACCGCGGGATGTTTGCGATCGGAGGATGAAGATGGAGCTGACGCATTTTAACGAACAGGGCCGCGCCCGCATGGTGGACGTGAGCGAAAAGGCGCAGACCTATCGCGTGGCGCGCGCCGCCGCGACGGTCCGCATGGCAAAGGCGACGATGGACAGGATCCGCGAGGGCTCCATCGGCAAGGGCGATGTGCTGGCGGTCGCGCAGGTCGCGGGCATCATGGCAGCGAAGAAGAACAGTGAGCTGATCCCGATGTGCCACCCGTTGCTGCTGACGAAGGTGGACATCTCATTTGAAATGGAAGAAGCCGCCCTGCACATCCGCAGTGAGGTCCGCTGCCATGGCGAGACAGGCGTGGAGATGGAAGCGCTGACGGCGGTGAGCGTCGCGGCGCTGACCGTGTACGATATGTGCAAGGCCGTACAGCGCGATATGCGCATCGACGGCATCCGCCTCCTTTATAAGGAAGGCGGCAAGAGCGGCGTTTATGAAGCGGAGGAATGAAGAAATGGCACAGGTGACCGCAGTCAACATCAGCGAAAGAAAAGGAGTGCGCAAGCACGAGGTCCCCTATATCAACCTGAAGCTCCGTCACGGCATCGTGGGCGACGCCCACGCGGGCGACTGGCACCGCCAGATCAGCCTGTTGGCTGAGGAGAGCGTGGACACGATGCGCGCCGTCTGCCCCATCGCGCTGGACGCAGGCATCTTCGCCGAGAACATCAACACCCGCGGCATCGAGCTCAAGACGCTGCCCGTCGGCACACACCTGCGCGTGGGCGAGACGGAGCTTGAGGTCACGCAGATCGGCAAGCAGTGTCACAACGACTGTGAGATCAAGCGCGCGACCGGCAAATGCGTGATGCCGACCGAGGGCATTTTTGCCGTTGTGGTCAAAGAGGGCCGCGTGCAGGCCGGAGACGAGATCGAGGTGCTGAAATGAAGCTCATTCGAACCGAGGACGCGGTGGGTCATGTCCTCTGCCACGACATGACGCAGATCATCAAGGACAAGTATAAGGACGCGCGTTTCCGCAAGGGCCACGTCGTGACGGAGGAGGACATCCCCGTGCTGCTGAGCATGGGCAAGGCGCACCTCTACGTCTGGGAGATGACGCCCGGCATGGTGCATGAAAACGACGCGGCGGAGCGTCTGCTCACCCTCTGCGGGCAGGAGAATATGCTCCGCAGCGAGGTCAAGGAGGGTAAGATCGAGCTGAAGGCCGCCTGCGACGGCGTGTTTCTGGTCGATTCCCAGCGGCTCATCGCCGTGAACAGCCAGGACGAGGTGATGATCGCCACGCGCAGGGGCGGCACGGCGGTGCGCGCAGGCGACAAGCTCGCGGGGATGCGCGTCATCCCGCTCATCATCGCCGAGGAAAAGCTCCAAAAGGCCGAGCGGGCTGCGGGCGGCGAGCCACTGCTGTCTCTCAAGCCCTATGTGAGAAAGACCGCCTGCATCGTCGCCACCGGCGGCGAGGTGAAAAAAGGGCTGATTCAGGATACCTTCACGCCGGTCGTGATCGACAAGCTCAGGACCTACGGCATCGAAACGCTCGAGGTCGTCTACTCCGGCGACGGCGTGGAGAATGTGCGCGACGCGGTGCTTGCGATGCGTGAAAGGAATCCCGATATGGTCCTCTGCACCGGCGGCATGAGCGTCGATCCCGACGACAACACGCCCAGCGGCATCAGGGCTGCGGGCGCGGACATTGTCTGCTACGGCGCGCCGGTGCTGCCCGGCGCCATGTTCCTGCTCGGCTATTTTGACGACGGCACGCCTGTCATGGGACTTCCCGGCTGCGTGATGTACGCGGGCGCGACGGTCTTTGATCTGGTGCTGCCGAAGGTCGCGGCGGACGTTCCCGTCACGCGCGCCGATATCGCCGCCATGGGCGAGGGTGGGCTGTGCCTTGGCTGCAAGCCGTGCCGGTATCCGGTCTGTCCGTTCGGAAAATAAATCCTTCGCGCCTGCGGGCGCGAAGCTTTCACCATTCATTATCTTTCACGAAGGATAACGATAGAGAACTATTTTGAAAGGAAAAAGAAGCCCATGAAAAGGCTCGTATCTCTGCTCCTCGCGCTCTCCCTCGTGCTCGCGCTGACCGCCTGCGGCTCCAAGGCCGACGGCGCCGCCGATGCTGCCGCCGGATCCCAGCCCCGGGACAGCGCCCCTGTGGAAGAATCCGCCGGCGATCCGGTCGAGCTGATCGTGTTCGCCGCCGCCTCCATGACGGAGACTCTGACCGAGATCGCGGAGCTTTACAAGACCGCCGCGCCCGAGGTCACCGTGACCTACAACTTCGATTCCTCCGGCAAGCTGCTCACCCAGATCAAGGAGGGCGCAGACTGCGACCTGTTCATCTCCGCCGCTCCCACGCAGATGAACGCGCTCGACGGCAGCCTCATCGGCGACACGGAGAAAAATCCGGACGGGCTTGACCTCATCGTCATCGACAGCCGTGTGAACCTGCTGGAAAACAAGGTGACGCTCGCCGTTCCCGAGGGCAACCCCAAGGGCATAGAGAGCTTTGACCAGCTTGCCGAGCTGCTCAAGGGGGGTGAGGTCCTGCTCGCGATGGGCAACAGTGACGTTCCCGTCGGCCAGTACACCTTGAAGATCTTCAACTACTACGGCATTGACGAGACCGCCGTCGCGGATAAGCTGACCTACGGCAACAATGTCAAGGAGGTCACCTCGCAGGTGAGTGAGGCCGCCGCCGACTGCGGCATCATCTACGCCACGGACGCCTACTCCGCCGGCCTTACAGTCGCGGACAGCGCCACCGCCGAGATGTGCGGTCAGGTCATCTATCCCGCCGCCGTGCTCAAGGGCGACAAGGAGGACGCCACGCGTGCCTTCCTCGCCTATCTCCAGACCGACGCCGCCATGGCCGTATTCGAGTCCGTCGGTTTCAGCCCCGCGATCTAAGCGCTTTGCTGGTAAGATTTGATTTTTGTTGAACCGTTTTCGCTTCAGCGCTTCGTACCACCTGCGCAGCAGCGGCCGAGCGGAAAGAGAAGCACGCCAAATCGTTCAGAAGAAAACGCCCGCATATGATCTCCGAAATGTGCGTCAAGTACGGCAGTTCGGGGGTCAAGGGGCAGCGCCCCTTGCGTTTCTTGGGGAATACAAAGGGGGCCCATTCTTACGCTAAGAATGGCCCTCTTTGAAATCGCCGTTACAGACGGCAGCACCGGAGGTCACTATGGACTGGTATCCTTTATGGAACTCGCTGCGCATCGCGGCGATCATCCCATTGGGCTGCCGCCCAACGGGAGCACTGAATCTCTCCCTGCCCGGCCGAAAATAAATTCCGTCCGCGCCAAGGTTTTGCCTGCGGCAAAACGCTTGTACGCCGCACTCGCGGCGTATGTGGAGCTCGCCTGAGTCTCTGCAACGTCTGAACACCGGAGGCCACCTATGGACTGGTATCCCTTATGGAACTCGCTGCGCATCGCGGCGATCTCCACCGTCATCATCTTCTTCGCCGGCATCTTTGCCGCGTACTATATCGCCAAACTCCCGCGGCTCATCAAGGGCGTGCTGGATGTGGTGCTCACGCTGCCGCTCGTGCTGCCGCCGACGGTCGTGGGCTATCTGCTGCTGCGCGTGCTGGGACCCAAGCGCGTCATCGGCGCATGGGTGCTCGAGACCTTCGGCGTCAAGCTGGTCATGACCTGGTGGTCCGCCATCTTCGCCACCACGGTCGTCATCTTCCCGCTGATGTACCGCACGGTGCGCGGAGCCTTTGAGGCCTTCGACGAGACGCTGGCCTACTCCGGTCAGACGCTCGGGCTCTCCAACACCTACATTTTCTGGCGTATTCGGATGCCCTGCTGCCGTCAGGGCGTGCTGGCGGGCACGGTGCTCGCCTTCGCCCGCGCGCTCGGCGAATACGGCGCGACCAGCATGATCGCGGGCTACACGCCCGGCAAGACGGCGACCATCTCCACCACCGTCTATCAGCTCTGGCAGACGAACAACGACGCGCTGGCCTACCGGTGGGTCGCCGTGAACATCGTGATCTCCGCCGTGGTGCTGCTGGCGGTCAATATGCTCGAGCGCCGCGACCTCTTGCGCGACGCGAGCCGTGCGAGGAGGGCGAAGGCATGAGCCTGTATGTTGATATTGAAAAACGCCTCGGCGTATTCCGTCTGCAATCGAAATTCGAGGTAGCGGACGAAACGCTGGCGCTGCTCGGCGCCTCCGGCTGCGGCAAGAGCGTGACGCTCAAGTGCATCGCCGGCATCATGACGCCCGACCGCGGCAGGATCGTGCTGAACGGCCGCGTGCTCTTCGACAGCGAAAAGAAGATCGCCCTCACGCCGCAGCAGCGTCGGGTCGGCTATCTCTTCCAGCAGTACGCGCTCTTTCCCAACATGACCGTTGAGCAGAACATTCTCTGCGGCATCCGCGCGGGGAGCCGGTCGGAAAAGCGCTCGCTGGCCGCGGAAAAGCTCCGGATGTTCCGGCTGGAGGGGCTGGAGAAAAAGTATCCCGCGCAGCTCTCCGGCGGGCAGCAGCAGCGCGTCGCGCTCGCCCGCATCCTCTGCTCCGAGCCGCAGGCGATCCTGCTCGACGAGCCCTTCTCCGCGCTCGACAGCTACCTCAAGTGGAACCTTGAGCTGGAGCTCTCCGACCTGCTCGCGGGCTTTCACGGCCCGATCCTCTGGGTCAGCCACGACCTGGGGGAATGCTGCCGCAACTGTCAAAAGGTCTGCGTGATGGAAAACGGCGCTTCCTCTCCCGTGACGGACACGGAGACGCTGGTGCGCCATCCCGCCACGCAGAGCGCGGCGCGGCTGACCGGCTGCCGCAATTTCCTGCCGGTGCGCCGCTGCGAGGGCGGCGTCCGCCTTGACGGCTGGGACATTCTTCTGCCGCTGCACGCCGTGGGCGAGCGCGCCACCGTCGCCGTTCCCGACGGCGCGATCACCGTGGAGGGCGGGACCCATACGGCGCGCGTCAGCCGTGTCATCCGTGATCTGAACGCCACCGCAGTCGTGCTGCGCGCGGCGGAAGCGCCCGACGCGCCGCCTCTGTGCGTCGTCCTGCCCGAGGGAGTCCGGGCAGCAGAGGGAGACACACTCTCCTTTTCGCTCCTCGCGGACCGTTGCCGGCTTTGGGAGGAATGATCGCCGCGCCAATATGAAAAAGCCGCTGCCGCACTCCAATCAAACAATACAGGCAAGAGCCGCTGCATCGCAGCGGCTCTTGTTTTTTCATTTCATCGCGCTTCGACCGCGTCAATGCTTCGTCGGAGGAGCACGCTTCAGCAGCTCCTGGATCTTCTCGATCATGGCCTGTGACGAAAACGGCTTCGGAAACACATAGGACGCGCCGAGCTCAGTCGCGTCCCGCACGATCTTCTGCGTCGGCAGGACCGTCATAAGAATCGTCGAGAGCCGATGCCCACGCTCCTGCAGCTGCCGGAGGACATGAAAGCCTCCCTTATGCGGCAGCATATCGTCCAGCAGAAGGATGTGTGGCTTGTGGCATTGAATCGTCTCCATCACCTCATGCTCCTCCCGCGCGTGGAACACGTGAAAGCCTCCGTGCTCGTGCAGGGACTCCAACAGCAGCGTACTGAAGCCCTCATTGTCATCTGAGAGTAAAATCCTTTTCCGATGCGGCATTTCTGTCCGCCCCCTCCAATTTGATTTGATTTTACACAACTGACCTTGTATAAAATAACGCGATCGGATCGAATTTTCAATTCCCTTTATAAATCTTAACGCGATCTTTGCACCAGCCCGCGCAGGGCGGCGGGTCTGTTTTCACCCGTCCGCGCGGTCATAAATACGCACTCAACGCATGCCATCCAGAATAAATAAGCAAAAGTTCAAAGAATATATTTTATTGTATGTTTATGCGATTGACGCCGCATGTATTTTGTTTTAGAGTATAGATGGTCATCTGTACGCAGTTCCTCTTACGATTGCTCGGCCCTTCCCTTGGAAAAAATCAAGGTACTATGGCCTCGGCTGACTTCTTGCAGTTCGTTGTTACTGCGGCTTTCGGATTTTTTCCCTACACCCCCTCCGCAAGACCTCCCCGGGTAAAAGCAACAACTCTCTTCCCATGTAACCGCCACATTTACCGCATGGGATTTGGGCAGCATTGGACTTTGTGTTGCTAAGCACACTCGTCCGTCCCTATACGGCCTACTATGTGATTTCTGTTCGTCGGTTCAGGAGTTTGCCTGCCGGCATTCTTTTCCCTGCTGACATCCATCTTCCTTCAGATTCCACCTCACGGGGAACACCCTTGCCTTCGGCTAACGCTTCCTACTGCCGAGCGTGCAGTGGTCTTTCACCACATAATGTTGAACATGCCGGACGCACATATAAAACGGAGCTGCCATGATTGTGGCAGCTACGTTTTATATTCTTAAATGTAACATATATGCCATCGGAACTCTTCGCGATTGCTACGCTCTGCTATTTTATCCCTCGCACAGAATATCGATCAGCTCGTCTGCCTGCAGCCCTGCGAAATAGCGGGCTGTCTCCACACCGTCAAGCGCCGCCGTGTAGCCGGCACGGTCCGGCGTATGTCCGACAAAACGCGCCGCCAGCGCCTCCGGCTCCTCCGCGCTGAAGAAATCTCCCTTAAAGGTGACCGCCGAGACGAGACCGTGCTCGACCGTGATGTACGCCTCGATCAGCCCGCAGCCGTCCACGCGGCGGCGGCGCAGCATCGTGCAGGCAGGGGATTTCCCATAGTTCCACTCCCAGGTGGCATAGCGCTCCGCGCGCAGCTTCTCCACCGCTGCAAGATCGTCCGGCGTCAGCGGATATTCCTCGCCCGGATTTTCGCGCAGAATGTTTTCCAGCAGGATACGGCGGAACTCCGGCAGCGTGACCCGCTCGGGCAGATGCTCGGCGACATTCGTCACACGGCTGCGCACCGAGCGGATTCCCTTGGTCTGGATCTTCGTCGGGTCGACACGCAGCGCCTCGCCGACAACGGAAAGGTCCGAATCGAACATGATCGTGCCATGATGCATCACGCGGCCCTGACGGAGGTACTGCGAGTTACCGGAGAACTTCTTCCCGTCGATCGTGATGTCGTTGCGTCCGTTCACTTCCGCCCTGACGCCAAGCGCCGCCAGCGTGCGCACGACCGGCTCACAGAAGAGCTTCATATCCAGCGTGCCGCTCCCGCCGGCATCTGTGATAAAGGTGAAATTCAGGTTGCCCATGTCGTGGTAGACCGCGCCGCCGCCGGAGAGGCGGCGCACCACACGGATGCCGCGCTCGCGCACGGCTTCTTCGTTGATCTCGGAAATGGTATTCTGGTATTTGCCGACAATGATCGCATTGTCGTTCTGCCAAAGCATGAAGTACATCCGGTCGCGCGGCAGGCAGTCGAACACATACTGCTCCATTGCCAGATTGTAACTCGGGTCCGTCGTCATCAGGTCCAGATAAGATAGCTTCATCGTTGTCTCCTTAATTGCCGTTATCCTTTTTCAGATGGGCGCTCAACTGCCGCGCCATGATCTGATGGCCCTCCGGCGTCGGGTGCAGACCATCGAGCAGCAGCTCACGCTTTAACCGTCCGTTTGGGTCGAAAAAATCCGCACGGAAGTCGATACACTCTGCACCAAAGCATTTACTAAAGCGCCGCAGCCATGCGCAATACTGCTCCAGCTGCCGTTCCGCACTGCGGAAATCCACCACGGCCGCCCACGCCGGCGGTGCGTTCTCCGCGCAGATCGGCGTCGGTACCCCTATCATTGTATGAATGCCCGTGCTCAGCAGCTGATTCAGCATCGCTCCCATATTGGCCCGTGCGCCGGTATCCGTTCCCGAGAAGAAAATATCATTGGCACCGCCCATCAGGAGCACCAAAGGGCGCTGCACGCAGATATCACGATCCGCCAGCAGTGCGCGCAGCCGCACCAGCATACCGCCGGTCGTGTCCCCGCTGATGCCTTCGTTCACGATCTCCCAGCCCGTCTCCTGCGCGCACAGCCTTGTCCACCGCTGGGACGGCCGCACACCATACCCGAAGGTCAGGCTGTCGCCGATGCATATCAGTTTCATTTCTTTTCACTCTCGCATTTTCCCGAATATGCCACCACTTGTTCTCTGTTTCCGCATTGTAACACACTTTATTTGAAGTCTCAAGAAATATTTGTTGTACTCCGCAGGCCATGCCCCGTTTTCTGATTCCTTGATCCACGCTGCATCAAAGTCTCACGGGACGAACTGTAGCCCCTGACGAGCATACTTGTCTCGCCGAAGTTGTCTAATCCCATATCGGTCTATCGCTATCGATCCCCGCTATCATGCAGTCCGCTTTGACTGCATCGCCGATCTCCAACGCCTCCAACAGCTCCATGCAGTGTGCGTACTGGTCGCGGGGGATGGGGAACGGGATTGTCGCCACGCCGTATTCCAGGTGATCACGGTTGCTCAGCACCGCCTGAACCATCATCTTTTACGCTCCTTCCTTTCCTCAATTTCCTCCATATCGGTTTTGAGACAGGTCCCGTCCCTGTGCCAGCATATAAAACCGTGTCTGGCATGAGGACAGCCCTTACACCGCTCACTGCGGCGACATACAGGCGGCTCAGTCTCCTCTCGCGGAGGAGTGGGTGCAAAGAGCGGGGAACTGCGTCGATCGGATTCGTATTTCATCTTGTGATTCCTCCTACAAAAAACAGCGGCATCGATTGATCGACACCGCTTACATACTCTGTTCCATTGTCCGCGTCTGTTCCGGAGATTCCGGCAATAGACACTTGAGCTGCTCCATGATGGCCTTGATCTCCTTTTCCCTTCCGATAGATAGCCCCTCGTCCTGCTCGCAAACGAAAGCCAATGCCCGATGTATCTCGTCGAGTTGTTCTGGCTCGAACAGTGCTTCCTTGGGAAGAAGCCCGCTGCGTCGGACAAAGTCGTGCTTGGCCTCCTCGCAGCCGTTTTGGAAGTAGTGACCGTGGTGGACACCCTTGCGGTCCCAATCCCACTCCCACGTTACAAACTGGACGCCGCGCTCGGACGGATGCCCCGCCAGCACAGCATCGCCAAAGTCAGCGAGGATGCGGTAGTCGCCATCCAGTCCGCTGGCTTTGAGCCGCGGAGCGGCTTCCATAGCGGTCATATACTCCAGCGTTTTCGCGGCGATGTACTCGACGCGAAACAGGGCATCCTCTGCCTGGGGCGTGTCCGCGTCCTCCCGGCGATAGAACACGCTGCCCTTGCCGGTGATGCGGCAGAGGGGTGCGCCGTTCCAAAGGACAGGCAACTGCTCTCCCTCCACCAGCAGGGTTCCAAATCCTGCACGGTGCAGGGGAATACGGACTTCTTCAAGGTAGCGGAACTGACGGCTTGTGTTTTGGGTGTCCATGTGAGCGATCCTCCTGTTGTAAAAAAATGAGGCCAGAGAGGTCTTCTCCGGCCTGCCGTTTCAGACGCTGCAGCCAGCGCCCTTTTAGAAATTGAAAAAGGGCGCCGCTTTTTTCGGCCCGTCAAAGCCGACAAAACGACATCCAAATATTTGTGATCCTTTTTCTGCGATGATGCCGCTTTTTTCGAGAGAAAAGTCCTCTCTAAAAGGGCGCTGGAGGTTGGAAACTGTCCAAGTCATGAGATCCTCCAGTTCAAATCCGGTCAGTTGCCCCGAAACATCCATAAAAATCTATGGTTCAAAAGAAGAAATCCGGGCTCGAGTATCCTGCACAGCCAGTACCCGTCTTGTCACAACCACTTTCCGTAGAGCTTATGCAGAACGAGGCTATCCGCAAAGTCTGACCTTTCACAGTGATAGGGGCGGGCAGTATATTTCCGCAGCATTTAGTAAACTTTTGCAGCAATATGGCGTTAAGCAATCCTTTTTCCGCAAGCGGCACGCCTCTCGATAATGTGGTCGCAGAGACATTCTTTGCCACATTCAAAAAAGAGGAAGCCTACCGGCGCGAATATACTTCTGAACGGCACTTTCGAAAGAGCGTGGATGAATATATCCGTTTTTACAATGAGATTCGCCCACATCAGACGCTGAAATACAAGACACCGCAAGCGTTTGAAGCAGCATATCAAGGTAATTATATCGAAAAGCCGTGTTCATATAGCAATGTTGGCGTTTGAAAACATCTTCGCAATTTTGATGTTTCATGATGCATCCGGATTATTTATAAAAAGCGGAAAGCCCTGCAATGCAAGGCTTTCCAAATAAGAAACCACCCGTGTTCCGATAAAAAAGTTCGAAACACGGGTGGTGTTCAGTCTATCTCAGCCTCGTGTTTGAGGATCGCGCCGGTGGCCGCGTTGATCTCGTAGCTGTACTCCATGCCGCCGGATTTGAACTCGATTTCGTAGACGAGCTTTCCGTCCTCATCATCCAGCTCAATGTCCATGTCATACGCCTGATTTTCACTCACGCCCGCATGGTTCAGGGCAATGGACTTTGCCTTGGCGTAGCCGATATCCTGCACCGTTCCGGACGGCACGGGCTTTTGACCAGAGGGCTTCGTCGTTTCACTCGATATGGAAACGGCGGCCAATAAATCTTTCTGCCCGCTGAGCACCTTACCGGTGTAGGCATCCACCAGATACTCAAACTCACCCCACTGCGTGTGCAGCTCCACCTCATAGTGTGCGGGGGATTCGTCCAGCTCGGGATCGACCTCCGTCGTAACGGAATCCAGCGCCGTCGTTCCGGCGTACTGCTCCGCGGCGTAGGCCGCCGCATCCCTGCCGATGGGCATGGCAGGTGCGCCCGCTTCGGCGAGGTCCTTGAGTTCCTCGACCGAGAGCTTTGCCAGCGCGTCAAACTTCAGGGCGGAGTTAAGCGCGAGCACACGGTTCACCAGTGCCGCCTTGCCAGTGGAAATGCTGTTTTCCCGCGCCTGCTGCGTAAGTCCCGCGTCCTGCGTGAGCGTCTGTGTCAAAACCGACGCCCTCGATTCGCTTGTCTGCAAAACACCGTCTACGGTGCTCGTCAATTCACGCTGGAGCTTTTCCGCACGGGCGGTATCCCTGTCCTCCACCGAGATCATGATGGCGGAGGAAATGCTATTGAGGTAGCCGTTTCGCACAAGGCTGCCTACGATGGCATTTACTGCCACATCGAGCTTCGCACCCTTGAGATCCGCGCCGTTGCCCATATCCGCAAGGATGGCCTTCGCGTCCTCGTTGAGCGGCACGCAGGCCAGTACCTTTTCGCTCCGATTCACCTTCAGCTCGATGCTCGGGTTCACGTCCAGCGACACCACGGAGGCTACCGCGTTCGCCCGCTGGTAGAACAGCCCTCCGCCGCCGAGCAGCATCACCGCAAGGCAGGCGGCAATGAGCGATGTCCATTTTCTCTTCGTCGTTTTCTTTGTCGTCATGGGAATGACCGTTCCTTTCCGCTCTTCACAGCGGGAGAGAACGCCGTCCACATCGTTCGGCGCGGTCTTTTCGACCGCCGCGGCCAGACGCTGCTCCATTTTTTTGTTGGTCATTTGGCGTTGTCTCCTTCCAGATAAGCTCGCATTTTTTTCAATGCTCTGTGATATTTCGACAGGACGGTCGGAAGCGGCAGCTCCAGCAGCGCCGCGATCTCCCGGTGCTTCATACCCGTGACCGCATGGAGCAGCACGATACGCCGTTCCTCGTCCGCAAGGCTTGCCAACGCTTGCTGCAAAAGGGTGCGCTCATCGGCGTCCAGTCCGCACTCCTGCGCGGGAATGGCGTCCCATTCCTCCTCGCTGAGCGCGGCATGACGTTCCTCGCGCCGCAGGCGCATCAGGCACAGATTGCGGCAGACCGCCAGCAGCCATCCCATCGGCGAACCGGTTGGGCGGTACTGCTCCGCGCAGTCCCACGCCTGCACATAGACGTCCTGCGTAAGGTCCTGCGCGTCATGCGCGTTTTTGAGGTAGGAAAGCGCGAGACCGTACACCGCTGAGCGCGTGCGTTGATACAGCTCCGCGAGGGCTTCACGCTCACCGCCGGCAACGCGGAGCAGCAGCCGCTGCAGCTCGTGCCGCTCCTCTGCCTGCGCATATTCGGTTGTCATCAGCAAGCTGAGCATAGGCTTCCGTCTCCTGTCATCCATGTAATGCACGGAAAGGATAATTTATTGCAGGGCAATTTAAATTTTTTAAAGAAGAATGCAGTGGGGCTAGGCAAAGAAGTTCGTCCCCTTTTTACTGCGGAAACGGCAAAAAGCAAAACCTACCGCAAGCAAAAACGGTAGGCTTTGGTATGCCCGACTGGATTCGAACCAGCGGCCTTTGGAGTCGGAGTCCAACGCTCTATCCAACTGAGCTACGGGCACATATTTCCTTCAACGCTCCATAGTATAGCAAACTTCCACGAAACTGTAAAGCAAAATTTGGCAGAAAAAAGATCGTTAAAAAAATTGACAACTTTTCCTTCATCCTCTACAATAGAGACAATCTATAAATTTGAAAAAGAGACAGAGCATGAAAAAAGAGAAGATCTCCGACGCCGTGATCCGGCGTCTTCCCCGCTACTATCGCTACCTGGACGAGCTGCACGCCAAGGGCATCGTGCGCATCTCCTCCGGCTCGCTCGGCAAGCGTATGGGCGTGACCGCCTCGCAGATCCGGCAGGATCTGAGCTGCTTCGGCGAGTTCGGCCAGCAGGGCTACGGCTACAACATCATGGAGCTGCGCGCCGAGATCGGCCACATCCTCGGCGTGGACGACAAGCGCCGCCTCATCGTCGTCGGCGCGGGCCACCTCGGTCACGCGCTGCTGCAGAACTTTGACTTCGACCAGGGCGGCTTCCTCTTCGACACCGCCTTCGACGTTTCCCCCGCCGTCATCGGCACCACGGTGAACGGCGTCACCATTCGCGGGATGGACGAGCTGGACGCCTACTGCACCGCCAATCATCCCTCCGTCGCGGTGCTGACGGTGCCCAAGTGCGTCGCGCAGGAGGTCGCCGACCGTCTCATCGCCCTCGGTGTACAGGGCATCTGGAACTTCACCAACGTCGAGCTCAGCGGCAACGTTTTCTTTGAAAACGTCCACTTTGCCGACAGTCTGCTCACGCTCAGCTACCGCATCACCAAGCATTTTTCCCCCGGAGTAAAGGAGCCGAAATGAAAAAACGCACCTTCCTTCTCGCTCTCGTCCTGACCGCGCTCGTGTTTGTCGGCTACGCCGTCGCCGCGGGCGGCGACGCGAGCGATCCTCTCGTCTCACTGGACTTTCTGAACGGCACGTTCCGCCGACAGGCGGAGGAAAGGATCGACGAGGCCGTTACCAAGGCGGATGCCGGCGCGCTCGACGATGCCAAGGCCCGCTGGAACGCCGCGGTCGCGGCGGCGGAGGCCGCTGTCGGCTCCGACTACGCCGCCGTCTTTACCGAAGCGCGCGTCAAGCAGGACGACATCCTCTCCGGCGTCACGGGCTTGCAGGTCATCCCTCTTGCCGGTGAGCTGACCGTTTCCTTTTCCGCCGGCACGGTCGTGGACGTGACCGACGGCACGGAGCTTACGAGCGGCAGCACCATTCCCATCAACCACCGCTGCCTCGTCGCCGAGGACACCACGGCGCTGTTCACCTGCACGTCCAAGACCGCCGTGCTCAGCTACTGCGGCAGCTATCACTTCGCCCCTTCCGGCAAGCCGGACCGCAACGCGATGGCCGAGGCGCTCCAGTCGCTCTCCCTCTTCCGCGGCACGGGCAGCGGCATCGGCAGCGGCTATGAGCTGGAAAAGACTCCCACCCGCGCCGAGGCTCTCATCATGCTCATCCGTATGCTCGGTGAGGAAAAGGCCGCGCTGGCCTGTACGGCCTCCCAGCCCTTCATCGACGTGCCGGATTGGTGCGCCCCCTACGTCGCCTACGCCTACGAAAGGGGCTACAGCAACGGCGTGGGAACGGACAGTCTCGGCCATTCCTACTTCGGCACGCAGCAGACGGCCTCCGCCGCCATGTATGTGGAGTTCATGCTCCGCGCGCTCGGCTACAGCTCCACCGCCACCACCAATATTTCCGATGCGCTCGACCGCGCCGTGACCGCAGGCGTCCTGACTGCCGGCGAGCGCACGGCGCTCCAGTCCTCCGACTTCCTGCGCGCGGACGTCGCTTACCTCTCCTACTACGCGCTCTCCGTCCGCACAAGCGGCGGCGCTGCGCTGAGCCGGAAGCTCATCGACGCGGGCGTGTTCACCGATGCAGACTACCGTGCCGCGCAGGCACTCGTCAAAACCGCGCGGATCGCCTGACACTCTTTTGCACGAGGCGCATACTATGGATTGAGACCGCCACGGCGGCGGCTCTATCTTCATGGGAGGTTGCTTTTATGTGCAATAACGGTTTTGGCGGCGGCGGGTGCTGCTGGATCATCATTATCATTCTGCTCCTGATCTGCTGCTGCGGCTGCGGCGGCGGGTGCGGCAACGGCTGCGGCTGCAACAATGGCTGCGGCTGCAACAACGGCTGCGGCTGCTGAGCATCGACACAAGCTACACAAAGGGGACTGCGCGTGAGCGCAGTCCCCTTTTTTATCAATATACGGTGATCTTATCCTAAAACGCCCAGATGCTCAAGCAAAATCTTCACGCCGATGAGGATGAGAATGATACCGCCGGTCAGCTCTGCGCGGCTCTTGTAGCGCGAGCCGAAGAGATTGCCGACCCAAACGCCCACGAGCGTGAGCACAAAGGTCGTGCAGCCGATGAGCGTGACGGCGGGCGCGATGCGCACGCCGAGGAAGGCGAACGAGACGCCGACGGCCAGCGCGTCGATGCTCGTGGCGACCGCCAGCGTGAAGAGCTCGCGATAGCGGATGCTCCCGCCGTGCTCGATCTCCTCTTCCTCCTGCTCGCGGCTCTCGCGGATCATATTGCCGCCGATGAAGGCGAGCAGCACAAAGGCAATCCAATGATCCCAGCGTTCGATGTAGCTCGCGAACCGGCTGCCGAGCAGATAGCCCGTGAGCGGCATGAGCGCCTGAAAGCCGCCGAAGAACAACGCCAGCAGCAGCGTGTCACGCTTGTTGATCCTCTCCATGCCGAGGCCCTTGCAGATGGCCACGGCAAAAGCGTCCATCGAAAGACCGATGCCGATCAGGAACAGTTCAAAAAATCCCATGGATTGTCCTCCGCACATAAAAAAATCAGGTACGTCGCCGCACCCGAAAACAAGACCCAGGTACGGCAAAACCATACTTGAGTCTCGGTGTTTAAGACAAGCCAGGCCTTTCGGCCAGTCTGTTGACTTGCCACGCTCTCGCGCCATCTACTCCCTCAAAGTCTGCACAGTATAGCACAAGGCAAGGGAAAAAGTCAAGGCCGGCCACGCCTCTTTTACAGCACTTTTACCGCTTTGCTGTTTTTCGCAACTTCTCCGTCATTTTCTTGCCGTTAAATGACGGAAATCCGTCAAATACCCTCTTGCTAAATCTGCAGCAGTATGCTAAACTAAAGGTAATTTTAGGAAAGGACCTCCTGTTCTTATGGAATTTTTATCGAATAAGCCGCTTCTGATCACCGATACCATCCTGCGTGACGCGCATCAGTCGCAGGCGGCCACGCGCATGACGCTGGAGGATATGCTCCCCGCCTGCGAGGTGCTCGACTCCATCGGCTACTATTCCCTCGAGTGCTGGGGCGGCGCGACCTTCGACAGCTGCCTGCGCTTCCTGAACGAGGACCCATGGGAGCGCCTGCGGCAGCTGCGCGCGCACCTGCCCCACACGAAGCTGCAGATGCTCTTCCGCGGTCAGAACATTCTCGGCTACAAGCACTATGCCGACGACGTGGTGGACGAGTTCTGCGCCAAGAGCATTGAAAACGGAATCGACATCATCCGCATTTTCGACGCGCTCAACGACGTGCGCAATCTGGAGCAGGCCATCAAGTCCACCAAGAAATACGGTGGACAGGTCGAGGCGACTCTTTCCTATACCATTTCCCCCATCCACAACGAGGACTATTTTGTCAAGCTCGGTCGCGAGCTGGAGGAGATGGGCGCGGACGCCCTGTGCATCAAGGACATGGCGAACCTCCTGCTGCCGATGGACGCCTACTCCCTCGTCAAGCGCCTGAAGGAGACCGTCAGCATTCCCATCCACCTGCACACCCACAACACCAGCGGCACGGGCGACATGGTCTATCTCATGGCGGCGATGGCCGGCGTGGACATCGTGGATACCGCGCTCTCCCCGCTCGCCAACGGCACCTCCCAGCCCGCGACGGAATCCCTCGTCGCTACGCTCAAGGGTACCGTGCGCGACACGGGTCTGGACCTCGGCAAGATGAGCGAGGCCGCCGTCCACTTCCGTAAGGTCGCCGAGCGCCTCAAGGCAAGCGGCGCGCTCGATCCCAAGGTGCTCAACGTCGACACCAACACCCTGCTCTATCAGGTGCCCGGCGGTATGCTCTCCAACCTCATTTCCCAGCTCAAGCAGGCAGGCAAGGAGGATAAGTATTACGATGTGCTCGCCGAGATCCCCCGCGTGCGTGAGGACTTCGGCTATCCCCCGCTGGTCACGCCGTCGAGCCAGATCGTCGGCACGCAGGCCGTGATGAACATTATCTTCGGCGAGCGCTACAAGAACTTCCCGAAGGAATCCCGCGCCATGCTGCGCGGCGAGTACGGCAAGCTGCCCGGCACGGTCAACGAGGAGGTCCGCGCCAAGGCCGGCATCAAGCCCGAGGACGTCATCACCTGCCGTCCCGCCGACCTCATTGAGCCGGAGCTGCCGAAGTACCGCGAGCAGTACAAGGGCCTCGCCCGCAGCGAGGAGGACGTGCTCTCCCTCGCCCTCTTCCCGCAGGTGGCGGAGAAGTTCATCAAGCTGCGCAACACGCGCCATCCGCTCGGTCAGCGCTTCATCAAGCCGCTTGAGCACGCGGAGAAGGTTGAGCGCCACATCGCGCCGCTCTCCCGCAAAAAGTAACGAACGCCCGAAATGAGACAGCCTCGGCTGTCTCATTTCTTTTGCGCAAAAATTGCCGAAGCGCAGAAGGCCGTCAAGGGCCGGTATCCCGACACCGAGCGAGTTCGTCACCGAGGTCTGCTATCCCGTAAGGAAAAAGTGAACGGATCTCCGCCGTTTCGTCCGTTTTCTCATACTTTGGTATGATTTACATTTCCGTTTGAGCGTGTATAATGGAGCTATACGAGATATAACCATGCCATTATGCTTTACGGAGGATGAAACGAGCCGGAGATCATCATTAAATCCGCCATCGCGGAACGCTTTGAACACTTCATGGCCGGAGGGCGCATTCTCTTTTTCAGCGCCCCTGCGGCTTCGGTAAGACCGCGCTCGCCGAGGCTCTGCTGCGCGGGCAGGATGTTTTGCACCTGTCCGCCGGTGGCGAGGGCTTCGCGCTCCCGCCTGTCGACGGCAGGTGGCGCGTTCTGCTGCTTGATGACCTGCAGAATATGCAGGACGAGAACGACTGGAACGCCCTGTGCGAGCTGATCCGCTCCGGAGCGGACCGCCGCTTCGTGCTGCTCTCCCCGTGGCGCGCCGCCGGGCTGTCTGATCGCCTTCCGGTACAGCGAAATGGAAAAATACTACCGTGCGCTGCCCAAAGCAATACGATAAAGCCGCCGGTTCGATAAACGAACCGGCGGCTTTTCCGTCGAGAATGGCGCGTCCTCTTATGCCTTATTCCGCCTTCAGAGCGCGGGCGGGCGGTCCTGCACCGCCGCCACGAGCAGGACGGTCAGACCGATATAAACCGCGCAGGCTAGCGCGACCAGCGCGCACACCACGATGCACAAAGCCTGTGCCGAGCGGTCATGCCGCAGATATCTGCGGCTCAGCGCGATGCCGCCCAGCGCCAGCAAAAGCATCAAAACGGCTAACCAAAGAGGCATATCGTCCTCCTTATTCCGCCGCGCCCGTCAGGGCAGGGCTTTCCGTTATCAGATCCAGCAGATTGCCCATACCGGTCAGCGAGGCAGTAAACCACTTGCGGATACCGTCGATGTCCCGCAGATCCAGCTCCTCCGGAACGCCCGCAAACACATACCGGGTGTTCAGGGCCAGCGTCAGATCGCCGTCACGGAGAATAAGGCCGCACAGCTTGGCGCTGCCGGAGGATGCCTCCAGCTTCTGTACCAGGTCACGAAGCTGCGGCGTGACCAAATCGTTTACTTCCCGGCCATCCGCCGTGTGAGCGGCAAAGTACTTCCGGAAGGCAGCGGGGTCGGTGATGTCGTCCTTCTTCCGTTCTTGAAACAGGTCGTTCAGGGCGATGTCCAGCGCCGGATCGCAGATGTCCTTGCAGCGGACCACGATGCCGCGGAACAGCGTCTCGGTCCGGGTCATCCAGTTGTCGTTGTCGGGGCCGGACTTTTCCTCCACGGTGCGCCGCAGCTCCACGTTGGCCGCGGAGAACCGCAGCCCCTTGTGCTCGCCCTCGTGGAAGTCCGTCACGGTACACTCTGTAAAGTCGACCGCCGACAGCTTCACCGCCTTCAGGTACGCCCGGTCGATGGGCAGCGTGGCCGGCTCCGGCTCCGGGCCGAAGGCTTTTGTCAGCTCCGTGTGGAAGAAGCCGCCCAGCTGCTGCTGCATCAGGGCTTTTTTCTTCGTTTGGGCGGGCTTTGCCACCAGCAGAAAAAGCGCTACGCCGGCAAAGACCAGAATGCAGATCACAGCGATGTTGCGATATACAAACATCATGATGCACCCGGCGATCACCAGTAAGACGCCCAGCAACATGCCGATGCTCTCCGTCCTCTGATAGCTTCCCAACTGCTTCGACAGCTCCGCGTCCGTCATGCACTCCGCGCCGACCGGCTCGAATTTATCTTTTTTCGTTTTCATGGCTGCCTTCCTTTCACGTCTGCTCCGTCAGAATGTCATCCGCCGGCGGCTCATCGACCACGCGGCTCTCGCGGAAATAGGAGTCGGACGGCCGGTAGAGATAGCCGGCGCCCTTTTCCCACTCCCACACGATGTAGGATTCGCTCATATCCTCGTGAAAGAGCGTGAGCCGCAGGTCGCTGTTGTAGTCTCCGCTGAAGTCGCTGAGGGACATCTCGCCGAACTGCCAGTCCTCATCGCCAAGCTCGTCAGTCGGAAGCACGGCGGTGTCAAACAGCTCGTGCTTTTCATTGTTGTAATAGAAATACAGCGCTTTGGGGCCGAGGCAGGCGCACACATCGATCTCCTCCCCGTCCCGCGCGATCGTGCCGTAGGCATCGACCACGCCGGTGGTGCGCCAGTCGCCGCCCGCTTTGTCGCCGTCCTGATTGCCGCAGGCCGCCAGGCTCAGGCAGAGCAGCGCCGCGAGCAGAAGGGACCGGTATTTTTTCCGCGTCTTCATCGCCGCTTCCCTCCCCGCTGCTTATGTTCTCTGGTAGTAGTCGTTTTCGCCGCCCCAGTACATCGCGTTATCGTCCGCCAGATAGAGGTCGTAGCTCACGTCCTCATACGCGTCGGATACCGCCTCGTATTGGTTGTCTCCGTTCGCGCGGAGCGTCCCATAGTCGACCTCGCTCCAGTCGCCTTCCGCCGAGCGCTCATACAGCGTCCAGATGCCGGAGCCGTCGAGCTCGATCCAGCTCGCGGCATTCACGTCGCCGTCCATATACCACATACCCGCCAGCGCGGAAACGTCGGCGTCGGCATCGCCTGTATCCGACGCGTCCATGTCGCTGGCGGAGGCGTCCTTCTCAAAGCCGCCGAAGCCTTCGATCTGCAGCGTGCCGTCGTCGGCCAGCCAGCAGTGGTGGGCCCAGCCGTCGAACTCGTTGTAGAAATAATCACCGCTGTACTCCTGCGAGAACTGGACAAAGCCGCTTGCCTCTATGCTCCCGTCCTGATACAGATCAAAGCGGACCTCATCTCCGCTGTCGGCCATCGCCACGATCAGCTCGCTGTTGTTGTCCGCGTCGACCCAGGTGCCCCAGTACATGGCATAGTTCGTCGCCAGCTCGGAGTCCTTGACCATCCCCTCAAAGGAATCCGGGGTGTTGACCTCATTGCCGCTGTAGTCCTCGCCGCCGTCGTCGATGGTATCGTCGCTGCCGCCGCAGGCGGTCAGGCACAGGCACAGCACCAGCGCCAGCAGCAGGGAATAATAGCTTTTTCGATTCTTCATCGTTTTTCTCTCCTTTTTTGATCCAGATCGTTTGCTTCAATGCTCCTGCTCCGCCATGGAAAGGAGCTCGTCGTGGCTCAGCTCCACGTTTCCGAAGCGGACGAAGATGCCGTTGGTCACGGCGCTGCTCCATACCCGCGGGTCGGAAAGGGAGCGGAAGCGGGTCTTGTCGAGATACGGCTTCATATCCAGAAGCAGGCGGCTGCCGGATACGAAATCGACCTGCAGAATGTGGTCCGGCAGCGGTTCAACGGCTGACAGGTATCTCCGCTTCAAGCGTGCGTCCTCCTTTTTTCAGCGTATCGGGGGATAAAAAACTCCACCGTACCTTCATTGTACGGTGGATGAAAACGGAAAACCATTAACCAAAGGTTAGGTCTTTCACGCGGATGAATATTCTTTTCAAAAAGGCCGCCGCGCCCCATTGCCAACCGTCCGGAGCTGTGGTATGCTGAGCGCAAGGAATCGTGCAAGGAAAGGATGTACTCAGCATGGCAGCATTTGATGATTTCATGAAGCTGGATATTCGTGTCGGAGGTCCTTGTCCTCGGCACATACAGCGAGGGCGGCGTCGTGCTGGTCACACCGGACAAGAAGGTCCAAAACGGCGATAAGCTGGGCTGACGCGGAGAAAGCCATAAACAAAGGAAAGCGGAGGAAACCATATGCTCAGCCTGCGAAATGCGACAGAAGCTGATCTCGGAGAGATTCGGAGAATATACGAATACGCGCAGGACTACATGATCCGGTCGGGAAATCCCACCCAATGGGGACACTTTTATCCGAGCGCGGACCTGATCCGGTCCGACATTCAAAAAAGGTCTGCAAGGTGATATACGATGAGACCGGCATACACGGGGTATTTGCCCTGTTTGATGGCGCGGAGCCAACCTACGCACACATCGAGGAGGGCGAATGGTTGAACGACGAGCCCTACGTCACGATCCATCGGCTGGCCGGCGACGGGCGGGTCCACGGGCTGTTCCAATGCGCCGCCGAGCATTGCAAGCTTCTTTCCCCCAATGTCCGCGTCGATACCCACGCCAACAATACGACGATGCAGCGGCTGATCGAGAAGAGCGGCTTTAAGAAGTGCGGGATCATCCATGTCAGGGACGGCTCGCCCCGGATCGCATACCATTGGACGGCGCGGTGATTTTCTCGCGCCGGGCGTCTGTCCGCGTGCCGGTACGCGGGCGACGGTATAGCTTACGCCGCGGCCTTTCCGTCGCTCCCGATCACTCCGGCTTTATCGTTGAGCCCTATTCGATTTTAATTTCCGCAAGGACCTTCTGCGGCTCGACCCACGGATGACCGACAATGCCAACAATGCGCAAGCGTTTCGCTTGCGCATTGTTCTTCCGGCTGATACAATGGACCTCACACAGGGCGCCGCCCGGAAAGCCGCAAAGCGGCCGGATCCGGCGGAGCCGACTGCTTGCGAAGCAGCAGGCTGTGGTATATAATACAGAAAACACGGCGAAGGAGGCGGGACGATGCTGAAAATAGCCATTTGCGACGACGACGCCGGAGACCGCGAGCGGATCGCGGAGGACCTCCGCGTTTATCGTTCCCTCGGATATCATCTCTCCGTTCCTGAACGGTAACACGCTGCAGATCATCTTTTTGGGCGCCGCCGTCGGCATCGCCCTGCTGATCCTGGGCGACCGTGCCGCCGCCGTCCGCACGTTCATTGAGCAGACGAACGAGGTGGTCCAGTTCCTCATGGAGGCCATCGGCGACCTGATCCCGCTTTTCGTATTTTTCAGTCTGTTCGCTCTGCTGGGCTCCGACTTCGGCTCCGAGCTCTCGGGCATCCTCAAGGCCATCGTCATCACCTATGCACTTTGCCCGCTGATGTGTCTCGTATTCATCGGCATCCTTGCCGCGCGGCGCCGGGTGAGTTTCCGGCTGCTTGTGCAAAAGCTGCTGCCGACCTTCCTCATCGGTCTCACCACGGCGTCGTCCTCCGCGGCGTTCGCCACCAATTTAGAGACCTGCGAGAAGAAGCTGGGTATCCCGCCGATGCTCGCGCATTTCGCCGTGCCCCTGGAACAGGTCCTCTATATGCCCAGCGTTGCGGTCGCTTTTGTGGCGACCTGCCTGTGCATGGCGGAAAATTTCGGCACGGCCATCACGCCCGCGTGGCTCCTCACGATGATCGTTGTGACTGGGCTTTTGTCGCTGGCGATGCCGCCCATCCCCGGCGGCGCGCTGACCTGCTACACGGTCATGTTCACCCAGCTCGGCATCCCCGGCGAGGCCCTCGCTCTGGCTGTCGCGATCAATTCCATGATCGACTTTATCGCGACGGCATCCAACCTGACCTGCCTGCAGGTCGAGGTCACGACCGTCGCCGGCCAGCTGGGAATGCTGGATACCGAATGTCTCAGAGATCCGGAATAGGTCCGCGCACCGGTGCGCGGCCGTTCCGAAGCGCGAAAGGCGGAAAGCAAAATGGGATATGAATACTTGCGGAACGAGTCCATCATACGCAGCAAGACGCGGGAGTTTTTCGGCGTCGGCACGGTGGTGACGGCCTCCGCCTATCTGGTCTCCGTTGTGGACTTTATGCTCATCGGCGCCCTTTTGGGCGCTGATGCCGTCGCTGCCGCGGGCCTTTGCGACAGCTTTGTGGATGTGGCGGAGCTATTCGGCTTCGTCCTCTCCTCCGGCGGCCCGGTCGCCGCGGGCATTCTGCTGGGCAAGCGAAGGCTCCGTCAGGCCAACGGGGTCTTCACCCTGTCCCTTCTTCTGACGCTCGCGGGCGGGCTTCTCTGCTGGTGCCTGCTGCCGTTCTGCGGCTTTTTCAGCGGCGTCCTGTCCAACAACGGCGCGATCGCGAACGATGTGGCGCGCTACGCCTTCTTCACCCTGCTCTCGTCGCCCTTTGTCGGCGTCAATCTCGTTCTCTCCAGCTTCGCCATTCTGGACGATCGCTCCAAGCTGGCCATGGGCTCGGTCGTTGCCGCCAACGGAGTGAACATCGTGCTGGACGTTGTCTTTATGAAGTATCTGCGCATGGGCGTCGCCGGCGCGGCCGCGGCTTCCCTGCTCGGCAACGCGGCGGGCATTCTGGTGGTGCTTCCCTACCTTCTGTCCAAAAAACGCACCTTCCGCTTTGTCCTGCGCGCCGACGACCTGCGCGAGACCGGGCGGGAGCTGGCCTCGTCCTGCTCCTCCTTTGCCACAGACAAGGCCTCACGCATCTTCTCCGGCCTGACGGTGAACCTGCTTCTGATGTACTTCGTGGGCAACATCGGCGTGGCGCTCTACGCGGTGTACAGCCAGCTTCGCTTCATCCTGCGCATTCTGGCGGGCGGCGCGCTGCAGACGATCTCCACGCTGGGCAGTATGCTCTACGGCGAACGCGACTTTTACGGGCTGCGGAAGATGCTCTCCCTTTTGTCCAAGTACACCTATGCGCTCGTCGCGGCGCTCATGGCGGGACTGTTCTGCTTCTCCGCGCCGTTTCTCAACTCCTACGGCATCGCCGCAGAGCCGGACACCGTGCTCTCGCTCCGCATCATGCTGCTCAGTCTGCCCTTCCTCTGGCTCAACGACCTGCTCGCCAGGCTCTATCCCAGCGTTCAGCGGCAGCGCCTGTCCGTGCTTTTGCTGACGCTGCAGAACGTGGTGCTCAAAATACTGCTTCTGCTGCTCTGCGTGGCGGCCATTTCGCGGCTCCATTGGCGCAGCGTCCCCGCCGTGGCCGTCTGGTGCCTGCTGGTGGAGCTGCTGTCCCCCGCGGTCACGCTGCTCCGGGAAAAGCGGACCTGTGGGAACGTCGCCCTCCTCGGGCTGGAGGATCAGGCGGACCGGAGCTGCCACAGCTTTTCCATCACGGGAAAACCGGAAAACGTCGCGGACATCCACCGGGAGATTGACTTGTTCTGCCAACAGAACGGCATCCCCCGCAACAAAGGCGTCCTGCTGGCCATCGCCTTTGAGGAGGCCGCCCTCAACATTATCAACCACAACGAGCATGTGAGCATGATCGACATTTGCCTTCTTCTGGAGGAGGGCAGCCTGATCGTCCGTATCCGCGACGACGGCGCGCCCTTCGACCCGCTGGCGTTCGTGGACGATGAGGATATCCTTCAAATGAACAACATCCGTCTGCTCGAGCGGCTCACCGATCAGAAGACCTATACGCGCATCATGAACATGAACAACACGGTGCTTTCGATCCGACTGGAGGCGGCAGAGAATGACGGAGCAAATGACGGCACTTGCTGAAAATTATCCGGCAGCCGCGGAGCTGCTGCGGCGGCATGGCGGCGACACGCTGCTCGCCTATCTCGGGCAGCTCCACCACCGGCCGCTGCCGGACATTCTGCCCTCGGAGGACCTGCTGACAGAGGTGCGGGACTACTTCACGCCCTTTTTCGGCGTGGAGACCGCTGGGGAATGCGCGGACGTTCTCCGGCGCCGCCGCTGCCTGTCCACCGCCAACCACCATCATCCCGCGTTCGAGTACATGACCGTGCAGGACACGATCCTCTGCGACCGGTGGCTGCGGACGCAGGGCGAGACCGGGGCGGTCGTTCCGTTTCTGTCCTGTGCCAACCCGAGGCTGGACAACAATGTCTACCCGAGGGGTATGCTGGTCTACGACTGCACCGCGCCGGAAGGCTGCCTGCGGCTGCCGTTTTATCCGTTCAAGCTGCGCCACGCCTGTGTGGCCGCCGTGGAGGGCATCTCTCCGGACATGGTAGACAATGCGCTGAACCGCCTGCGGCAGGAGACGCGGCGCGGTTCCTGCTCGCTTCGCACAGCCGACGCGCTGGAGCGCTTCTGCCGCGAGGTCCTGCTCTCTGACCGTGTGCAGCGCTGCGGCACTCTGCGGGAGCAGACCACGGTCATCAACGCCATGCTCTCACAGCGCTATTTTACTGACCGCGCGCCGCAGTACCTTTGGATGCCGATGGAGACGCTCACCGCCCGCCTGCTGGAAAGGGATCTTCGGACGGAAGACGCGCTCACCTGCCAAATGCTGTTCCGGCGGGAGCTGCGCGCATCGCTTCTGCGGGAGCTGGACGGCGTTTCCGGCTGCTGGACGGGAAACACCGGCGGCACGCACTTTTTCTGGGGACTCGACCGCCGCGCGGCGCTGTTTCCCCTGCGGCTGCGCGAGAGCGCGGGCGCGGCGGCGCTGGCGGGTCAAAACTCGCTGGGAGAGGCTGTGACCGTCCCTCTCACGCCGCGGGCGCTGACGGAGAGGCTGCGGGACGGGTCGCTGCTGCCGGGCCTGTTCCTCTGCTTTCTGGAGGCGCATTTTCTCCGCGACTTCACGGTGTTCGGCGGCTTTTATCAGCCCGCCTATCTCGCTGAGATGCGCCGCGGACTGGTGCGCGCCCTGCGCGAGACGGGCGGCTATGAGGAGGAGGCCGCGATCATCGAGGCGAAGCGCAACGCGATGACCCTTGGGCTGATCTATCTGCTGCGCAGCCATGAAGGCGGCCGCTTTCCCGTTTCCACGGCAGAGCTTTTGGAGCAGCCCGTTTCGATGCTGGAGATCGAAGCAAGTCTGCAAGTATCCGTCGCGGCGGCGCTGGAGCATCTGAATTGAACGCGCAAGCCGGAAGCTCCCTCGTTATGGGAGCCTCCGGCTTGTGTGTCTTTTTGAGGATTTATTTCAAAGAATGAGATGGCGGGAAATGCCTTATGTCCCTCTGCGCTCCGTCCACCTTCGGTCAGCATAAAAGGCCAGCTCGCCGATCATAACACCCAGCACCGCCGCGGCAAGCACATCGCTGGGAAAATGGACATAGAGATACAGCCGCGAAAAGGCGATGAGCGCCGCGAGCGGGATGGCCGCATAGCCGAAGCGGCGGTCCGTTTTCGTCAAAATCGTCGCGCCGATGACCGAGGACAGGGTATGACCCGATGGGAACGAATAGTCTGTGGGGTCAGCGATGAGCAGCCGCACGCTGCTGTCCAGCCAGCAGGGGCGCGGGCGCGTCAAAGGTCACAAGGCTCATCGGCGGAAGCGGTACGGTCAGGTTGACCGCTCCATACACGATGGCGTAGAGTGAACCGAGCATCAGCCCTAAAATGAGCCAGACCATCTCGCTGCGGTATTTGTGCAGCGCGGTGCGGATGGCGTGAATGGACAGCGCCACGCCCGCGAGCACGCCGAAGCCCAGCGCGAAGAGCCCCGGCAGCACGGAAAGCTCCATGTGCAGGAAGCTGCGGACAGCCTGAATGGCGGGCAGATACACGCCTGCGATGAGCAGAATGGACGAGCCCAAGATGCCCAGCAGCACCATCGCCGTGATGGCGACCGCGCCGGAGAGGAAGATATAAAGCAGCGAGAGCGGCGAGAGCGACGCGAAGCTGACGCTTCCCAGCGCGGATGAGCCGCGCAGCAGCGTGAGCCCTACGACCACCGCCATGCCGAGCAGGGCGAACGGCGCGCTGCGGAACTTTTTCAGCGCCGTGCGCTCCGCCGCGGCGATGAACGGGATGGAGGCGAGCGTCCCGCCGGAGACGCCGGGGACGCTGTCCGCCAGCGCCATGCAGAAGCCGTGGAATGCCGTTAAAATCATGGAAACTACCTACTTTCTTTGAAACACCGTCTGCGCGGCGGCGAGCATCGGGCGCAGCGCAAGGATAAAGAGAACGTTCCGGCTCACGCCCTGCGCGGCGAGCCAGCCGCGCGGGCGGAGCAGCATCGCTGCCGTCTGGACGAGCAGCACGAGCGCGCCAAGCGCGAGCTTCCCGCCCGCAAGGCGGAACGGCAGCAGCCTTCCCGCGCTGGCCGTGCGCATCAGGAATACGAGCAGGCAGCCGAGGAATGTGGCAGCCGCCGCGCCCTGCACGCCGATGCGCGGAATGAGGAACAGATCGAGTGCGATGTTTGCCGCCGCGCCGGCGAGTGAGATCCAGAGCGATGCCGTGCTCTTCTTTGTCACGACGTAGACGCTGCCCATGAAATTGGAAAACGCCGCCGCGATCATCGAGAGCGTGAGGATCGGGATATAGCGCCAGGCGTCATAGTAGCTCTCCGCCGCGAGCAGCCGGATGAGCAGCGGCGAAAACGCAATGATGCCGCCCGCGCAGAGGCAGACCGCGGAGAAGAACGCGTCCCACACGCGCGCGTAAAAGCGCGCCTGCGCCCGGCGGTCGCCCGACTCGGCGATGGCGGAGAGCTGCCAGACGTCCATAAACACCGTGGCGAGGATGGTCAGGATGGTCGGTATCTTGTAGGCAACGGCGTAGATGCCGTTGGCATCGCTCCCCACGAACCATTTCACCAGATAACGGTCCGACACGCCCATGATCCACCAGAAGACAGCCGTGGGGATCAGCGGCACGCAGTAGGCGAGCATCTGCCGCCAAGGCGCGGCGCGCGGCGCCGGGCGGAGCTGCCGCCAGAGCCTTTCCCTGCAAATGAGAAAGAGCGCGCTCAAGCAGTCTGCCACGACCGCGGAGAGCAAATACCCCATCACGCCCCAGCAAAACACCGTGAGAAAGAGCACATTGAGCGCGATATAAAGTGCGGTGTTGAGAAGCCCCTGCACGGCGTAGAGCGATGTACCTCGTAGAGTCGTCCATCCGACGCCCCAACAAGGTGTCGTTCTGCGCGGCTGTCCCGCCGGAGAGCGAGGGCGATCATGTGGTAACGCTGCCCGCGACGCCGGCGCTCAGTCTCTACCACCACGGGGCCTATGAGGACCTGCCCACCGCGGAGAAGAAGCTCCGCGCCTACGCGCGGCAGCATGGGTTCACGCCCACGGGGAAGCTCCGCCGCATTTATCTCGAGGGCCCGCCGCAGCACAAGGACCCCGCGAGGTTCGTCACGCAGGTCGCCCTGCCGCTCGAGGAGGAATAGCCAGCCCGTTCGCATGTGTGCGCCAATACCTCCAGGCTTCTGAATTCGCCTCTGTTTTGCCCATTAGAAAAGCCCGCATCTTTCGATGCGGGCTTTTCCATTTCTGTTTTCAGAACCGGCCGCCCTTCACGCGGAAGGTCATCTCCGGCTTCTTGATGCTCACCTTGGTGTCGCTCTCGACCGACTCGGTCAGGAAGGCGTTGCCGCCGATGACCACGTTGTCGCCGACCTCCGTCGCGCCGCCGAGCAGCGTCGCGCCGGCATAGATGGTCACGTCGCTGCCGACCTTCGGGTGACGGCGGGCGGGAGTCTCCGCGCTGTGGTGCATCCCTGCGGGCGACATGGCGCCGAGCGTCACGCCCTGATAGAGCTGCACGCGGTCGCCGATGATGGTCGTCTCGCCGACGACCACACCGGTACCGTGGTCGATGGAGAAATACTCGCCGATGGTCGCGCCGGGATTGATGTCGATGCCCGTCTGAGAGTGGGCGTACTCCGTCATGATGCGCGGGATCATCGGCACTTTCTCAAGATACAGCTCGTGCGCGATGCGGTAGATGAAGATGGCAAACATCCCTGGGTAGGACAGAATGATCTCCTGCCGGCTCGAGGCCGCGGGGTCACCGTTGTAGTTGGCGGTCAGGTCCTTGAGCAGCAGCTCCTGGATATGGGGCAGACGCTCCATCATCGCCTCGCAGACCTTCTCGGCGCGGCGTGCGCCCTCCTCCCCCTCCGGCATGACCAGCTCAAGCTGGCGCAGCAGCTTGTCGTAGACGTGCCCCATGAGCAGGGCGCTGTACTGCTCCGGCGGGAGCTTCAGCAGGTCGCGGTCGCCGTAGTAGGCCGGAAACAGGATCTTCTGAAAGTCGCGGATGATCTCAATGACCGCCGTGCGGCTCGGCAGGCGCAGCGCGTCGCCGTACATCAAAATATCGCTTTTGCGGTAGTTCTCCGCCACCTGCGCGGCGGCGGAACGAATGATCTCATTTTTATCGGACATCGGTCATTCCCCCTGATACATTGGCGTGGATAGATAGCGCTCGCCGCCGTCTGGCAGTAGCGCAACGATGGTCTTGCCCGCGTTCTCCGGCCGGAGCGCGAGCTGCGTCGCCGCCCAAAGCGCGGCGCCCGCGGTGATGCCGACGAGCACGCCCTCACACGCGACCATATCGCGGCCTGCGGCGTAGGCGTCCTCCTCGCGGACACAGATGATCTCGTCGATGAGCGAAACGTCCATATTTTTCGGGATGAAGTTCGCTCCGATGCCCATCAGTCCGTGCGGCCCGGCCTTGCCGCCCGAGAGCAGCGGCGAGCCCGCCGGCTCGACGGCCACGAGCTTCACGTCCGGATTTTTCTCCTTGAGATAGCGTCCCGTGCCGGAGAATGTGCCGCCCGTGCCGATGCCAGCGACGAAAAGATCGACGCAGCCGTCGGTATCGCGCCAGAGCTCGGGGCCGGTGGTGAGATAGTGCGCCTCGGGGTTCGCGGGATTGTCGAACTGTGCGGGGATGAAGCTCTTCGGTGTTGCCGCCGCCAACTCCTCCGCGCGCTTCACGGCGCCCGCCATGCCCTCCGCCGCCGGTGTCAGCACCAGTTCCGCACCGTAGGCTTTGAGCAGATTCCGACGCTCCACGCTCATGCTCTCCGGCATGGTGAGGATCACGCGGTAGCCGTGGACCTTGGCCATCGCGGCGAGGCCGATGCCGGTGTTGCCGCTCGTCGGCTCAATGATGACGCTCCCCGGAACGAGCTTTCCCTCCGCCTCGGCGCGTTCGATCATGTGCTTCGCCACGCGGTCCTTGGCGCTGCCCGCCACGTTGCAGCACTCGAGCTTGGCAAGGATGCGGGCGTTCAGGCCGTGCCTGCGCTCGTAGCGACACAGCTCCAGCAGCGGGGTGTTTCCCGCTAATTCGGCGACGGAATGGAAGATGTTCATAGGGGCGCTCCTTTCTTGAAAATGCAAGTAAAATAATAGGATATTATATGCGCCGGACGGGCGCATTGCAAGCATTTTTCCAGTCCGTGCAAAAAAGAGGCGGAAATGTGAAAATACCCCTTGCATTTTCGGAGCCGCTGTGCTATGATACACAAGCTGTCTGAAAGGACACGCGCCGTTAGCTCAGCTGGATAGAGCGTCTGGCTACGGACCAGAAGGCCGGGGGTTCGAATCCCTCACGGCGTACCAAAAGTCCTCGAAATCGTCTGATTTCGAGGACTTTTGCTTTTCATAAGTTCCGTTTTTAGGGTGCCGCTTTTTTCTGACCCAAACGCTGACCCCAACGGGAGTGGGTAGTGGAAAGCATCAGACGGCACGGGATAGGATATTTCCCATTGTTTGCGCTGCCTTGAGCTGCGCGTCGGTGGTGACGTGGGCGTAGGTGTCCAGTGTGAAGCCCGCCGAGTAGTGACCAAGCATACTGCTGACGGTCTTGACGTCCACGCCGTTTTGCAGGGCCATCGTCGCGAAGGTGTGGCGCAGGTCATGAAAGCGGATGCGTGGCAGCCCCGCCCGTTTCAGCACCCGCTGGAGCATGTGCAGGACGCTGTCCGGTGACATAGGGCCTCCTGTTGGTGACGGGAACACCCATTCGCTGTTACCCACCTTGCACTTTTGCATTTTCAGTACGCTTATCGCATCTGCCGACAGCGGCAGTGTGCGGTAGGCGTTTTTCGTTTTCAGCGGGGCTTCTATCACTTTGCCGTTTTGCCGTGAGATGGCCCGCTGGATTTTCAGCACACCACGGTCGAGATCAGCGTCCGTCCATTTCAGTCCCAGCAGTTCGCCCCGCCGAAGTCCGGTAGCGAGGTCGAGGTAGTAGAGCTCGTACACGCCGCTGTCTCTGGCCTCCTGGAAGAAGGCGCTGAGTTGGTCGGCGGTCAGGGTTTTCATCTCTTTGTGCTCCACCTTTGGCAGGGCGCAGCCCTGCGTCGGGTTACGGGTTACCAACTTCTGCTCCATGGCGAGATTGTACGCCGAACCGATCATCTGGTGGATGTTCCGTACCGTCTTGGGTGCTAACCCTTTCGGCTTTTTCTTGGCCTCAATGCGGTCTACTCGCCCGCCATCCAGCAGGTGTTTGTAGAACCGCTGCAAGTCCAGAGAGGTCAGGTCTGCCAGCGGGATGCCGCCGATCTGCGGCTTGATGTGGTTTTTCAGAAAGCCTTGGCTGGTCTTGAACGTGGACGGTCTGAGTTTTACTTTCGCGTAGTTCTCCATCCAGACCTCCAGCCAACTCCCCACCGTGTAGGTCTTGGCCCGTCCGTAGTCGATACCGACGTTTTCCTCGATAGCTTTTTTCAGCTTTTCTTTTACTTCCGTTTGCGTCTTGCCGAGGACGTTTTTGATGATGGCCTTCCCTGTCTCTGGATCGTGACCGACTGTGTACCGGCCCTCCCAGCGGCCGTCTTTCCGCTTGCGGATGTTCCCTTCCCCGTTTGCTCGTCGCTTTGGCATGGTATCAGCCCCTTTCGACAACGAACAATACCGTAACCAAGGTGACAAAGCTACCGGAAAGCGGAACAGTTATCAGAAAGTTATCATTTGCGCTGGATGCCCTATCTTTGTCTATGGCGGCGCAATTTTTGCGCTGCCGGAGGCGTTCTTCTTTGGTTACAGCGGTGCGATTTTTGAACGGTCAAGAAGCCTTTTCATTGACTGGTACAAAATAAGCATAGCACCCGAAGCGTATAGGAAGCCTCGGAAGCTATGCTTATTTTTGTTATAATGGGAGGGCAATGGATGGACGGTTTCTTTGGTGAGCCAAGCGCTCGAGCTGTAAACAGTCCTCCGCCCTCTTGTTATAAAGATTCGATTGAGCAGGTTGCTCCGGCTATGCCGCGTGCGTGTCACGAACCAAATTGAATCGTAATAAGCCGGTGCGGAAGCATTGCAATATTTTATCAGGAAAGAAGAAATGCCCATGCTCAGTATCGGGATCGATGTGTCCAAAGGAAAAAGCACCGTGTGCGGAATGAAGCCAGGGGGAGAAATCGTGTAC
>CEAR01054873.1_pt1 | contig 35084 bp, 34 predicted proteins | sample 557461 | NCBI WGS metagenome assembly CEAR01 (sample SAMEA3182075, study PRJEB8094) | gut metagenome | biome: human; feature: gut; material: Stool; isolation source: human stools | place: Canada | collected 2012-03-14
GGGGCGGGGCTCTGCTCCGCCCGTGCTTCCGACCAAATCTGCACCAGCGGGCGGAGCAGAGCCCCGCCCCTACAAGGTGCGAAGCAAACAAAGAAAAGCTTCCCCGCAAAAAGGTGCAGACCAGCAAATCCGGTCTGCACCTTCTATTGACTGCAAATATTCAACCGCAACCGCCCACAAATCTGTTGTACCGTATCAGGCGGCGCGTAGCCAGACATACGTGAGGTGACCATCGAGTGGAACGACGCTTAAAAGATAGGTTCCCACCTGAATTCAGAGGCAGGAAGCACCAAACGCGTCCAAGCGCCCTTTTCTCCCCTATCTTTTCCGGCAAGACGGAAAAGATAGGGCCGCCGGAGGCGCGTCAGAACCGGCCTCGACGGAACGAGTCCCCGCTGTTCGCGGAGTCTCTTTTCCTCTGAGCCCGTTTCTTCCTTTCCAAACCGCAAACTGAATTTGCGGTTTGGGTTTTCATGCGAATCTGCGACAACCTCTCAGTCAGCCTTCGGCTGACAGCATCCCTACCTCTTTTGTCCCTTCGGGACATTTCCCCCTGATAGGGGGAATCGGCCCCTGGAAGGGGAGCTTTGGGGGGTGCCGCCGGAAGAACAGCTTGTTTATTCTACGATCTTGCCGCCGAGGTAGACGGCTTTGGGGGTCAGGTCCGTGGCGCAGACGACGAAGTCGGCGAGCTTGCCGGGCTCGATGGAGCCGATCTCGGCTTCGCGGCCGATCTGGCGCGCGGGAATGATGGTCGCGGAGCGGATGGCCTGCTCCATCGGGATGCCGAAGGAGATCGCCTTCTGCATGCACAGATACAGGTTCGTGGCCGAGCCCGCGATCGTGCCGTCGGCCAGCCGGGCCAGATTGTTTTCCAGCCACACGTCCTGCCCGCCGAGGGTGTACTGCCCGTCCGGCATGCCGCAGCAGCGCAGCGCGTCGGAGATGAGGCAGATCCTGCCCGGGAACAGGCGGAAGGCCATGCGCACGGCGCTCGGGTGCACGTGCTGGCCGTCGCAGATGAGCTCCGCGATCACATCCTCCCGCTCGGAGGCCGCACCGATGGGGCCGGGCTTGCGGTGGTGGATGCCGGGCATGGCGTTATACAGGTGCGTCAGACGGCGGGCCCCGGCGGCGAAGACCGCCGCGGCATCCTCATAGCTGCAGTCGGTATGCGCGATGGAGACCGTGCAGAGCTTCGCGGCCTGCGCGGCAAAGTCTACTGCGCCCGGCAGCTCCGCCGCCACATCCACGATGCGCACCAGCCCCTCGCTGGCCTCGTAGAGCGCGCGGAACGCTTCGAAGTCCGGCAGGCGGAGGTACGCGCCGTTCTGCGCGCCCTTTTTCTTCTCGGAGAAGAACGGCCCCTCCATCTGGATGCCCATCAGACGGGCGCAGCCGGGGTGCGCGGCGCGGTTGTAGTCCGCCGCCGCGCGGAACGCGCGCGCGAGCACGTCATACGGCAGTGTCATCGACGCGGGCGCGAACGACGTGACGCCGTTCTTTGCCAGATAGCGCGCCATCGTCCGGATGCCGTCCGGGTCGCCGTCGGAAAAATCCGCGCCGGAATTGCCGTGGTTGTGGATATCGATCAGGCCGGGGATCACGCGCGCGCCGCCAAGATCCGTGCCCGGCATATCGGGACTTTGCGGCAGGATCTCGCCGAACCGTCCGTCCTCGACGGTGAATGCGCCGCGGACAAAGCCCTGCGGCGTGAAAATTTCTGCATGTTTAAACAGCATCGGGAACCTCCGGCAGACTGGCCGCGGCCATCGACTGGCCGACGCGGCGGAATTTCTCATCCGGCAGCATGACCTGCACCTTTTGGGCGAGCGCCGGGTATTCCTCCCGCAGGATCCTGCAGCATTCGCCCACGATCAGCTCGCCGCCCACGCCGGAGGCGACGCGGCCAAGCACGATCAGGTGCCGGATATCATATGTCATTTCATAGAGCGGCACCGTATGCGCCAGATACGCGCCGATGGTGCGGAAAATATCCTTTGCCCGCTCGTCGCCGCCCTCGGCCAGCGCCTGTACGGTCTTGAGCTTCTCCGCGGGGCTCAGCCCCTCGTCCAGCGCGATGCTGGCGGCGGGCGCGAGCTTGATGACGGCGTCCTGCGAGAAATACTTGCAGCCCACGCCCCGGTCGCCGGACCATTCGTCGACGGCGGCCGTTTCGCTCAGATCGACCGGCGCGAACGCCAGCTCGTTGAACCAGCCGAGCAGATCGCCGTTGCGGTCGATGTACCCGGCCGCCTCGCTCGTGCCCATGGCAAGGCCCATGACGCAGCCGTCCTGCAGACTCATCGCGCCCGCGAGCGCGGTCACGTCGCCGTCGTTGGCGACGACGATCGGCACGTCGCCGATCTCTTTGGCTGCGCGGTCATAGATGGACTTGACCTGCTCGCGCTGGGCGCGCGGGATCTTCAGAAACAGCGAGGAGACCATCGGGCTGTTGCCCACGAACGTCCCCGCGGACGAGACGCCGATGCCGTCGACCCGCGGCAGCTTGGAAGCGGCGGTCTTGAAGGCGCTGACGATGCCGTCATACTGGTAGCTGAGATCCTCCGAGGTCTTCGGGTGCCAGACGACCTCCTCGGAGTAGACGGTCTGCCCGTCGATCACGGCCGAGACCTTGCGGTCGGAGCCGCCGGCGTCAAAGCCGATGCGGCAGCCGTTGGTGTGGCCGCCGACACGGATGGGCTTTTCGTTCGGTTTGGGCAGGTGCGCCCAGTCGCAAATGACGATCTCGAACGGGACCTCAAACACGTCCTGCATGAAGCCCACGTCGAACGCACGCCGCCCGTCCGGGCAGTATTCCGCCTGCAGGCGCTTTGCCAGCGCATCGTCGCCGCAGAGCCAGACGCGAAGGCCGCCCGCGCTCCAAAGAAGCAGCTTCACGAAGCGCTCGATATAGCGGTAATTGGCCTCGGCGAAATCCTCGCCGCGCAGCTTCGTCTCAAACACGGAGACGGCCCCGTGGTCGCGCTCGACCGCGAGGTCGAACGGGCGCGACGCCTCTTTTTCATATTCCCTGCGCCAGACGCCGAAGGGGATGAACGCAGGGTCCAGCAGCGGCTGATTTTTGAGCGCTGCTTCGATCCCAAGATACTGCATGTTGTTTCCTCTCAATCTTTTGTGTCCGGCCAGAGGTGTTCTTCGTAGACGCCTGCGGCCTTGAGCGCGCGGATGGCGTCCTTGACGGAGGCCAGATCCTCGCGGTAGGTCACGCCGTGCCAGACCTCCTCGCAGGGCAGCACGCGCACGCGGGCCGTGCCCGCCTGCAGCTGGGCGTTGACGGCGACGGGGAGATAGAACTCGCGCTTCAGCGGGTCCTGCGGCACATCCTCCGCAAAGAACGTTCCCAGCCGCTGCCAGAGCTCCGTGACCATCGGCTGGGTAAAGCCCCAGATGTTCATGGAGACGATGGTATCGCCCGGCAGATCGATGAAGGTCTCGTTGTCCTCGGTGTAGACGGCGTGCTCGCCGCGCTGGTAGATCTTCGTGCGCTCGACGATGTCGACGAGCATCCCATCCTGCACCTCGCACACGCCGCGGGCGACGGAGCCGAACTTCGTCACGGTATTGCGCACACGGTAGCCGACCATGGCGTACTGGTGCGGATCCTCGTTCGTGCGGAGGAACTCATAGATCTCGCTGAAGGCCGTGCGGCCATAAAAATCGTCCGAATTGATGACCGCAAACGGCCCGTGCAGCACGTTCCGGCAGCAGGCGACGGCCTGCCCCGTGCCCCAGGGCTTGATCCGCCCCTCCGGGACCTCACAGCCCGCGGGGATATCCGTCAGCTCCTGATAGACGTACTCGACGTTGAAAAACCGCTCCATGCGGTCGCCGATCCGCTCGCGGAACAGCGCCTCATGCTCCCGCTTGATGATGAAGACCAGATCGCGGAAGCCCGCGCGGCGGGCGTCGTACATGGAAAAGTCAATGATGCTGTGACCCTCGTCGTCGACGGGCTCCATCTGCTTGAGCCCGCCGAAGCGGCTGCCCATCCCGGCGGCCATGATCACAAGCTTCGGTGCATCCTGATACATAAAACTGCCTCCTATCCTGCCATCCCGGCAGCTCATAAAAATTCGATCTTCTGTGCCTGTACATCCACCCGCGCCGGGACCCCGAGCGGCACGATGCAGCGCGGCAGCGCGTGGCCGACGTTCAGCCCGCACACGACCGGCAGCGCCGGATCATCGATCACCTGCCGCAGCAGCTGCTCATATTCCGCCTGCCATACGCCGTCCATCGGCCGCCCGACCAGCACGCCGCTGACCGCCGCAAACACCCCGGCGTCCTTCAGGTATTCCAGCGCCTTTTTGTATTTCGCGGGCGCCATCTGTTCCTCGCTCGACTCGAGCAGCAGGATCCTGCCCCTCCATTCCTCTTTTGCCGGGAACAGCCCGTATTTCCGGCAGATCTCCGGCATGTCCGCGTAGCGTGAGGGGTTAAACATGTCAAAGATGCTGTCGATGCAGCCGCCGAGGATCTCGCCGGAAAACTGCCCGCTGCCCTGCAGCAGGCGGAAGCCGCCAAGCTTCTTTGCCGCGAGCGGCGTGCCGAGCTGCGATTCGCCAAAATCCTTCCGGCTCTCGTACACGGTATCGCTCGGCCGGATGCAGCGGATGCGGCCGGTCGTCAGCAGCTCCTCAAAATACTGCCGGGTGTAGGGCAGCATCGTCTGGCTCAGCTCGCAGACGTCCGGGAGGAACGCCTGCCCGTAAAACGTCGGCAGCCCGACCTTGCGGAGCATGAAATGGTCGATCGTGGTGTCGGAAAAGCCGAGGAAGGGCTTCTGCGTCACGGCCCGCTGCAGTTCGCCGGTCTCAAACAGATACGGCGCGAGCCGGTAGGTGTCGTCGCCGCCGATGGCACAGAGGATCAGATCGATCTCCGGGTCCCGGAACGCCTGCAGCAGATCCTCCGCCCGCCATTCCGGATGCGCACGCAGCGCCTCGAGCCCCGCGCGGGCATGGGGCAGGAACCGGACCTGCAGGCCGTAGTCCTGCAGGCGCGCAAGGCCGAGCCGGACCTCATGCTGCACAAACGGCTCGCCCAAGATCCCGCTCGACAAGCTGACGATCCCGACCGTCCGGATCATACGCCGTCCCTCCCCTGCATACTCTTATTGTATATGGTATCGGTTCCGCGGCCCGTTTGCAAGCCTTTTCTGCGCACTTCCCGGAAAATACCCGGAAATTTCGCCGCATCCGGAATGCTTGCAGATTTCCGGCTCCTGTGGTACAATGCATTTACCAAAAATGAAATGAGGTGAGGATACGAACCTGTCTGCGCTGATCGCCGGGGCCGGCCCGGTCGCCGGTGTGATCATCTCTGTCGCGCTGATGCTGTTTTCCGGCTTTCTGATGACACGGCTGACCAAGCTCGCGCGGCTGCCGAACGTCACGGCGTATATCCTGGCCGGGATCCTCATCGGCCCCTATGTTCTGAACCTCGTGCCGCAGCGGATCATCGACGGCACGGATTTTCTTTCTGATATCGCGCTGGCCTTCATCGCGTTCTCCACGGGCGAGTTCTTCAAGCTCGACATCCTGAAGAGAAACGGCATGAAGGTCGTCTGGATCACGATCCTGGAGGCCGTTCTGGCCTCAGTCTTTATTTTTATCCTGACGTATTTCGTGCTCCGGCTCGATCTGGCATTCTCGATCGTGCTGGCTGCACTCGCCTCGGCCACGGCCCCGGCCTCCACGATGATGACCATCCGGCAGACGGGCGCGAAGGGCGATTTTGTCGATACCCTCCTGCAGGTCGTGGCACTGGATGATGTGGTGGGGCTGGTCCTCTATTCGGTCGCCATCTCCATCGCGCTGGCTTCTTTAAGCGGTGCGAGCGGATTCTCATTCGAAACGCTCGGCAAGCCGGTGGTGCTGAATCTGCTGGTCGTCGGGCTCGGCAGCCTCTTTGGGCTTTTTATGAAGCTTCTGATGCCGCAGAAGCGTTCAAAAGACAATAAGCTCATCATCTCCGTGGCGCTTTTGTTCGCGTTCTGCGGCGTGTGCGCGCTGCTGGACCTGTCTCCCCTGCTCGGCTGCATGATGATGGGCACGGTCTATACCAACATCGCGGACGACGACAAGCTCTTCAAGCAGCTCAACTACTTCAGCCCCCCGATCCTGCTTCTGTTCTTCGTGCGCTCCGGCATGTCGTTCCAGCTCGATGCGCTGGTCTCCTCGTCCGGGAATCTCGACGGCGTGCCGCTGCTGGTGATCGGCGTGAGCTATTTCCTCGTGCGCATCCTCGGCAAATACGCGGGCGCGTGGCTCGGCTGCCGGCTGGTGAAAAAGGACCGGCTGGTGCGCAACTATCTGGGCCTTGCCCTCATCCCGCAGGCGGGCGTAGCCATCGGCCTCGCGGCCCTCGGCGCGCGGACGCTCGGCGGCACGATGGGCAGCGATCTGCAGACCATCATCCTCGCCTCGAGCGTCCTGTATGAGCTCATCGGCCCCGGCTGCGCGAAGCTGGCGCTGTACTTATCCAAATCGTATTCTACCAAGCTCGAGGACGTCGCCGTCGTGGCGGAGGTCACCGAGACCGGCGAACAAAAATCCGACGTACAGCTGCTCATCGAGCGCATCCGGAAGATCCAGTCGGAGCTTCCGCCGCTGGAGAGCGACGTGTCGGAGGAAGAGGCCGCCTTTACCGAGGCCGCCGAAGAGCAGCTGGCCCAGACGCAGGCCCAGCGGCGGTATTTCTATCTCAGGAGGTAACAGAGCATGAAAACAGACTGGATCGCCGGGCTTCTCGGCCCGTGGAGCGCGGAGCTGACGCTCGGCTCCATCTTTCTGCGGCTGGCCATCAGCATGGCCCTGGCCGCCATCATCGGCTGCGAGCGCTCGAGCAAGCGGCACTCGGCCGGTCTTCGCACCTTCATCCTTGTGAGCCTCGCGGGCACGGCCACGATGCTCATCGACCAGTATCTCATGGACGTTCTGCCCATCACGATCCCGCTCCTCTCCGCGGCCGCCGTCATCGGCATGACGACCATCAGCGGCAACTCCATCCTCTTCAGCTCCAAAAACCAGATCAAGGGCCTGACGACCTCAGTCGGTCTCTGGTGCTGCGGGATCGTGGGGCTGGCGCTCGGCGCGGGGCTCTATACGCTGGCGCTGGTGCTGTTTTTCGCGCTGCTGTGCAGCATGTCCGGCCTGCCCGCGCTCGAGACGCACCTGAAAGACCGCTCGAACCACTTTGAGGTCCATCTGGAGCTCAAAAACAAGTCCGACCTGCCGGACTTCGTCTCGACCGTCCGCGCCCTCGGCATACGCATCGACGATATCGAGTCGAATCCCGCGTACTTGAATTCCGGCCTCAGCGTCTTCACCGTCTCCTTCACCGTGGCCAGCGCCGAGCTCAAGCAGTACAAAAAGCACGGCGAGATCATCGAAGCCCTCAAATCCCTCGACTATGTCTACTACATCGAAGAGATGAACTGACGCCCCAGAAACCCACAGTGCCTGCCCCATGGGCGGGCACTGATTTTTTCATCTTTCTGCCCGTTCTCTGTCCTTCTTCTCCGGACTTTCGTCCGTGGGTGGGATTGTTTTTTGCCGCCGGCTGTGATACACTGATACAGCCGCGCGCAGCGCGGCAGAAGAGAGGAGACAACCATGAACCACGCAGAACACAAAAGAAGTACGTTTTCCGGAAAGATCGGCTTTGTGCTCTCGGCCGCCGGCGCGTCCGTCGGCCTCGGCAACATCTGGCGCTTTCCGTATCTGGCCGCCAAATACGGCGGCGGCATTTTCCTGCTCGTCTACATCATTCTGGCCATGACGTTCGGCTATACCATGATCGTAGCAGAGACCTCGCTCGGCCGCATGACCGGCAAGAGCCCGGTCGGCGCGTTCGGTGCCTTCGGCAACTCCGGCTGGCTGAAATTCGGCGGCTGGATCAACGCGATCATCCCCATCCTCATCGTGCCGTATTACTCGGTCATCGGCGGCTGGGTCGTCAAATACCTGGCCGAGTACGTCCTCGGCCACGGCAGCCAGCTCGCGGCTGACGGCTATTTCGGCTCGTTCATCTCGAACGGCGTGTCCACGGAGCTCTGCTTCGTCATTTTCGCCGCGCTGACGCTGGCGGTCATCTTCGCGGGCGTGGAAAACGGCATCGAGCGCGTATCCAAGTTCATGATGCCGGTGCTGGTCGTGCTGTCGATCATCATCGCCGTCTATTCCGTGACGCGCCCGGGCGCGCTGGCGGGCGTCAAATACTTCCTCGTGCCGGACATCGAGCATTTCTCGTGGATGACCGTCGTGGCCGCCATGGGGCAGATGTTCTACTCGCTGTCCATCGCCATGGGCATCCTGATCACCTTCGGCTCCTACATGAAAAAAGACATCTCCATTGAGGGCTCTACCCGCAACGTCGAGGTCTTCGATACTGCCATTGCCATCATGGCGGGCCTGATGATCATCCCGGCGGTCTTCGCCTTCTCCGGCGGCGACCCGGCGGCGCTGAATGCCGGCCCGTCACTGATGTTCATCACCATCCCCAAGGTCTTCGACTCCATGGGCCTCGGCACGGCCATCGGCATTCTGTTCTTCGTCCTCGTGCTCTTCGCCGCGCTGACCAGCTCGATCGCGCTGACAGAAAGCGCCGTCTCGACCTTCCAGGACGAGCTCGGCTGGGGCCGGAAGAAGTCCACGGCCGTCGTCGGCGTCGTCATGCTGGCGCTCGGCACGCTCTCGTCGCTCGGCTACGGCCCGCTGGCAGGCGTGACGATCATCGGGATGCAGTTCCTTGATTTCTTCGATTTCCTGACGAATTCCGTCATGATGCCCATCGCGGCCATCGCCATCTGCCTGCTGGTCTCCCGCGTCGTCGGCGTCGGCCGGATCGAGCAGGAGGTCCTGCTTGGCGAGTCCACGTTCCGCCGCAAGAAGGTCTTCAACATCATGATCCGCTTCCTCTGCCCCTTCTTCGCCGCCATCATCCTCCTGAGCTCCGTCGCCAACGCCCTCGGCTGGATCTCGATGTGATAACAACCCCCGGTGCCGTTCCGCTGTGAACAGCACCGGGGGTTCCGTCTGTGGCTTCAAAGGTCATCCACACCGGTGTGGATGCGGCGGAGGAGGTGTTCGGTCATGCCTTGGCGGAGGGTGCAGAGCTGGTGGAAATATCCTGATCGTGATAGTAAAAGGATTTGCGGTTGATCCCGCAGTCCTCGGTGATCATCCGGACGGTGATATCGCGCAGCGGATAGGTATCCAGCAGCTTCAGGAAGCTCGCCTGGATGGCCTGCTTTGTAAAACCGGACATGGCAGTTCTCCTGTAGATGGTGCCTCTATGATACCATAGCCCCGCCAAAACTGCAACCGCGGGGCGCGCGCGCATCCTTCCGACGCGAATTGCGGAAAAAGCGGCGCGTTCTGCACTTCCGGACGGCGTGATCTTCCGCTAAAATGGCGCCATCCGACAAAGCGCAGGAGGGTTTTCATCATGGCAAAAACAGCATTGGTCACAGGCGCGTCCAGCGGCATCGCCGGATGGTCGCGCAGGAGCTCAAATCGGCAGGATTCAAGGTCTACGCCGCCGCGCGGCGAGTCGACCGCATGGCGGATCTGGAGAAGGACGGCATCACGCCGGTGGCGCTTGATCTGACAAGGGACGGATCCATTGCAGCGTGCGTGAACACCATCCTTTCCAAGGAAAAAAGCATTGACGCGCTGGTGAACAACGCCGGGTACGGCTCTTACGGCGCGATCGAGGATGTGCCGCTGGAGGAGGGCCGCCGTCAGTTTGAGGTCAACCTATTCGGCATGGCACGGCTCATCCGGCTTGTCACCCCGGCAATGTGGGAGCAGCACTACGAGAAAATCGTCAACATCTCCTCGATGGACGGGAAGATCTGGACGAAGTTCGGCGGCTGGTATCACGCGACGAAGTACGCTGTGGAGGGCCTGTCTGACTGTCTGCGGATGGAGCTGCAGCCGTTCGGCATCGATGTCGTCGTGGTGGAGCCGGGCGGGATCAAGACCGATCGGGGTCTTATCGCCGCGGAAAATCTGAAAAAGAGGCCAGAAGGAGGGCTTCGCATGACAAATTTTCTGATCGGCAGAGCTTACCGGGACTATCTCTCCGCTATGGGCTTCTGCGTGGAGCAGGTCCTGAAAAAGGCCGGGCTGCCGGAGGATCTGTTCGCGCGGCAGGCGCTGTGCCTGGGCGCGGAGGAATACTTCCGCTTCCTGCAGGCCATCGAGGCGCTCTCCCCGGACAAGGACGCGCCGGTCCGGCTGGCGTTTTCCGCGTGGACGGGCGCGTCCGTCAGCAAAAGCCGTCAGCCGGGTGTCTGACGGCTTTGCCGTTCGTCGGGTCGGTACCCTCAATCAGGCTTTTGGGCGGTGAGGCAGAGCCAGCGGGAGGTCTTATGGATCTGGATCCTGCGGAAGCCGGCTTGCTCCAGCAGCCGCTGCAGCTCGGCGGCGGGGTAGATCCGCATGCCGGCGATCTTTTTTGTCCACGCCTCGTCCCCGGGCGCGTCGCCGCTGCATTCGTTGCAGATGAGAAGCGTGCCGCCGGGGCGCAGCACGCGGCGGATCTCGCGGAAGCTTTTTGGCAGGTCCGGCCAGAAATAGACCGTCTCAAACGCCGTGACGGCGTCGAACCAGTCCGCGGCAAAGATCAGCTCGTCCACGCTCCCCTGCCATACAGCGCAGCGGCCGTCCGCGATGGCGCTGCGGTTGACGCGCCGCGCCGTCGTGACGCTCACGTCAGAAATATCAACGCCCTTGACGATGCCCTGCGGGCATTTTTTCAACAGCGTCCGGATGTTTGCCCCGCCGCCGCAGCCGCAGTCGAGGACCTTTGCGTCCGCAGAAAGCAGCAGGAACCGCAGGCCCCAGCGCGCCAGCGCGCGGTGGCCGACGTTCATCATGCGGACCATGAGCTTGCCGCCCAGCCCGGCCGGGCGGCGGGTATTTTCCAAAAATGACATGGGTATGCCTCCTTCCGGTAAAAAAGAACTGGAACCCCTGCACCTACCGGAGCTTCAGGCAGAAGTCGCAGCAGTCGTTGCCGCGGCTGAGTGTCCTGGTGCGGCGCCAGAGAAGGTCGGGGTGCAGGTCGTCGTAGGTGATATCGTCGCTGTCGCAGAAGCAGGGGCAAAGCTCCGGGCAGCCGTAGTGCACGCAGGCGTCGTGATAGGGGCATTTTATCATGTCGATACGCCAGACACCGCCGGTGGTCTCGATCTCCCGGGCCTCAAAGCCCGCCGCCTCACCGAACATCCGCCGGGTCTGCTTCGTGAAGATCCCCGGCGTTTTCCGGGGCAGGCCGGGGATGCGCATCAGGGCAAGGAAGATCTTCCGGAGCTTCCAGGCGCGCTGCTCCACATAGCCGTGGACCGTCTGCAGGGCTTCTTCCTTCGGCATGACGGTCTGCAGCGTCTCATAGGCTGCGATGCCGGGCAGGATCTGCTTTTCCAGATGGAACTGCTTTTCCTTGCCCGCCGCGGCGTTATCTGCCCGCAGGGCCTGCAGACGCGCGTCGAAGGCGGCATTCAGTGCGGCCGCCTGCGTCAGGTACATGGTCAGGCCCTCGATGATGACGAGCGCCGGGCCGGACGGCCCCTCGACCGCCGCGCCCCAATCGTCCATGGCAGACATGGCGAGCTGCGAGATGCTGCCGCTCTCCGGCAGGAGCGCTTCACGCACCGCGATGGTCTCGGGCAGGTCGAGGTTATACCAGTGGGCGTAGCCCTGCATCCGGTAGCAGCGGGTATCGAGCCCACAGGCGAGATTCATGACAGTCGCGCCGGGATGCGCCGCCAGGTATTCCCCCACCAGCCGGTCGAGCACGATGGTGCGGGCGATGACGCCGCTGTGCATGGCGGCGTCCTTGTCGGCGAGGGAAAAATCGTAGTCCAGACGGCACACCAGCCTGCCCGGCAGCGTGGAGCAGGTCATCATGCCGTCGTAAAAGCTGCTGCTGCCCGTCAGGCGGTACGCGCTACGGATCGCTTCTTTTCGTTCCATGCGGCCCTCCTTTTCAGCGCACGAGCAGCGCCATGACGCCCGCGAGGATCGCGGAGATCACGGCCATCCCGGCGGTGCCGAAGAGCCATTTGCGTGCCTTGTCCTTGCCGGTGATATAGGGCTTGAGGTCCTCTGTGCCGGGGATGGTCCAGGCTTTGGTATGGCTGACCCACCAGTCGTCGATGAGGAACCGGTCGATCACGTTCATGACCGACAAAATGACGAGCAGCTGCCAGAAGCCGGACAGAAAGCCCCGCGCGCCGTTGACCGCGTACACGCAGATCAGCACGTAGGCGATATACCCCGGCATGCAGATGCACTTGAAGCGCAGACTGTTTTTCCGGATGGCTTCATGGGTCGTAAGGCCCAGCTCGACGCAGCGCTCCTGCACGTCGGCATGGTAGAGGTGGACCATGCCCACCGCGCCCCTTGCGGATGCCGACCGCGCAGACGAGGACCAGCAGCACGCCAAGGCCCAGCCCCTCCAAAAGTACCTGGCCGATCATTTCCGTTTCCTCCTGTGTCTTCATTTTCCCGCTGTTTTGGCCCCTGCGGCAGCCGCTGTTTCTCAGTTAGATATTTCTAACCAGCGCGGCACAAAAAAGCCGCCGCAGGCCTGCCCCGCTCCGGACTGTTTTTTCAAGGGTATTCTAGCACCGCCGCGTATCCTTTTCAAGACGGAAAACGCCCGATCTGCGCCAAAATTTGAAGAAAAACGACGCGGATCGAGCGGCAGCGCCCGGCCGGGGAGCCGGGCGGGCGCTGCGTCTGTTATGCCAAATAGATTGTATCGAGCAGGCGGATCGCGGAAGGGGTCCGGAAGACGCGTTCGCGCGCAGCTTCGATGGCGGGGCGGGCGCAGGCGCCCTCATCCGCGTTGACGAGGAAATCTGCCTCGAGCAGGATCCGGTGGTCCGGGCCGTCCACGTTCGTATCGGTATGGTGGTGCGCAGCCAGCCAGCTGATGCGGTCCACGTCCGCGCGGCTGACGGGCAGATCGGCAAAGAACTCCTCCACCAGCGGCGGGCTCTCCAGCTCCTGATGCTTGCCGTTGGTATCGCCGTATTTCTCCCGGCACAGCGGGCAGGCGATATCGTGCACCACGGCGGCCAGCTCCAGCACCTCCTGCGTGTGCCCGTCCAGCCCCTCCAGCTCGCCGATGGTCTTCGCCAGAGCCCAGACCTTGAGGAAATGGGCAATATCGTGCCTGTTTCCGTGGTAAAATCCGATCATTTTCCGGGTCGCGGCCGCAACGTTTTTCATCTTGTTCCCTCCTGTCAAAGTGCCGTGCCGGTCTTCGGCACGAAAAAGCGGTGCATGTCCGCATGCTCCAGCTCCAGCAGCTTCACCTTCCGCGCGATCCCGCCGCCGTAGCCGGTCAGGCTTCCGTTCGTGCCGACGACGCGGTGGCACGGGATCATCAGCGAGATCGGGTTATGCCCCACCGCACCGCCGACGGCCTGCGCGGACATGTTCGCAAGCCCATGCTGTCTGGCGACCTCGGCGGCGATCTGGCCGTAGGTCATGGTGCTTCCGTAGGGGATCGTCAGCATGATCTCGCAGACCTGCCTGCGGAAGGGGGTGGAGTCATACCGCAGGGGCGGCAGATGATCCGGCGCGCGGCCGGAGAAATAAACGTCCAGCCAGCGCCGGGCGTCCTGGAACAGCGGCCGCTCCTGCCGCTCGGTCTGCCTGGGCAGGATGCTGCCGAAATACCGCTGTCCGTTGAACCAGAGTCCGATGATGGCCTCCTCGTCGCACGCCAGCGTGATCGTGCCGAGGGGCGAGGGGTATTCCGTTGTGTAGACCATGTCAGTGCGCCTCCCGTTTGCTTTTCGGCTTGTAGTCCTTCAGCTCCGGGATCGCGCCGCCGGAGACGGCCCAGAGGTAGAGGCTGGCCACGCTGCCGTATGGGCTGTAGCGGCGGCGGTATTTTTCAAACAGCCGGCGGTCGATCGCGCGGTGGTGGTAGACCATGCGCAGGCCGCGCTGGATGGCAAGATCGTCGTAGCTCAGGATATCCGGGCGCTGCAGGCAGAACAGCAGGATCATCTCCGCCGTCCAGACGCCGATGCCCTTGAGGCTGCTGAGCGCCCGGATGGCATCTGCATCGTCCATGTGCGCCACGGCGTCCAGATCAAATGCGCCGGTGTGGACCTTTTCGGCGAAGTCCGTGATGTATTCCGCCTTGCGGAAGGTCATGCCGAGCGACTGCAGCTCTGGCACGCCCGCAGCTAAGATCGCTTCCGCGCTGACTGCCCCCAGCGCATCCTGCATCCGCTGCCAGATCGTCGCCTGGGCCTTCATGGAGATCTGCTGACCGATGATGTGGTGGATGACGGCGGAAAACAGGTCCGGATCCACCGCGCGGTCGACGTGCCCGATGCGGTCGATGACCTCGCCGAGCCGCTTGTCCTTTTTCCGCAGCCAGGCAAGCTCCGTCTCTCCATATGCAAAAACCATAGCTGTCACCCCTTACAGATTTTTCAGGATCAGCGAAATGCCGGACAGCACCAGCAGGATGGACGTGATCTTTTTGACGAGCGATTCGTTCATGCGGCTGCTGCACTTCATGCCGAGGAACAGCCCTGCGAGCGCGAACGGGAGCAGCAGCAGGGCCGTTTTCAGGGTATCGAATGTCAGCAGGCCCAATGCGCTGTAAAGCACGATGCGGAACGTATTGTCCACGATAAATACCGCGCTGATATTTGCCTTGAACGAACCACCGTCCTCGGTCACGCGGCTGACATAGGCGGCCAGCAGCGCGCCCACGCCGAACAGCCCGCACAGCACGCCCGCCGTCACGCCGATGATCGCCAGCACGATCCTGGAAGAGCGCAGACGCTTTTTGCTGTACTCCCGCGAAAACATTTCCGCGCCCAAGGCCGCTACAACAACGCCGAACAGCACCTTGACGGCTCTGGCGTCCACATGCTTGAGCAAAAACGCGCCGGGGAGGCTGCCCGCCAGCACCAGCGCCGCCAGCGGAAGATAGACCTTCGGGTCAAGGCTCCTGCGGTTCTTCCACGTCAGGATCAGGTTGGTCGGATAGCCCAGCAGCAGGTCGATCGGAGAAATATTGGCATTGGCTACGCCGAAGCTCAGGATCGACGTAAACACCAGCGTATTGGCAAAGCCGCACAGGCCCTTGATAAAATAAGCGGCCACCGCCGCGAGGATCCATAAGTACATGATCGCTGCCCCTCTGTTTTTTCACATTGTATCATGTTTTTCTGTGAAATGCTTTGCAAAAACGGAAATCCAATTCGATAGAAAAACCATATCGCCGCTTTCCTTTGTATTATAGCGCAGCGGCGCGGGCATTGCTATCTCAAATATGCAGAGCTCCGCCGGGGCGCAGCGGTTTGACTTTCGGGCGGGCGTCTGCTATACTGTGGTTAAATATATTTAACCAAAAAAGGAGGCAATGGTCATGGAAGCCTTCTATGGGATCCTGATCCCGTTTCTCGGCACGTCACTTGGGGCGGCGTGCGTGTTCTTCCTGAAAAAAACGCTCAGCGACGCGGTGCAGCGCGCCCTGACCGGCTTTGCCGCGGGCGTGATGGTGGCGGCGAGCGTATGGAGCCTGCTGATCCCGGCCATTGCGCAGTCAGCGGCGCTGGGCCGGTGGTCGTTTCTCCCGGCGGCGCTGGGGGTCTGGGTCGGCATTTTGTTTTTGCTGGCGCTGGACCACATCATCCCGCATCTGCACGCGAAAAGCGGACAGGCCGAGGGGCCGAAGAGCCGCCTGCAGCGCACGACGATGATGGTGCTGGCCGTGACGCTCCACAACATCCCGGAGGGCATGGCGGTCGGCGTGGTGTACGCGGGGTATCTGTCCGGGCAGGCGCAGATCACGGCGGCGGGCGCGCTGGCGCTCTCGCTCGGCATTGCCATCCAGAACTTCCCGGAGGGCGCGATCATCTCCCTGCCGCTGCGCGCGGAGGGAATGAAAAAATCCAGAGCGTTTGTGGACGGCGTGCTCTCCGGCGTGGTGGAGCCGATCGGGGCGGTCCTCACGATCCTCGTGGCGCGGCATGTCATCCCGGCGCTGCCGTATCTGCTGAGCTTTGCGGCGGGCGCGATGCTCTACGTTGTGGTCGAGGAGCTGATCCCCGAGATGTCGCAGGGGACGCACACCAACGTCGGCACCATTTTCTTCGCCATCGGCTTCAGCCTGATGATGGTGCTGGACGTGGCACTGGGGTAACAAAAAGATAACAAAAAACAGGCGGCGCACCCGGGCGGGTGCGCCGCTTATTTTATGCCTTCCGGTGCAGGACGCGGTAGACGTAGTCCATATCGAGGCCCTGACGGACGGCGTCCGCCAGCAGGTCGTACTGCCGCTCCTTGTAGGCCTGCGCGTCGAAGCTGCCGAGGGCCGACGCGTCGATCCCGCGGCGCGCGCAGAGCGCGCGGAGGATGGCATCGGCGACGCCCGGCGCGTCGAACACGCCGTGGATATAGCTGCCGTAGACGCTGCCGGACCCGGCCAGCGGCGGCATGGCCGACGCGCTCTGGCCCATGTGGATCTCGTAGCCCTCGTAGCCGAGGCCGTTGAGGCCGGAGAGCAGCCCCTGCACGCCGGAGAACGTACCGGCGGTCTGCCGCTGGACCTTTTCGCCGTGGAAGACAGTGTCCATGTCCAGAAGCCCCAGCCCGCGGATCTGCGTCAGGCCCGCGGCCTCCACGCCGTCCGGGTCCGAGACGCTGCGGCCCAGCATCTGATAGCCGCCGCAGACGCCGAAGACGGGCGTGCCGCGCGCGGCCTCCTTGCAGATGGCAGCCTCGAGCCCAGACTGGCGGAGCCAGCTGAGGTCGGCGATGGTGCTCTTGGTGCCGGGCAGAAGGATCATGTCCGGCGTGCCGAGCTCGCCGACGGAGGAGATATAGCGCAGCGAGACGTTCGCATAGCGCTCAAAGGGAGAAAAATCAGTAAAATTGGAGATGCGCGGCAGGCGGATCACGGCCAGATCCAGGAGCTTGCGCCCCGCGGTTCGGGAAAAACGCTCGGTGAGGCTGTCTTCCTCATCGATATCCACCCGCGTGTAGGGCACGACGCCCGCCACCGGCACGCCGCAGAGCGCCTCGAGCTGCCTTAGGCCCGGCTCGAGGATCGCGCGGTCGCCGCGGAATTTGTTGATGATGGTGCCCTTGACCCGCGCACGCTCGTCCGATTCCAGCAGGGCGATGGTGCCGTAGAGCTGGGCGAAGACGCCGCCGCGATCGATATCGCCGATCAGCAGCACCGGCGCGTCCACCAGCTTCGCAAGGCCCATGTTGACGAAGTCGTCCTGCTTGAGGTTGATCTCCGCCGGGCTGCCCGCGCCCTCGATGACGAGCACGTCGTATTCCCTGTCCAGACCCGCGTAGGCATCCAGCACGGCCGGGAGGAATTCACGCTTGCGGCGGTAATACTCCATCGCGCGCATGTTGCCCACGACCTGCCCGTTCACGATCACCTGGCTGCCGACATCGGTCGTCGGCTTCAGGAGGATCGGGTTCATGCGCACGTCGGGCGCGAGGCCCGCGGCCTCGGCCTGCACGACCTGCGCACGGCCCATCTCGCCGCCCGCGGCGGTGATGAACGAGTTGAGGGCCATATTCTGGCTCTTGAAGGGCGCGACACGATAGCCGTCCTGCTTAAAGATCCGGCAGAGGGCGGCGGCAAGCAGACTCTTGCCCGCGTTGGACATCGTCCCCTGCAGCATCAGATTCAGCGCCATGACAGTTCCTCCATCCCGCGCCGCAGAGCGTCCAGCAGCGCTTCATTTTCTTCCGGCAGCCGCACCGCCGTGCGGTACCAGCCCTCGCCGAGGCCGGGGTAATTCGCACAGCTGCGGATGGCGATCTTCTGCCGCAGCAGCGCGGCATCCAGCCCGGCTGGGCCGCGGAACAGCAGATAATTGGCCTGCGACGGGCAGACCGTCAGGCCGAGGGCCGTGAGGTCCGCGGTGAGCACGGCCCTTTGCGCCGCGATCAGCGGGCGGGCCTTTGCCGGCCAGTCCGGCTCGCGCAGGGCGGCAAGTGCCGCCGCCTGCGCCGGGACTGAGACGTTCCACGGCTGCGAGCAGGCGGACATTTTCTCGAGCAGCTGCCTGTCCGCCGTCAGGCAGTAGCCCGCGCGCACGCCCGCAAGGGCGTAATTTTTGGTGAACGCCTTCAGGATCAGCAGGTTCGGATATGCCTCCAGCAGGTCCTTGGCGCTCGCCGCGTCCGTAAAGTCCAGAAAGCACTCATCGAGCAGCACGCACGTGCCCTGCGCGCGGCAGATGCGCAGGGCAGCTTCCAAAAGCCCTCGCGGGAGGGTCACGCCGGTGGGGTTGTTGGGCGTGCACAGAAACAGCACGTCCGGCTTCCGCTCCTTTAAAAAGGCGAGCAGCCCCTCGTCCGGCAGGAAATCCGGCGCGCGGAGCGGATATTGCGCGAGCTGCGCGCCGAAATGCGCGGCCGCCGTGCGGTATTCCGAGAACGTCGGCGCGGGCTCGGCCGCCAGACGCGGGCGCAGGGCGTCGCAGTAGGCATAGATGAGCTCCGCCGCACCGCCGCCGCAGAGCACATACGGCTGCGGCACGCCCTCGTGCGCGGCAATGGCCGCGGTCAATGTGCGGCAGTAGGGATCCGGGTACTGCCGCACCTGTGCGGCCGCGGCGCGGATCGCCTCGACGACGCCTGGCGGCGTGCCGAGCGGATGGACATTGGAGGAAAAATCGAGCGTGACGGCTGCGCCGTAGACGTCGCCGCCATGCGGATTTTGCGTGTTGTAGAGCATAGGCTGGTCTCCTTCGTCAGCGGTTACAGAGGAAGATGCAGAGCGCTTTGACCCCTGCGCACGCGAGCAGGGCAAGGATGGCCGCGGCCGTCATCAGCCGGCAGGCGCGCGGGATATCGTCCGGCTCAATGGCGCGGCGCTCGTCGCCGATATACGGTTTTTTGTGCAGGACGCCGTGGTACCACGCGTCGCCCGCGAGGCGCAGGCCGAGCAGGCCCGCGCAGACCGACTCCGTCTGTGCGGAGTTCGGGCTCGCGTGCCGGTACCGGTCGCGCCGGAAGATGCGCCAGCCGTTCTTCGCGTCCAAGCCCAGAATCGCGCCCGCGGCCAGCAGAAACAGCGCCGACAGCCGCGCGGGGATGAAATTCAGCACATCGTCCGCCTTCGCCGGGACGAGGCCGATATTTTTATACGGAGGCTCCACATAGCCGAGCATCGAGTCCATCGTGTTGACGGCCTTGTAGAAAAAGCCCAGCGGCGCGCCGCCGAGCGCGAGATACAGAAGCGGCGCGATGACGCCGTCGGACGTGTTTTCCGCCACAGTCTCGACGGCGGCCCGGGTGACGCCCGCGGCATCCAGCCGCGCGGTATCGCGGCCGACGATCATGCTTACCGCCTGCTGCGCGGCAGAGAGGCTTCCCGTCTGCAGGGCAGCATAGACGCGCATGCTCTCCTCCCGCAAAGATCTGACCGCGAGGACCTGCCAGCACATCACGCTCTCGAGCGCGAGGCGCAGATAGACGGACACCCGCTGCGCGCCATAGAGGATGAGCGCCGGGAGCCCCGCCGAGACGAGCACCGTGCACAGCCAGATGCACGCGCCCGCGAAGATCTCGCCGCGCTCTGTCTTGGGAAACAGCGCGCGGAACCGCCGCTCGAGCAGCGAGATCAGCTTGCCGATCCCGACAACGGGGTGCGGCAGCCCATGCGGGTCGCCCACGATAAGATCGATGCCGAAGCCGATCAAAAGGGCGAAAAGGGACCATTTCAAGGCGTGTTTCCTCCATTCTGCAGCGTAAAGATGTAGATGGGGTTCTGTCCGGCCATCAGGTGATAGGGCCCCGCCGCGCGGGCTTTGGCGATGGACAGCGAAACGCATTCGGAGAACTCGAATTCCCGCATGCACGCCGTCAGCGCGGCAGCGGATTCGAGCGTGACAGCCGTCGCCACGATGCGCACGTGCGGATTTTTTTCGAGCAGCAGCTGCAGGATCTCGCGCACCTGCCCGCCGGTGCCGCCGAGGAAGGCGTGCGTCGGCGCGGGCAGCTCGCGGCAGGCCTCCGGCGCGCTGCCGGAGACGAGGCGCAGGTTTTCCGCGCCGAAGGCGGCGCGGTTCTGCTCCAGAAGCGTCAGCGCGTCCGCCTCGCGCTCGATGGCCCAGACGCTGCCGCGCGCAGCCTGCAGCGCCATCTCGATGGCGACCGAGCCGGTGCCCGCGCCCACGTCCCAGCAGACGGCGTCCGCCGTCAGCTGCAGCTTGGACAGGCAGACGCTGCGCACCTCGCTCTTGGTCATCGGCACGACGTGGCCGGGGGCGAGGCTTCTTTGAAAGCGCTCGTCCGGCAGGCCGTGGGTGACGACGGCGTCGGGCGACGGATTTTCGAGCAGGGCGACGCTGAGCTTGTCGAACGTCCGCTCCGCCAGCTCCGCGGCCGTGCCGCGGGTGATGCGCTCATCCGGGTAGCTCAGCCGCTCGCCGACGCTGACGCGGACCTGACCAAGTCCGGCTCCGGTGAGCCTCTGGCAGAGGGCGGCCATGCCGCCCTCGCCGCCGACGAGGACGAATACGGTTTTGTTCCGGCGCACGTCCGGGACGATATCGTGCGTCCGGCCATGGAGGCTGACGGGCACAACGGACTCATAGCTGACGCCGAGGCGGGCACAGAGATAACTGAGCGAGCTGAGGCCCGGAAGGACGGTCGTTTCGCAGTCCTGCAGCAGCGGCAGGAGCTTCTTCGTGCCGCTGAAAAAGCCGGTGTCGCCCGACATGACGACGGTGAAGCGGCGGCACTGCGGGTGCTCGCGGATGCGATCTGCGATCGCTTCCGGCGCAATGGCGTCCAGCGCCAGCTGGCCGGGCCGGGCGACGGCCTCCAGCATCCGCCGCGCGCCGATCAACGCGTCCGCCGCACGGATCGCCGCGCGGACCTCGCCGGTCTGCGCGGCCTCGCTGCCGGGGCCGATGCCAACGACTGTCACCCGCGGGCGGCAGGAAAAGCCGAAGCGGGCACACAGGGCGCCGATGGTCTCAGGAAGCGAGCTTCCCGTCTCCTGCGTGGGGCGGCCGATGACGAGCAGGCGCGCCCCGGCGTGCCTGGCCGCGGCGGCCTTTTCCTGAAAGCCGCCGGCCGCGCCGCCGTCTTTGGTAACGAGCCAGCGCGCGCCGGTCCTATGCAGCATGGCCTCGTCCATCTCCCGGGAGAACGGCCCCTGCAGGGCAAAAATATGGGACGGGCTGAGCCCCGCCGCGCCGCAGGCCTCCAGCGAAGCGGGCAGCGGCAGCACGCGCGCCCAGCAGCGCGCGGCAAAGTCCGGCAAAGCGGCAAATTTCGATAATTCCTTGCTGCCGGTCGTGAGGAGGATGTTCCCCTCCGTGCCGGACAGGAAGCGGACGGCTTCGTCCGTATTCTCTGCGAACACCGCGTCCTCCGGCGCTTCAGACGCGCCGCGCAGCAGCCGCCAGTGCTCTACTCCGGCCGCTTCGCAGGCGGCCGCGATGCTCCTGGTGATCGACGCGGCGTAGGGATGCGTGGCATCGATCACCAGATCAAAGCGTTCGGCCTGCAGCAGAGCTCCGATCTCCCCGACCGGCAGGGGTCGGGCTGAGACGGTCAGGTTTTCGCCCTCCGGCAGGAGGGTCTGGCCGTATTCCGTGGCGACGCAGGCTGTCACGCGGCAGGGCTGCGTATTTAAAAATTCGACCAGCTCGCGGCCCTCCGTCGTGCCGCCGAAGACACAGAGCTTATACATCGCGGTATCCCCTCGGTGTGATAAAATTCCCGCCGACCGCCTGCGCGGCGGCGTTGCCGATAAAGACGGTGCAGAACATGTCGGCCTGCGCCGTTTTGAGTTCGCCGAGCGTCAGCACGCGGCGGCTCTCGCCCTCGCGGCCGATGCAGCGGACGATGCCGCAGAGCCGGTCCTCCGGCAGTACGCGGAGCAAAATCCCGCACGCGCGGTGCAGGTGCTCCGGCCGGCCGTGGCTGGCGGGGTTATACAAGACGATGGTCAGATCCGCCTCAGCGGCGCACAGCAGCCGCTTTTCGATCGTTTCCCACGGCGTGAGGCGGTCGGAAAGGCTGACGACGGCAAAATCATGCGTCAGCGGCGCACCCAGCAGCGCGCCGCCGCTGCACGCGGCGGTGAGGCCGGGGATGGCCTCCACCTCCGGCTCCTGCGCCTCGCCGCGCAGCTGATAGACCAGCGCGGCCATGCCGTAGATGCCGCTGTCGCCGGAGCAGACCAGGCAGACAGTTTTCCCTGCCGCGGCCAGCTCGAGCGCCATGCGGCAGCGTTTGGCCTCCTGCGTCATGGGGGTGGCAAGCAGCTCTTTGCCGGGATAGCGGTCTTTGACCAGGTCGACGTAGACCGGGTAGCCCACGATCACGTCGCACGCGGCCAGCGCGCGGTCGGCGCGGATGGTCATATTTTCAAAGTTGCCGGGGCCGATGCCCACGATCTGTACCTTACCCAAAGCGTACCTCCCAAGGTTCCTCGGCGACGGCGACGGTCACGCCGCCCAGCGCCTGTTTTTGCACCAGCAGCCGCCCGCCGCCATAGAGCGCCGCGCGCTCACAGACGTTATCCACGCCCGTGACGGAGGCGACGAAGTTCGAGCCCGTAAAGCTGCCCGGTACGGCGCGCAGCTGCGCCGCGGAATAAAACCGGGCCTGCCAGCCGTTTGCGCGGCAGGCGGCGAGCAGCCCCGGCTCGTCCTGCTTGAGGTCGATCGACGAGACGCCGGAGATGGCGGCCAGCGCCAGCCGGTTCTCCCGGAAGACCTGCCGGACGGCAGTCTCGATGGCCGCCTGCTCGGTCCCGCGGCGGCAGCCGAGGCCGACGCGGAGCTTTCTGGGGATGAGGCGGAGCGTCACGCCGAACGGCGATTCGGTCCGGCAGCCGATGTAGACGCCGAACGGCCCCTCCTCCGCGGCAACCACGCCGCCGGGCAGGGGCGGGCAGACCGGAAACTCGCTGCAAAGCGGCAGATCGTGCTCCAAAATTTCAGCCGCGAAGCGTTTGGCAAGCGCAAAGTCTTCGATCGCGCAGCCGTTCTGCGCGGCCCAGGCGTCAACGGCGAATTTTCCGTTCACGTCCGTCGCGGTGGTGATGACGGCTTTCGCGCCGAGGGCGCCGGCCAGACGCGCGGCCAGCGCGTTCGCGCCGCCGATGTGGCCGGAGAGGAGCGGAATGACGAAGCTTGCACGCTCGTCGAGGCACAAAACGGCCGGGTCCGTCTTTTTATCACGGACGAAGGGCGCGATGCTCCGCACCGCGACGCCGCAGGCGCCGACAAAGATCAGCGCGTCCATATTGGCAAAGGCCTCGCCATAGACGCCCGCGTCCAGCGCGGCAAAGCCCGGCGCTTCGAGCCGGGGCGGCGCATAGCAGCAGCGCTCCGCCTCCGGCAGAGCCCGGCAGACGCGCCCGGCCGTCCGGCAGCCCGCGCGGGTGTAGGCAAAGACGGCGAGCTTCATTGCGTCGCCTCCCGGAATTCGGTCGTGAAGCCCGGGTGGTACAGGAGCGACCGCAGATAGGTGTCTCCCAGACACCCGCCCACGACGATCAAAGACGTCTTGGTCAGGCCGTTTTCCGTCACGGTCCTGTGGAGCGTGCCGACGGTGCAGCGGAAGATCTTCTCCTCCGGCCACGTCGCCTTGTACACGACGGCGGCCGGGGTCTGCGCTTCATAGCCGCCCGCGAGCAGGTCCTCCTGCAGCTTTTCGGTAAGCGAGGTGCTGAGGAAGAGCACCATCGTCGCCCGGTGGGCGGCCAGGGCGCGGATGGACTCGCGCGCCGGGACGGGCGTGCGGCCCGCCGCTCTTGTTATAATAACCGTTTGGCTGACATCCGGCAAGGTGTATTCTGCTTTTAATGCCGCGGCCGCGCCGCAGAAGGCACTCACACCCGGGCAGACGTCATAGGCGATGCCGAGCGCTTCCAGCTCGTCAAACTGCTCACGTACCGCGCCGTAGATGCTGGAGTCGCCGGTGTGCAGGCGGACGGTCGTCTTCCCCGCTGCTTCGGCGGCGCGGATGACGGCGATGACCTCCTCGAGGGTCATTTTCGCGCTGTTATGGATCTCGCAGCCCGGCTTCGTGTAGGACAAAAGCGCCGGGTTCACCAGCGAGCCCGCGTAGATGACCACGTCCGCCTCGCCGAGGAGCCTTGCTCCGCGCACGGTGATGAGATCGGCCGCGCCGCTCCCGGCGCCGACAAAATGTACCATTTCAGTTCTCCTTTATTTTCTCCAACAGAGCCTGCGCCTGTGCGGTCTGGCACAGGCAGCCGTATTCCTTTGAAAAAACGATCGCGCCGGCGGCCATCGGCCCGCATTTGTGCTGCAGCTGGACCTCGATGCGCGCTGCCAGCCGGGAAAGAAGCGGCGCATACAGCCCCTCCTCCCGCAAGATGCGCAGCGCGTCGTCGCACATGACGCAGGACAACAGCTCCTGCGTCTTCTCCTGCCGCAGCCCCAGCGCCGCGGCGTGGGCGGCCAGCAGCTCCATGCGGCAGTCGCCGAAGCGGGAGTGCGTATTCCACATTCCGCCCGCGAGCTTCACGAGCTTGCCGATATGCCCGACGAGCAGCGCACCCCGGAAGCCCAGCTCCCGGCAGCTTTCCAGCGCGTCGCCGATGAAGTTGCTGGTCAGAACGGCCGTCTTCGGGTCGAGGCCGATGGAGCCGTGGATGTAGTCCGCGCCGTAGTTGCCGGGGGTCAGCAGGATATAGTCGGCCCCGTCCGCCCGCCGCTGGCGCAGCTCGACGCGGATGGTATCGACGAGCGCCTGCTCGCTCATGGGCTCGACGATGCCGGTCGTGCCGAGGATGGAGATGCCGCCGGTGATGCCGAGGCGGGGATTGAAGGTCTTCTGGGCCAGCGCCTCACCCTCCGGCACGGAAATGACGACCGACAATCCGCCGGGAAACTCGCACAGGCGCATGATCGCCCGCACGTTCTCTTCGATCATGCGGCGGGGGACGGAATTGATGGCCGCCGCGCCCACCGGCTGGTCGAGCCCGCGCTTTGTGACGCGGCCGACGCCCGCGCCGCCGTCGATCGTGACGCCGGGCGCGTCGGTCTTCTGCACGCGGGCGAAGATCAGCGTGTCACGCGTCACGTCGGGGTCGTCGCCGCTGTCCTTGCGGATGGCGCAGGAGACGAAGTCCGCGCCGCGGGTCGTCTGCAAAACCGGCAGCGTCAGGGCGATGCCCTTGGGCGTCAGCAGGTCGACCGTCGGGGCCTCCCGGCCGGTCAGCAGCATGTAGGCCGCGGCCTTTGCCGCCGCGGCGGCGCAGGAGCCGGTCGTATAGCCGAGACGGAGCTTTTTTCCGTCCTTGACGATGTATTCCTCCATGCTATCGCCGGATCTGGTAGAGCAGGGCGTTGCAGATGGCGGCGGCGACGTTGCTGCCGCCCTTGCGCCCGCGGGCGACGATATAGGGCGCGCGGCCGCCCTCGATGATCAGCTCCTTGCTCTCGACCACGTTCACGAAGCCGACCGGCACGCCGATCAGCAGCGCGGGCCGGAGCAGCTCCGCCGCCATGAGCGCGTCGAGCGACACCAGCGCCGTCGGCGCGTTGCCGATGGCGAAGATACAGGGCTTTTTGAGCTGCGCGGCCTTCTCCATCGAGACCCAGGCGCGGGTCACGCCGCGCGACTTTGCCTCGGCCGCGACGTCGGGGTCGGACATGAAGCAGTGGACCTCGCCGCCGAGGGAGGCGAGGATGGTCTTATTGATCCCGGCCTTCGCCATCTGGGTATCGGTGACGATATCGCAGCCGGACCGCAGGGCTTCGAGCCCTGTCTGCACGGCGTGGGGCGAGAAGACGAGGTTGTCGGCGTAGTCAAAGTCCGCGGTGGTGTGGATGGCGCGCTTGATGACAGGCGCGTTTTCCGGGTCGAGCTTCCGGTCGCCCAGAAGCTCGGTGATGATCTCGAAGCTGCGCGCTTCGATGTCCATGGGTCTGCAGGTCTCAAGCATGGCGGTGCTTCTCCTTTCGGCAGGCGGCGAGAAAATTCGCGGCGAAGGCGGGGTTCGCGTAAAAGTGGAAATGCGGGTAGCCCGCATAGAGCCTCCCGGTCGCGTGGACACAGGGCCAGCGGCGGCCGGAGGGCTTTTCGGCCAGGAAGGCCTTGCCGGGGTCGTCCGCGTCCCAGCGGTGAAATTCGTGCGCGGCGATCGACTCGCCCGCGCGGCAAAGAAGATTGTCCCGCTGCGCGGTCAGCGTCAGGTAGCCGAAGCGCGTGAGCTTCCCGGCGTCAAAACTGCGGCCGGGGAGCGCGCCGGCCATCGGATGATCGCCGATGGCGTCCAGCAGGTACATGAACCCGCCGCACTCGGCGATGCAGGGCACGCCTTTCTGCACGGCGGCGCGGACGCTTTCGCGCATGGAGGCGTTTTCGCTCAGCTGCGCGGCGGAAAGCTCCGGATAGCCGCCGCCGAGGTACAGCCCGTGCAGCCCCTCCGGCAGCACCGGGTCCTCCAGCGGGCTGAAGGGCACAAGCTCCGCGCCGAGCGACGATAACAGCGCGAGGCTGTCTTCATAGTAAAAGCAGAACGCCCGGTCGCGCGCCACGCCGATGCGGACGGGCTCGCCCGCTTCCGGCAGCGGCGGTGGGCAGACAGTAAGGGGCGGCGCTTCGTCTGCCAGACGCAGAAGCAGGTCCAGATCGATGCTCATTTCCGCCTGGGCTGCGAGGCGCTGCAGCTTTTCGCGCAGGTCCGCCACCTCCGCAGCCGTGACGAGGCCGAGATGGCGGCTTTCGAGCGTGCATGCCGGCAGGCGCGGCAGATAGCCGCAGGCTTGGATGCCGAAACGCGCTTCGAGCTCTTTGGCCAGCGGCGCGTAGCTCATGGCCGTGCAGCCGTTGAGAATGACGCCGCGGATCCCGCTGTGCGGCTGGAACTGCAGAAAGCCCTGCACCGCGGCCAGCACGGACAGCGCCGCGCCGCGCGCGTTCACGACCAATATCGTGGGGCTGGCAGTCTTCTGCGCAGTCTCCCAGGTGCTCGCGCGCGTGGTGGTGAGGCCGAGGCCGTCATAGTAGCCCATGACGCCCTCGATGATGGTGACGGCGCAGCCCGCGGCGTTCTGCGCGAGCAGATACCGGAGCGTCGCCTCGTCAAAGAAAAAGGGGTCGAGATTTGCGCTTTTTGCGCCGATGATGCGGCTGTGGAACATGGGGTCGATGTAATCCGGGCCGCATTTGGCCGCGGCGACGCTCAGCCCCCGGTTTACCAGCGCCTGCAGAACGGCGCAGGTCACGGTCGTCTTCCCGCAGCCGCTGTTCGTCCCGGCGATCACGAGCCGGGGTAGCTTCTGTTCCATGGTCCTCCCTACGGTACGAGATCCAGCGTGGAGAAGCAGGGGTCGTACCGCCCCGGCTCCATGTGGTAGAGCTTTGCGATGTAGTCGCGCGTGAAGATCTCCTCCGGCGGGCCGACGCGGTCAATGTGGTCGCCCGCGACGCACACGACGGTGTCGGACACGCGCCGCGCCAGATCCAGCTCGTGCAGCGACATGAGCACAGCCAGATCCTCCTCGCGCACCATGCGCTTGAGGATGGTCAGCAGCTCCAGCTTATAGCGGATATCGAGATAGCTCGTCGGCTCGTCGAGCACGATGAGCTCCGGCTGCTGGCAGAGCGCGCGGGCGAGCAGGATGCGCTGCCGCTGCCCGTCGCTGACGGCCTGGAAGGGCCGGTCCGCGAAGGCCTCCGCGTCGGTGCGGCGCAGGCTCTCGTCCACGATCTTTCTGTCTTCCGCGGTCAGGATGCCGAGCTTTCCCGTATAGGGGTAGCGGCCGCTGCTGACCACGTCGCGGCAGGTCATGAGCTCCGGGTCCATGCGGGCGGTCATGAGGATGGCCATGCGGCGGGCGATGGCGTTGCGGCTGCGCGCGCGCAGCTCCTCGCCGTCCAAATACGCGGCGCCGCCGATGCGCGGCAGCTGCCCGGCGATGGTCTTGAGGATGGTCGACTTGCCGGAGCCGTTCGGGCCGATGAGCGTGACGATCCTCCCGCGCTGCACGGCAAGTGAAATTTCGCCGATCAGGGTCCTGCCCTGATAGCCGACGGCAAGGTCTTCTGTCTGCAGATAGGCTTCCATGTTATCCCGCCTTTCTGTGGATCATCATGTAGATGACGATGGGCGCGCCGAACACGGCCGTCACGGAGCTGATGCTGACCTCGGTCGGCGCGAAGGCCGTGCGGGCGATCAGATCGCAGAGCAGGCAGAACGCGCCGCCGCCGAGGAAGGACGCCGGGATGAGGATGAGCGGCTCGGCCGTCCCGAACAGGGATTTCATGAGGTGCGGCACGGCGATGCCGACAAAGGAAATGGGCCCGGAGAACGCCGTCACGCAGGCGGACAGGACGCTCGAGAGCAAGATCAGCGCCGTGCGGAACGCGCGCAGGTGGACGCCCATGTTCTGCGCGTACACCTCGCCCAGCTGGTAGGCCCGGATGGGCTTCGAGAGGAAAAAGGCCAGCACCAGCGCCGCGCCGCAGACCAGCACCATGGTCCGCACGTTCTCCCAGCTCATGCCGGAGAACGAGCCGAGCGACCAGTTGTGCAGGTTCACGATGTTGGAATCGTCGGCGAAGGTGACGATGAAATCGGTCAGCGCCGTGCAGATATAGCCGATCATGACGCCGCAGACCACGAGCAGGCTCATGCGCCGGACCTTCCTGGAGATCGCCAGCACGAAGCCCATCGAGAGCATCGCGCCCGCGAACGCCGCCGCGATCAGCACTGCCGGCGTGGACACCAGCCCCCGGCTGAGCAGCGTGACCATGGTGACCGACACCGTCAGCTTCGCGCCGGACGAGATGCCGAGGACGAAGGGGCCGGCGATGGGGTTATGAAAAAACGTCTGCAGCAGATACCCCGAGACCGATAGAGCCCCGCCGAGGATCAGCGCCGCCAGCAGCCGCGGCAGGCGGATCTGCAGCAGGATCCTGCGCTGCGAGAGCTCTCCCCCGCCCTGCAGGATCGTCCATATTTCTGACGCGGGGAGCCGGACGCTCCCCGCGAGGATGTTCCAGATCAAAAAAATCAAAAGCAGCAGAAGGAGCAGCAGAAAACCGCCCCATGTCCGTAGTCTCCGGGTCTTTTCCATACTGCTCCTCCTGTATTATGATAGTTTCCGCAGGAACCGCAGATCGCCCGCGTCCTTGTCGTTCAGAACGGCGTGGACGTCGAGGATCAGATCGCCGAGCGCGAGCGATTCCTGATAAAAGTTTTTGGTGATGCACCAGACATTACCGGTCTGCACGGCCCGGAAGTCCGCGAGCAGCGGGCTTTTGGCCAGCAGAGCGTCCAGCGAGTCCAGCTCGCCATCGATGGTGCTGTTGTAGATGAGCACGTCCGCGTCCGCCGCGGCGTCGTAGAACGATTCCATCTGGATGGTCATGGTCGAGAGGGCGTTTTCCTCGCCGCTCTCGTCGAACGAGACGTAGTCGCCGCCCGCCATCCGGATGGCCTTGGCGATATAATCGCCGGATTTGCGCACGTTGACCGCGCCGCTCGTGGTGATGTAGAAGAAGGCGACGGTCTTGCCCGCCGGCTTCTGCGCGAGCACGGGCTGCAGATCCTGCAGCAGCGTGTCATAGGCCGCGCAGGCCGCATCTTCCTTGCCGACCAGCGCGCCGTAGAGCTTCAGCCATTCTATGCGGCCGAGGGGGTCCGATTCGTAGCTCGAGCGCTCGATGAGCACAGGCACGCCGACCGACTCCAGCTGCTCGACGACCTCCGGCGTGTGATAGATCATGGTGTTTTCGATCGCAAGATCGCAGCCTTCTGCCAGGATGGTCTCATAGTCGGGCGCGGAATATTTTCCGGCGTAGACCATGGTCCCGGCCTGCATGGCGGCTTTCGCCTCATCAATGTACCAGTCCGATTCCTTCTGGCCGCTGAGCGCGATGCGGTCCACGGCGTCAAGCTCGCGGAAAAAGTCCATCGCCGCCGTGGCGACGAGATAGATATGGTCCAGCGGCTGCTGCAGGACGGTCACGTCCTCCGGCACGCCTGCCGGGACCGGCGCACCCTCGGCCACGAGCAGAAACGTCTGATCCTCGCCGATGGTGATGCGCGTATAGTCCTCGCCCGCGTAGGAAACCGTGAACTGCTCGGCGTAGGAGAGGGGCAGCGCGCGGTCAAACGTCAGGCTGTCCCACGTGACTATGGCCGCGGGCTGCTCCGGTGCGGGCTGCTCGGCCGGGGTCTTCTGCGGGGCGGCGCAGCCGCACAGCAGCAAAAGCGCCAGCAGCAGCGCAAGGATCCGCGGCTTCATTCGCCCGCCGCCTGCAGGCTGGCAGACGAGAAGTTCAGGGTGTATTCGATTTCGTGGGGCGTGCTCATGGCGGTGGTGTCGCCGATGACAGTCAGGTCGGTGTCAAAAGCCTCGACGGGGATCTCGAACGTCGAGCCGGGCTCCGTCGACAACACGTCATAGCGTTCGCCGTTTACCAGCATATAGTCATACTTGCTGCTGCTCCAGACGATCGCGGCGGTGGCCGCGCCGTCCTGCACGGTCAGGGTGCAGGGCGAAAGGACCTGCGCCTTGCCGGAGCCGCCCGCGAATGTGAGCTCGGCCGTGTAGACGCCGTCGGCCAGGCCGAGGTCCTGAACGGTCTTCCCGGCTTCCGCAGCGGGAACGGGGTCGGTGACGGAGACCTTATGGTCGTACCAGACGCCCTTCTTGCCGATGAGGGCGACGTCAAACTCCGTATCCAGCGCGGGGACGGGGATGTCGAAGCCGTAGACCTCGTCGGACAGGCCGTCGGAATAGGTGACGGTGTCGGTCGTGGGCTGCAGGAGCTCCGCGCCGTCCTTCTGCGCATCCTCGGCAAGGCCATAGAACAGATTGACGATGCTCTTGGACGCGAGACTGACGTGGATGGTCATGCTGCCGTCCTTGACGGTCAGCGTGCCCTTGCCGTCACAGGCCTCGTTCGCGTGGAACATGCTGCTGTCGGTGTTGAATTCAGCGGTATAGACGCCGTCGGGCAGGGCGGGCTTGGCGGGAGCCGGTTCTTCCGCGGGCTCCTCGGCAGGCTCGGCTGCGGAAGCTTCTTCGTCCGCGGGGGCCTCTGCCGGGGCTTCGGCGGCGGGCTGCGCCGGCTCTGCGGCGGCAGGCTCGGCCGGTTTTTGTGCGCAGCCGGTCAGCAGGGCAAACAGCAGCAGCGCAGACAGGGCAAGTGCGATCAGCTTTTTCATTGGGATCTCCTCCATAGAGCGCAGTTCGCTCCGGGGCGGCCGCTGCCGCCCCGGAGCCGGGTGATCAGGATATTTATGCGTTCAGCGCGTCGATCGCAGCCTTGGTGTGGGCAACGTAGAGCGCCTGGACATCGGCGATCTCGCCGAGGCCGTGGATCTGGCAGTCGACGGTGAAGCCGGCAGCCTCAAACACGGTCTTCCAGGAATCATCGTCGGAACCGGCCATATCGTTGTTGGCGTGATCGCCGGCAACGACCATCAGCGGGCGCAGGACGACGTTGGTGTAACCGGCAGCCTTGACGGCCTCGATGACAGCCTCTGCGGAGGTCTCCTCCGGCTCGCCCTCGACGGTGCCGATGAAGACGTTCTCATAGCCGAGGTTCTGCATCTGGGTCTGCATCTGGCTGTAGGTGACCTTGGCGACGTGCGCGGTGCCGTGGCCCATGAAGACGAAGGCGGTACCGGCGTCCTTGGCAGCCTCGAGGCTCTCAAAGCCGGCCTCGGAGACGGCAGCGGCGGTGATGGCCTTGGCGACAGCTTCCTTGTCGGCGTTGATGACGGTGGCGTCGGAGCCAACCTCGCCGAGCATCGGCTCTGCGATGGAGACGGATTCAAACTGATCCTTGTATGCCTCGATGGCTTCGCACATCTCGTCATACTCCGCACCGTGCATCAGGTGCGTCGGCTGGACGACAAGGTTCTTGACGCCGTTGGCGACCGCACGGTCGAGCGCCTGGGTCATGTTGTCGATCTTCTCGCCGTCACGGGCCTGGATGTGGTTGATGATGATCTGCGCGGTGAAGGCGCGGCGGACGGACCAGTCGGGGTACGCGGCCTGCAGGGCGTCTTCGATGCCCTTGATGTCGGCCACGCGGCTGTCGTTGAAGGACGTACCGAAGGAGACGACCAGCAGCTCGTTTTCGCCGATCTCGTCCTGGTTGCGGGCGTCATCCAGCGAGGCGTCGCCGGTGTCGCGGCCGAAGTACTCGGGGCTGGCTTCCTCGCCCTCGACGAGTTCCTTCTGCGCGTCGGTCAGCGCGTCCCACGCGGCCTTGGCCGCTTCGCACTGCGCGTCGGTGTCATCGGTGCGCTCCTGCACGTAGATGGCGTCGATGAGCGCGGCGACGTTGTCGGCGGCTTCCTGATCGAGTTCTTCCTGCGAGGGCTGCTCCTCGGCGGGCTGCTCGGGTTCTTCGGCGGGGGTCTCTTCCTGTGCGGGTGCTTCGGTGGTCTGCTCTTCCTGGGCAGGCTCCTCTGCGGGGGCTTCGGTCTTGCTGCAGGCAGCAAGCAGGCTCAGCAGCATCACGGCTGCGAGCAGGAGTGCGATGGTCTTTTTCATGGGGATCTACCTCTTTTCAAAAATGTTCTGAAAGAAATATAGCGTCAGTTGGCAAGAGCACACATGCCCGCCGGACGTTCCGGCCCGCCTTTCGTTACGTTATCGTCCTTAACTTGCATCAGCAAGATTGCATTCTCTGCCTTACAAAAAACGCGCCGGAGCGCCCGGTGGGTCTTCGAGTTTTCCCGGAGCATGGACGGCAGATGGCAAGGCAGACGAGGCAGATGGGCTGACGCCCATCAACGAGGATAACGACGCCAGCTGCTGTTCAGGCCCGGGAAAACCATGTGGGCTCTTGTCAGCTGACGCTAAAAAACGGCTGCGTCTCCGCAGCCGTTCTCCCTAACCGTATCGTATGTCCGCGCTCCGCCCCGGAAAAAGGGCGAAAATGCTTACAAACTTGCAGGAAGGTCAATCCGTAGACAGCGGAATTGAAATTCCACGTCTGGGCAGGTCTCCTGACTTTGATCATCGCTGCCCTGCCCTTCCCGGTCTCCCAGTGGTTTTTACAGTCCAGCTCCCGTACACAGTGACTGCATCGCTCCGGATTCACACCGGATTCCCTTTTCACCCGCCTCTCGGCGGACACCCAGACGCTACAATTTTATATTTTTTTCAGACAGCCACATTATAACACGGGCAGAAAAATTGTCAATACGTCGAATCGCCGGTTTTCCGGTGTCTCTTTGCGGAAAAACCGGCAGTTTTTCCGTCCGTCGCGGATTGTTTCAAAACAGTTTTAACTTTCGGCCCGGGATATGCTATACTGGTCGCAGCAAATGGCCGGAGGTGCGTTTTTATGACGATCCGCAGGCGCCTTGCGCGCTCGAATCTTGTGATGATCCTGATCCCTGTCGCGATCGCGGCGGTCTTGCTGCTGCTCGGCGGCGGGCTTGCGCTTTTGCTTCTCGAGCGGGTGTGGCTGCCCCGGCTGGGGCTGTCGTTCGCGGCCCTGCATGAGACCGGCGAGCAGCTGGAGACGGCGTTCGCCGGGGCGAAGGCCCTCGCCGCCATCTACGCCGGGACGGTGATCCTGGCGCTGCTGGCCACGGTCGCGTTTACGAACTTCTACCTGACGCGCAGCCTGTTCCGGCACATCTCCGCGCCGCTGCAGACGCTGGTGGCCGGCGTCGAACGCATCCGCGGCGGCAATCTGGAAAGCCCCATCGGCTATACGGCCGAGGATGAATTCAAGCCCGCGTGCGACGCGGTGGACGCCATGGCCGCGCGGCTCAAAGCCTCGCTCGACGCGCAGAGCCGCCAGCAGCAGCGGCAGGAGCTGATCGCGGGCATGTCGCACGACCTCAAAAGCCCGCTGACCTCCATCCGCGCCTACACGGAGGGGCTGCTCGACGGCGTGGCGAAGGATGAAGCGGCGCGGACGCAGTTTAAACTCTGTTTGAAAATCCTTTATCTGCTTTTTAAATGTGTGGTCTATCCTTGATCCATAAGATCGATCACACGGCGGCAAGGCCGCCGGGAAGGAGCAGCCTTTATGGTTCTGACAGCATTTCATGGGTTCTGTATGGCGCTGGCCGACAGCGTCCCCGGCGTATCCGGCGGAACGATCGCATTTATTCTGGGCTTTTACGACCGGTTTCTTGACGCGCTGCATCAGCTGTTCGGGAAGGACAAGGACGCGCGCAGAGCCGCCGTCCGCTATCTTCTGCAGCTCGGCCTCGGCTGGGTCGTGGGGATGGTCGCGAGCGTGGCCGCGCTCGCGGAGCTGTTTGCGTCGCAGGTCTATTTTATGAGCAGCCTGTTTCTGGGGCTGACGCTGGCCTCGTTCCCGTTCGTCATCCGGGCGGAGCGGCGCGTGCTGCAGGGGCAGGCCCGCAGCTGCCCCTGCGCCCTGTTCGGCCTGCTGCTCGTCGTGCTTCTGACGCTGCTGCGGACGAACGCCGCGGGCGTCGCCATCCGCTTTGCCGGCGCGCCGGTCTGGATGCTGGGCTACATTTTCGTCTCCGGCGCCGTCGCCATCACCGCGATGGTGCTGCCGGGCATCTCCGGCTCGACGCTCCTGCTCATCGCGGGCGTGTACCTGCCCGCCATCGGGGCGATCAAGGCGTTTCTGGGGCTGGACTTTTCGGTCATGCCCGGGCTGATCGCGCTGGGGCTCGGCGTGATCGCCGGGATCGGACTTTCCATCCACGCCATCCGCGCCGCGCTCAGAAAATACCGCAGCCAGATGGACTGGCTGATCCTGGGGCTGATGGCGGGCTCGCTCTACGCCATCGTCATGGGCCCGGCCGGGCTGGACGCCCCGCAGCCGCCCGTCAGCCTGCAGAGCTTTGACTGGCTCGGCTTCATCCTCGGCATCTGCCTGCTCCTCGGCCTCGAAGCCCTCCGCCGCGCCCAAACCCCCGGCCCGGCAGCACCAAAAGAGAGCTGAGGGCAAGCAGCCCAACGCCTCCTCTGGGAGGAGAGACTTGGATGGTACGTTCTGTAGGGGCGGGGCTCTGCTCCGCCCGTGGGTGCTGATCTCATCGGAACAGCGGGCGGAGCAGAGCCCCGCCCCCAC
>CEAR01026666.1_pt1 | contig 34697 bp, 24 predicted proteins | sample 557461 | NCBI WGS metagenome assembly CEAR01 (sample SAMEA3182075, study PRJEB8094) | gut metagenome | biome: human; feature: gut; material: Stool; isolation source: human stools | place: Canada | collected 2012-03-14
GGAGTAGGAGTAGGAGTAGGAGTAGGAGTAGGAGTAGGAGTAGGAGTAGGAGTAGGAGTAGGAGTAGGAGTAGGAGTAGGAGTAGGAGTAGGAGTAGGAGTAGGAGTAGGAGTAGGAGTAGGAGTAGGAGTAGGAGTAGGAGTAGGAGTAGGAGTAGGAGTAGGAGTAGGAGTAGGAGTAGGAGTAGGAGTAGGAGTAGGAGTAGGAGTAGGAGTAGGAGTAGGAGTAGGAGTAGGAGTAGGAGTAGGAGTAGGAGTAGGAGTAGGAGTAGGAGTAGGAGTAGGAGTAGGAGTAGGAGTAGGAGTAGGAGTAGGAGTAGGAGTGTCGGTAATCGCCCCGTTTTTTCTGTTTCGGCTTGGTTTCCGATTCCCGCTCTTGCGACCTCTTTTTTGGCGCTCGATCGTGGGCTTGGCCCTGTTTGTCCTGTATCTTTCTGTTTTTTTGTTTTTTATCCCGAGGCTCTTTCCGAACCGGCGAATAAAAAGACGGTGTATCATAACAGGCAAACCGCTTCGTTATTATCGGTATCGCGGCTCGATTATGTACGGTCAGGACACGTTCTTCGCCGTGAACCTCGATGTCTGTTCTTACATACCTGAAAGGGGATGCGCCAAATTTCTCAATTTGACACATCCCCTTCGGGAATGAATCCTTCCTGAAATTAGTATCCCAGGGTTTTCGCAGCCGCGTAGGAAATTTTCAGGGCATTCGCGCGGCGAAGTTCCTGCTTGATCTCCGTGATACGGCCCATAGTCGTATATCGGTCGGCCTTCAGACAGATCGTCATCAAGGCACGCTCCGACTCATTGAGCTTGTCACGCTCGGCAGCTACGAACTGGCCGATATCCTGAGCGGTTTTGAAGGCATCGTTGAGCTGAATACGGGGTGCAGGACCGTACTGTTCCCGCCAAACGCCGATCGGCTCTCCGATGTGGATGTAACTTACGAGTGATTTCTTCTCCAGTTTCTGCACCTCGGTTGCTTCTGGAACTTGGTATTTTACATGTAATTCCTGATCGCGCATGGTCGTAGATACCATGAAGAAGAACAGGATCATGAAGATCACGTCCGGCAGCGAGGCGGTAGAGATCGGGGGCAAACTTTTGTTGCCTTTCTTTTTAATTACTGCCATACTACTTTTTTCCTCCTAAATCTCTGGGTTCTGCTTCCGAGATACTCATGGGAACGGCTTTGGCTACGATACCGCGCTCCGCTTCTCCGAGATCCGAGAATTTCATTTGGAATTTATTCTTCGAAACTTCGTCACGGATTTCGTTGATCGCACGCGTCAGCTCGTTCTGTACCATGATGTAGATCTGATATTGGGTATCTTTGGTCGTTTGCAGCGAGAGTACGCCTTTTCCGACCGGATAGCTCCATTTGCTGCCGTCGGGGAGCTCGAACTCCTCGACCTCTTTTTCGGGCAGGTTGGGATCGTCCATCACATTGAGGAGGAAGTCCTTCGCCCGGTCCTTCAACTGGTGGATATCGACGTACTCCTGTTCGCCGGCCCTGCCCACGAAGATATCGCCGCGGCCGTTCACCAGAACGGGCAGAAGGTTACGTATCTTCACCTTCATATCCTCGACCTTTTGATCCTCGGGGGGCATCGGCGGCAGGTTACGGGCGATACCCGTATCGACGTTCATCGTCGTAGCCACCAGGAAGAATATGAGCAGCAAGAAAGCGATGTCGGCCATTGAACCGGCATTGATCTCCTGTACTTTTCTTTTATCTATAGGCATCGTTCAAACTCTATTTGAAAGCTTTGTATATCTCTGTGAAAATAGCTGTCAGAACAGCGGCACCCAGAGCTACGTAGGTTACCAGAATGCTGGCTTCCGTGATAACGGTTTCAGGATGCGGGAAGAAGCCTCCGTTCGCGACGTCCGGAATTTCGATCGTATGTCCGCGGGCGATCAGGTAGGCTGCCGCGACGATGACGATGATCAGAAGTGTCGAAAGCAGCGTTCCTTTGATGCCTTTGGAACTGTTGACCATACCCCAAACGGCCGTGAACAGTGCTGTTGCAATACCGACTGCGATCAGGATATAACTCCAGATGAGGTTCAGGTTGATCGCCTCGTTGCTGCCGCCGGCCACCATTGCATATACGGTCAGAATCACCGTAATCAGCAGGATGACGCCCAGCAATATGTTTAATATTTTTTTCATAATAGGGAATAAAGTCTTTATAAGTGCGAATTATTTCTTGTAAGCCGTCAGGATATCCATCAGGGTGATGGACGAATCCTCCATATCGTTTACGAGCGAGTCGATCTTGGAAACGATATAGTTGTAGAACAACTGAAGAATAACCGCAGCGATAAGACCCAGCAGGGTGGTCAGCAGGGCGACCTTGATACCGCCGGCAACCAGCGTCGGAGAGATATCGCCCGCAGCCTGGATGGCGTCGAACGCCTCGATCATACCCACGACGGTACCCATAAATCCGAGCATCGGGCTAAGTGCGATGAACAGACCGATCCAGCTCAAGCCCGACTCCATGCGGCCGGTCTGTACCGAACCGTAGGAAACGACGGCTTTCTCGACACTGTCCAAACCCTGGTTGTAACGATCCAGACCCTGATAGAAGATCGATGCGACCGGACCGCGCTTGTTGCGGCAAACTTCCTTGGCAGCTTCGATACCGCCCTTTTTCAGCGCTTCTTCGACCTGTGCGATCAGTTTCTTGGAGTTGATGGTGGAAAGGCTCAGGTAAAGCATACGCTCGATGGCAATGGCAAGACCGAATACCAAGCAGAGGAGCACCGGAAGCATCCACTCCCAACCGCCTTCGAGGAACTTCTGCATCAGCACCTGGTGCATCGGCTTAGCTTCGGCAAGCTGAGTGTCCGAAGCCGGAACTTCGTCCACTACGGTTTCTTCAACGACTGCGGTCTCCTCGGTTGCAGGCGTAGTCGTCTCCTGGGCGAAAGCGTTAACAGTACCAAGCGAGAAGATGGCGACTGCTACAATCAAAAAAAGTTTTTTCATGGTTGTTTAATTAAAATTTTGATTAGTTGATCGTTTTTTCGTTTGCGTTTTTTATTTCAAAAAATGTAATTTTTTTTTGTCCTGTCTGGCTTATCGCGGTTCAAATTCGTTTTATTTTAGCTTTTTTCGACAATCCGGCTGTCTGGTCGGAAAAATGCCCCGGTTTCTCTTTTCGGCAGTAATATTCTCTGCAATGAATTGAGCGGTAATGTTTTATCCTTTTTCGGACAGTCTGCGTGCCTCTCTCCGAGACCCTGTCGATGCGATTTTTAGCTCCGAAATGTACAAAATTATTTTCGTACGCACAATGTTTTAGTCGGTAAATTCTCCTTTGAGGGGCGTGCGGAGCAGGTCGAGCGTTTGCTCGCGGGGCAGTTCGAGTCCGAGGACGTACATCAATTTTGTGACGGCCGCTTCGGTGGTCATGTCGTGGCCGCAGAGCACGCCGATCCGCTGCAGGCGGAGTCCCGTTTCGTAGAGTTCCATCATGACCCGACCGCCCCGGCACTGCGTGACGTTGAGGACGATCAGTCCCCGGTCGATCGCCTCTTCGAGCACGCGGATGAACCATTCGCTGGTCGGGGCGTTTCCTGCGCCGAAGGTTTCGAGCACGACGCCCCGGAGCCCTTCGGCCGAGAGCATCGCGCGCAGGGTCCGTTCCTCGATGCCGGGGAAGAGCTTGACGACGGCGATACCTCCGCTCAGGCGGGCGGCGATGTGCAGGGGTTCGTCGTAGCGCTCCGGCTGGAGAATGTATTCGGTGTGGTAGGTGATATTGACGCCCACGTCGGCCAGGGCCGGATAGTTGTACGACCAGAAGGCGCTCAAGTCTTCCGAACTGCGTTTGGTCGTGCGGTTGGCGCGGAACAGACAGTTCTGGAAATAGAGCGACACTTCGGGAACGGCGGGGCGGCCGTCGATGCGGGCCGAAGCGATTTCGATGGCCGTCATCAGGTTTTCGCGCCCGTCGGTGCGCAGCACGCCGATCGGAATCTGGCTGCCGGTGAAGACGACGGGTTTGGCCAGGTTTTCGAGCAGGAAGCTCAGGGCCGAAGCGGTGTAGGACATCGTGTCGGTGCCGTGCAGCACGACGAACCCGTCGTAGCGGGCGTAGTTGTCGCGGATGATCGCCGCCAGGTCGAGCCAGTTGCGGGGGCTGACGTTCGATGAGTCGATCACGGGGTCCATCGTGAATACCTCGATGCCGATGTTCAGGCTTTGGAGGGTCGGGAACTCCTCGAAGATGCCGCTGAAGTCGAACGGTACGAGGGCGCCGGTCGTCGGGTCGGGCTTCATGCCGATCGTGCCGCCGGTATAGATAATCAGGATCGAAGGTTTCATATCGATTCGGTAGGGCTTGAATGGTCGTTTGTCGTCTGTCGCGCCGCGTCGAAGCCGAACATCCGCCGGGCGTTGCGGGTCGTGGCTGCCGCTACCTCTTCGGGTGTCGTGCCTTTCAGCGCTGCGATTTTGTTGCAAATATAAGGAATATATCCGGATTCGTTTCGCTGGCCGCGATAGGGAACCGGCGTCAGGTAGGGACAGTCGGTTTCGAGCACCAGGTCGTCGAGCTCCATTTCGCGTACGGTATCGGCCAGCCGGCTCTTTTTGAAGGTCACCACACCGCCGATGCCGAACAGGAAGTCGCCGCACTCCTTCAACTGCCGGTAGGTGTCGGCGTCTTCGGCGAAGGCGTGGAAAACACCCCGCAGGCGCAGCCCTTTTTCGCGGGCGGCCTTCGTTTCCGTTTCGACAGTGCGGCACATATCTTTCCAGGCCGCCCGCGTATGGATGGCGACGGGAAGGTCATAGGTCGCGGCCAGGCGGCACTGTTTCGTGAATGCCTCGAGCTGTTCGGCCTTGAAGCGGTCGTCCCAGTAGTAGTCGAGTCCGATTTCGCCCACGGCGCAGAATCGTCCGACGCCTTCGGGTGGCGAGCAGAGGTAGCGTTCGACCAACGCCAGCTCTTCCCGCCAACGGGGATTGTCGTTGATGGAGGTCGGGTGCAGCCCCATCATCGGGGTGCAGTGGTCCGGATAGCGGCGCACGGTGTCGAAGAGGCGCCCGTGGCTCTCGGAGTCGATCGCCGGCAGCAGCAGCCGCTCCACCCCGGCTTCGCGGGCGCGGCGGATCGCCTCGTCGCGGTCGGCGTCGAACTCTTCGGCGTAGATATGCGAGTGGGTGTCGATCAGATAATTCAATGTTTCGGAAATTTTGTCTTAAAATATTTTGTTTATAGAGTTGGTGTCTCGTTGTTCTGATTCGGTGGGTATATTATTTAATTCGGATTTTTTTGCTTTTATTTCATCAATAATGTTGTTTATTTCCTGAATTGAATCTACATCTTTACTCAACAAGTAGTGAGTTGTACTTGATGTACTGCCATATCCGTTTCCGCTGCTTCCAGATACTTTTACATATGCTTGCTCGAATTTCCAACCCAATGCGGACATAATGTTAAGTGCTTCCACCCGGGAATAGAAGATTTCAGCTTTTTCATTTTCGTTTTCGAGTCTGATATCTTTCTTTTTATTGCGTTCTTGCCCGTAATCGAGGTATATTCGAGTTTTTTTCTGACTTACGATTTGTTCAATAATTTCACAGAAAATTTTGTTTTGTGCAAAAGTGAAACTGATTGGGCTGATAGTAAATAAAAGAAATAAGATGACGAATTGTTTCATAGGATTGGGATAGTGTATTTTGTATTTATTTTTTATTAGCGTAGTTTCATATATCGGTTCCCCGGAAGCTGCCGGACGGCTCCGGCCATTTCGAGTCCCAGCAGCAGGGCCGAAAGTTCGCCGAATCCGAGCCCCGAGAGTTCGCAAAGCTCTTCTGCGGATATCGGGTCGTCGGTGCGGAAGCAGCCCAGCAGCCCCTCTTCGTCGCGCGTGAGTGCTGCGGGAGCCGCTGTCGGCCGGTCGATCAGATCGCCGGGGCGGTTCTGGTCCCACATCATTTCCCGCACGATATCTTCGCCCGTGCATACCATTTGGGCACGCTGGGTCCGAATCAGCAGATTGGCTCCGGCCGAGGCGAAGTCCGTCGCGCGTCCAGGGACGGCCATCAGCGTGCGGTTGTAGCCGTCCGCCAGCCGTGCCGTATCCATCGACCCGCCTTCGACGGGCGATTCTACGACGACCGTACCGCCGCTTATGCCTGCCAGCAGACGGTTGCGGGAGTGGTAAAAGTTGCCGTTCTGCCTGGTTTGGGAGTGCAGCTCCGAAACGACGGCTCCGCCGTGTTCGATCATATCCCGGGCGACGGCCGTGTGCTGTGCGGGCGTGATGCCGGGAAGGGCCGAGGCGATGATGCCGACGGTCGGCATGCCGAAAGCGAGCGCCGCACGGTGACAGGCCGTATCGATGCCGAAGGCTAGGCCGCTCACGATCACCGTATCCGCCACCCGGTCTGCCAGTTCGCCGATCAGCCGGTCGGCCATCTGTTGCCCGTACGGAGTCATCCGACGCGTGCCGACCATCGTAAGCGTCGTCTTGCCGAGCGCTTCCGGGGAACCCAGAACATACAGCACATGCGGGTAGTCGGCGGTTTCGCGCAGCAGGGCCGGGTATTGTGCGTCGGTGGAGGCGATGATCTCGATCCCGTGTTTGCGGCAATGTTTGACTTCGCGCTCTGCGTCTGCGAACGCTTTCTTTTGGAGGATCGCCCGCGCGAGTTCCGGTCGGAGTCGGGCTTTTTCGATGAGTTCGTCGGCCGAAGCGGAGAAAACCGCCTCTGCCGAACCGAATACGTCGAGCAGATGGACCGCCCCTTTCGGGCCTATTCCCGGCGTGAGGGTAAGGGCTATGTCTGGAATTTCGCGCTTCATTTTCCGTATCCGGCAATCCCCGAATGAGTTCGGCTCCGCCTCTTTTGGGCGAAACCGTAGGTTCCGGACCCGCTTCGGGGCTTCGGTTAGCGGTTGTAAAGATAGGTTTTTGCCGATAAAAATGCAAAGTTGCCCGGAAGTTTTGCAGAAAAGAGAAATCTTCGTATATTTGCAAACCCGATCCAGGGAATCAGGGTCTGATGGCCGAGTGGCTAGGCAAAGGTCTGCAAAACCTTGTACAGCGGTTCGAATCCGCTTCAGACCTCACAGAAACCGCGCTGCAGATAGCTGCAGCGCGGTTTTCGTTTTGTTTTGTACGGCATTTGTACAGCAGCGGGCCGGTTTGCCGTTTGGCTCAACTGTTCTCCGACCACATTTCGCACTGCTCCATGATGGTGTTCAGTGCGTCCTCCTGCCCCTCGGGCGGGTATTTGTACTTCTTGAGCAGTCGTTTGACCAGCCGGCGCATCCCGGCCCGGGCGCTCTCCTTCAGATTCCAGTCGATTGTCTTGTTTTTGCGCAGGGCATCGGTCAGTTCGTGTGTGATGGCCAGCAACTGGTCGTTCGTGTAGAAGTCCCGCACGGCTTCGGGCTTGGTCAGCGCATCGTAGAAGGCCAGCTCCTCGGTCGTGAGGTGCAGCGCCTGGCCCGCCTTCTCTCCGTCTATGATCTCGCGGGCCGTCTTCAACAGCTCCTCGATTACCTCTTCGTTGGTCAGCATTCCCTTCAGGTAGTTGCTCATCGCCTGGGTAAGAATCTCCGAGAACTTCGCGGCCCGCACCGTGTTGGTCCGGCGGTAGAGCTGCACTTGCTCGGCAATCAACTTGCGCAGCAGCTCCACGGCCAGATTCTTCTCCTTCATGCGGCCGATCTCCTCGAGGAACTTCGGGTCGAACAGCGAAAACTCCTTCTGCACGTCCGAGAAGAGGTTGATGACTCCTTTGCTCTGAATGCTCTGCCGGAGCAGCTCGTTGATGCGCTCGTTGATTTCGCGGAACGAGATCTTGCCCTTGCCCTCGACGCGCGTCAACAAGGTGCGCACGGCCTCGAAATAGGCCGCTTCGAGCCGCTCTTCGCGGTCGGGCATACTCTGACACAACGACAGCGCCTGCCGCAGCAGCAACGCCTCGCGGATGTAATCCTCCTTGACCTTCGCCCGCTCCGGAGCCTGCAGGAAGTCGGCGCCGCCGCTGATGGCCCGGGCACGCTCGAGGTCCGAATCGCCCCGAAATCCTGCGTAATCGTAACCGTGCAGCAGGTCGCGGCACACCTCCAGCTTCTTCCGGAACTCCGGATAGGCCGTCTTGGCGATGTCGGGGTCGCCGTAGTTGCGGCGGTCGCGCAGCGTGTAGTCGTTCATCGCCTGCCTGAGGGCCGAGGCGATGCCGACGTAATCGACCACCAGACCGCCCTGCTTGTCGCCGAAGACGCGGTTCACGCGCGCAATGGCCTGCATGAGGTTGTGACCTGCCATCGGCTTGTAGACATACATCGTCGCCAGCGAGGGGACGTCGAACCCCGTCAGCCACATGTCCACCACGATAACAATCTTCAGCGGCCCGGCATTGTCCTTGAACCGCCGCTCCAGCTCCTTCTTGTGGGCGTCGTTGCCGATCACGGCCCGCCACTCCTCGGGGTCCTTGTTGCTCGAAGTCATCACCACGGCCAGCTTCTCGCTCCATTCGGGGCGCATCTCCAATATCCGATGGTAAATCTTCATCGCAATCGGCCGCGAGTAGGCCACGATCATCGCCTTGCCGGTCTGTTCCCACTGGCGGAACTCCTCGTAGTGCTTCACGATGTCCTCGCACAGCGACGCCACCGTCGCATCGGCCCCCAGAATCGAGTCGATGCGCCCCAACTCGCGCTTGCTCTTCTCGATGGCGTACTCCTCGGCCTCCTCGGCCATCGCGTCGTACTCGGCATCAATGCGGCGCAGCGTCTCCTCGTCGAGGTGGAGGTTGACGACGCGGCTCTCGTAGAAGACCGGGCGCGTGGCACCGTCCTCGACGGCCTGCGTCATGTCGTAGACGTCGATGTAGTCGCCGAAGACCTCGCGCGTCGAGCGGTCCTTCTGCGCAATCGGGGTCCCCGTGAAGCCGATGTAGGTGGCATTCGGCAGGGCGTTGCGCACCAGCCGCGCCGCCCCTGTACGCACACGCCCCGTGCGCGCGTCGATGTGCTCCTCCAGCCCGTACTGGCTGCGGTGCGCCTCGTCGACCATCACCACGATGTTGCGGCGCTCCGACAGCGGCCCGTCGCCCTCCTCGAACTTCTGCATTGTCGAGAAGAAGATGCCGTTTGCCTCGCGCCCGGCCAGCAGTTCGCGCAGATGGGCGCGGCTCGACGCCTGCACGGGCACCTGCCGCAGGAAGTCGCTGCACTGCGCAAACTGACCGTACAGCTGCCCGTCGAGGTCGTTGCGGTCGGTTAGCACGACAATCGTCGGCGAGGCCATCGCCCGCTGCAACCGCTTGGCGAAGAAGACCATCGACAGCGACTTGCCGCTTCCCTGCGTGTGCCAGAAGACACCGCCGCGACCATCCGTTTCGGCGGCGCGGAGCGTCGAATCGACGGCCTTGCGCACGGCGTAGAACTGGTGGTAGGCGCTCAATATCTTGACCTCCTTCCCGTCCTTCTCCGAGCAGCAGATGAAGCCGCCGAGCAGCTCGATGAAGCGGCTCTTCTCGAACATCCCGCGGAAGAGGACGTCGAAATTGGCGAAGCGCGCGTCCTCCAGCTTGCCGTCCACGGTCTTCCACTCCATGAATCGGTCCTCACCCGCCGTGATGGTCCCGGCCTTGGTCGTAGCCAGGTCGCTCATCACGCAGAAGGCGTTGTAGACGAACAGCGAGGGGATCTCCTGCATGTAGTTGCGCAGCTGGGCGTAGGCCTCCGAGACGTCGGTTGCCTCGCGCGAGGGGGATTTCAGCTCGACGACCACCAGCGGCAACCCGTTGACGAAGACGACGATGTCAGCTCTTCGCACCGAACGCTCCTCGACCGTCCACTGGTTCGCGACCGTGAACCGGTTGCGCATCGGGAGGTCGTAATCCACCAGCCGCACCAGCCCGGCGCGCTGCTCTTTGCCGTCGAAGTAGTTGACCGCCACGCCGTTCTGGAGCATGTCGGTGAACCGGGCGTTTTTGCGGGCGAGCGAACCGCTTTCGATGTTTCGGATGCGGGCGATTGCCTCGTCGATGGCGGCGCGGGGGAGCGAGGGGTTTATGCGGACGAGTGCATCTTCGAGAATCTCCGGACAGAGTGGCTCGGCGAAGTCCCTCACGACATCGGGGCCGTAGAGGTACTCGTAACTGAGCAGGTCTCGGAAGATTTCGAGGATGGCGTTTTCGAAATGGGCTTCGGTGAAGGGCATAAATTCACTTTTTTACAAAGTTACGAGAAAATCGTGAATCCCAAGGATATGGCCGACAATATAATAGCCGCGATGGAGATTATCAGCGATATTCGGTTGTACCTCTTTTGAATGGCACTCTCTTTTTGCTTGTCCTGATCTTGTTTGATTCGGATGAAATGTTCCCGTTCCTGTTGCAGAATGGATACGATTGCATTGATGCCCTTTTGAAAACATTGTTCCAAACCGGCTTCTGCCTCACGGTGTCCATAAACTTGACCCGCAAAATATCCGGAAAAGCGACTTTCGAACGATACACTTGCTATTGACTGCAACGTACTTTCTCGACCTCCAATCTTTTGCAAGGTTTTTATGACATCCTTTTTCAAACAATCCCCAGGGTTCCCGATATAATTTCTGATCGGGCTATTATATAATGGGGCACTATTGATTTTTGCCTTTATATCTGCAATTTTTGCATCCAATATGGCAATGGCATCGGCGGGTGTCATGTGAGGGGTTTTGTAAGTAAGGGTTATTCGATAGCTATTTCTCCGGCTATCAATTTGGGCAGCAGGGTGTCGCGCAGGGCGGAAAGAGTAATGATTTCCTTACAGTTTGAGACAATATTATCAAATAGAGGTTGACCTATTTCTCCAAATTGTAATAATATGTCTTGATTAGGCAAGACAATTTTAGTGTCGCTTGTTTCAACGGGACTTAAGTTTAGTTGGGCGGTACCTTTGGCAATTTGTATTAGATATTGTTTAAAACTATCTTGTCTGAATAGCGCATAGGTGAAAAAAGTATTTCGCTTATCCTTTGGTTGCAGTTTTGCTACGCGCTGATTTAATAATAGACCATCTCGGTCTACTATACAAACGCGGCCAACATTTCCCGTAAGCGATAATAGAATATCTCCAATAGCCAAATGACAATGTTGTGGCATTTTATCTGGTATCTCAGATAGATATGCAGCCCCGTCAATATTAAGACTACCGTCCTGTACGTTTTTTATGGTAATCAGTCGATATGGGCCTGCTTCTGTAAACGTATCCGATTTGAAAGCGTATCCCGATAAAATCTGTATAATTTCATTTATTGTTCCGACTTTCCAGCCTTGAGGGATTTTGCCTAATTCGGAATCGACAAAGGGGCCGTCGCGGAAGGGTTCGAAATCCACAAACCACGACCGGAAGAGGGCCTGCGCCTGCGCCTCCAAATTCGCATTGATCCGCCGATTCAATTCGATTTTATCATCCAACGACCCCAAAATCCCCGCAATCCGCCGCTGCTCCTCAAGAGGCGGCAGGGTTACGGGCCATTGCATAATTTGTTTCTTATCACCGCGGGGCATCTTGCAGCCTTTGGCTCCGGACATGACATAATCAAAAAATGCCTGCTGGCTTAACAGATAATAGAGGTATTTGCTGTCGACATTTTCTTTTGCTCTAATACACAATACGTCAGCAGAGCATCCTCCGTTACGGTCTGCTCTCCATATTTTTTGAAAATAAGGTCTGATATTGGAGATTAGGATATCGCCAATTTTATATTCTATAACCGTTCCAGATGGCACATTTGCCGCCTCGCATACACCGCCCTTATTCGGTAGCATATTTTCAGTGGAAATATACCGTTCTGATGAAATATTGGTTGATATTCTATTTGTATTATAAAAACAATAATGTAGTAGCATCATCCCTTTAAAATGCGGTGCAAATAATATGTAATTGATTTATATATTTTTTTTATTCCTGTTGCGTTCCCAATAGCGGCTCTTTTTAGGCTCTTGCGAGTAATGAGTTGGGTGTCATTTTGAAAATCTTGTAATCTATCTTGCACATCTGTCAGCCATTCATTTATTATAGACTTATCGTATTTATGTATGGATTGTTTCATGTCTTGGATCTCGAGATCAATATATCCGGCGATCTTTGATGAGTTTTTTCTATAATAATGGGAGAATTTGATTGCAAGAGATGGATTTTTTGGGAAATAATCCTCTATATATTTTGCAAATATGATATGAAGTTGATGAGTGAATTTATGGCTTATTAAAAGATAATTTGAATATGCGATACTAATCATATCGAACGATGCGTTGGGCATGCTAACTAAGACCATATTGGAATTCGAATCGGATTCGAAAGATTGATAATAGAAATCTTCAGCTTCAGAATAAGATGTAAAAGCAGATATTTTAGGCTGATTCATCGTATCTGTACGAATAAAGAAATAAGACGGATTTGATATTTGTGATATCATATCTGCCCATTGGTGTCTGACATGAACAATATTCTTTACTAATACGCTATCTAAGTTTCCAATAATATCATATTTGATGACAGTATTTATGATAGTTTCATTCTCTTCTCGATTTCTTTGAGCCTCTGGAATTGCTAAAATCTGATGAAGTCTATATAAATCGTTATATTGCTCTTCATTGGTGCTTATACCTTCTTTAATCTTAGTATTGTATAATAAGTCTAACGTTTCTACAAAAGTTGCCCAATCGTGATGAGCGATGCTACGAATTTGAATTTCTACATATTGTTTAGGGAATTCAGGCACAGTAACATACATATGTATAGACTGATATCCAGACTCTTTTTTCTTCTTCCCAATATAAATATTAGGCTCTTGAGCTAAGACTAAAGGGGTTTGCTTTAAAGCCTTCATTAATTTGAAGACCTCCGAATCTGAATAAAGTATGCAACGACATCCCGCGATATCTCGCATGGATTTTAATTCTAATTGGCCCTTTAGTCGTTGCAATTTTCTAATAATAGAATCTATTCGTTTTATACGAAATGAACAAATTGCTTCATTGTTGATTTTGACTGCTTCAGAGCATACTATCCCAAAAACTCTTTTAATAACTTCTTTATAAGTTACTCTATATTGTTGTAAAAGGAAAATATCTTCTGATTTCGGACAATCTGTATCCCTGAGACGCCTTCCCAATGTTCGTAAACTATTTTTTGTAAATACCGTATCCATACTCTAATCCTCCAACTTATACCCGATACTCTCCAACTGCCGGCGGATTTCCGCCTCCAATGTATGCGACTGCGCGAAAAGAGCCGAAAGCTCGCCCGTCAGCCGCTCCATCTTCGCCGCGAAGGGTTCCGAATCCTCCGCCTGCGCCGCGATACCCACATAGCGTCCCGGCGTCAGAATAAACTCCTGCGCCGCAATCTCCGCGGTCGTCGCCACGGCGCAGAAGCCCTGCTCCGCCTCCAGACGCCCCTCGGCGTAGGCCCAATAGGTGTCGGCGATGCGCTGGATGTCGCCCCGGCGGGCCGGCTCCTCCGACTCGCAGTCGGTCAGCTCGCGCAGCTTGCGCGTGACCATCGTCCCGAGGTTGCGCGCGTCGATGAAGAGCGTATGGCCCGGCTGCGTCTTGGCCTTGTTGAAGAACCAGATCGAGACGGGAATCTGTGTCGTATAGAACAACTGCGGAGGCATGGCCACGATGCAATCCACGAGGTCGGCTTCGATGAGCCGCCGCCGGATGTCGCCCTCGCCGCCGCTCTGGCTCGAAAGCGAGCCGTTGGCCAGCACGACGCCCGCACGCCCCGTCGGGGCCAGATGGTGGATGATGTGCTGGATCCATGCGAAGTTGGCGTTGCCGTTCGGCGGGGTTCCGTACTTCCAGCGCACGTCGTCCGAGAGTTTGTCGGCGCCCCAGTCGCTGAGGTTGAAGGGTGGATTGGCCAGCACGAAGTCGGCCTTGAGCGTCGGGTGGCAGTCGTGGAAGAAGGTGTCGGCGTTGTACTGCCCGAGGTCGGCCTCGATGCCCCGGATGGCGAGGTTCATCTGCGCCATCTTCCACGTTGTGGGGTTCGAATCCTGGCCGTAGACCGAGATGTTGTTGATGTTGCCGGCGTGGCTCTCGATGAAGCGCGCCGACTGCACGAACATCCCGCCCGAACCGCAGCAGGGGTCGTAGACACGCCCCCGGAAGGGTTGCAGCACCTGCACGAGGGTCTTGACGACACAGGCCGGGGTGTAGAATTCGCCGGCCAGCTTGCCCTCGGCCTCGGCGAAGCGCGAGAGGCAGTATTCGTAGGTGCGGCCGAGGATGTCCTTCGAGTCGCCGTGCTGGTGCATGCGGATGTTGGTGAAGAGGTCGACGACCTCGCCCAGACGCCTTTTGTCGAGCTCGGGCCGTGCGAAGTTCTTCGGCAGGATGTCCTTCAGTCGCCGGTTTTCGCGCTCGATGGCCCGCATGGCGTTATCGATGGCGGTGCCGATTTCGGGGGTGTGGGCCTGCGCGGCGATGGTCTCCCAGCGCGCCTCGGCCGGGACGTAGAAGATGTTCTCGGCGGTGTATTCGTCCTTGTCCTCCTCGAAGCCCTCGCCCTCGTCGACGAGCTGGCGGTATTTGGTCTCGAACTTGTCGGAAATGTATTTCAGGAAGATCAGCCCCAGCACGACGGACTTGTATTCCGACGCGTCGATATTGCCGCGCATCTTGTCCGCCGCGCGCCAGATCTCCTTCTCGAAGCCGATATCGGCCGTATTCATGGTTGCCATAGGTAATTGGAAAAGAATATTTCAAGTAAAGATAGCGGTTTTTCGGGAAAGTCCGTGCAATTTTTCATACAAAAACGACGCGGCGGCGGGGTGTTACCGTTTGATGGTATGTCGTCGGATGACGGGACGTTCGGGGCGGACGGGGTAGCCCAGGCGGGTCATGAGTTCCACATACCGTTGGCGGAACCAGGCGTGTGCGGGCTGGCGGTCGATGAGCAGCTGGAAGCCTCCGGGGCCGTTCGGGTCGCGTTGCAGGCGGATTTCGGTATTCGAGACGTCGAAGCGGCGCGAATACTCCCGCGTATAGAGTTCGCCCGAGACGTAGAGGGGTTTCATGGCGATGATCTCGCGGGCGCCCGACTCCGGGATTCCCATGTCGCGGCAGTATTCGCCCCAGCGGATGAGCGTCTGCGTGTCGGGCAGCCACTGTTCGATGCGGTCGAGCTTCGCCTGCAGCTGCTGTTCGGCCTGCTCGTGTCGGGCCTTCTCTTCGCGGTTGGCGCGGTTCAGTGTCCCGATCTGTTCGTGCAGAGCGGTGTTCTCCGCGTTGAGGCGGTCGATCTCCTGCTGCTGCCGCTTGACGCGGGAGGTGCCGATCATCGCCCCGATTCCCTCGACGATGTTCGACCCGACCTCCGCCGCGGCGCTTTTCAATCGGGCACCCTTCAGCTCGCCCTTCACACTCTTCAGCTCGGCCTCGGTGCGGTTCAGTTCGGCGCTCTTCTGCGCCTGGAGCGTGGCGGTCTGTTCGTATTCGGTGCGCACCTGCCGCTCCTGTTGTTTGAGCAGTTCGACGGCCTTCCGCTTCTGCTCTTCGAGACGAAGCAGCGCGTCGATGTTCTCCTGCAGATCCTGCTGCTGGGCGATGGCCTGCCGGTAGAACTCCTGCGTGGTGATGTGGCGCGCCTCCGAGCCGTCGATGCCGCGCTCCAGTCCGTATTTGGACATCGCCGCGGCGTAGCTGTCCTGATACTGCTTGAGTCGGACGCGCGACATGACGTCGTCGGCGCAGAGACGGGGCCGTGCGGCGGATTTCGGGCGGTAGTGCCGCTTGCCCGGGGATTCGGATGCGGTGGTGCGGGCCTTGCGGCGCTCGCCTGTGACGATGGGCACCACGGCGGCGTGGATATGCGGGGTCGATTCGTCGCGGTGCACGACGGCCGAGACGACATTCTCCGCTCCGAAGGTCTCGCGCAGCCAGGCGAGGTTGTCGGCACACCACTCTGGAAGCCGCCCCTCCTCCTCGATGCGCTTCATCGCGTCGTGCGAACCGGTCAGCATGACGCGGATCACCCGCACCTGGTTCGTTCCGATCTTGCGCGTGAGGCCGGCGTGTTCGAGTCGGTAGTTGATCGCCTCCGTACGGTCGGCCACCTCCTCGGGAAACTCAACGAGCTCCTCGTTGAGGCAGGTGCGCTCGGGCGAGGCGTTGGTGGGTATCTTCGTGCGGGCGATGTGGGCGGTCATGGCCGCTTCGTTGCCCGGGGCTTTGTCGAGATGCAGGACGGCATATCCCATGGTACGGACGTTTTTCGGAGGGTTGTGTGGTTGAAGAGGGGACCGCCTCGGCGGTCGGCGTGCGCAGCACGACAGGGGGTGTCCAGAGGGGCTTGACCCTTTGGCCTATTGGGGCTTTTTCAGCGTCGGCGGGCCGATGCGTCGGAAAAAGCCCTAATAGGCTATGGCTTTTTCCTCGGGGGAAAAGCCGCGGGCGCGAAGCGGCCGATGGGTGGGCGACGGTTCCGGCGTCATTCCGGGCGACGTTACAACTTGCGGCCGCGACGACGCGGCGTGCGGGAAACCTTCGCGGAGGGTCGGAGCGATTCGTTCAGATCCTTGTGGGCTCGGTAGCTCTCCGCCCGGTCGATGACGGTCGCATCGGGCAGGGCGCTGCGCAGCCGTTCAAGGGTGAGGCGCCCCGCCTCGTCGTTGTCGAGGAAGGCGTGGATCGTCGCGTGGCGTGTGAGAAACGGAAGGGCGCGGGGAAGGTTGACCACGGAGTTGAGCACGGCGGTGTCGACGATTGGCTCCGGCTTGTGTTGCAGTGTCAGGTAGGAGAGCAGGTCGAAGAAGCCCTCGAAGAGCAGCGCCGTGTCGCCGTGCCGGTCGAAGGTCGTGATGGTTTTCGGGGCGCTGCTCCCCTTGAACTGCGGGCTGCGCAGCTCCCAGCCTCCGGCATCGTTGCGGAAGCCGATGGCGAAGAAGCGCCGCTCGCCGACGGCGTAGTGAACCTCGCGGCACAGCGCTCCGGCCACGGCGGGGGCGATGCCGCGTTCGCGCAGATAGCCGATCAGTGCCGGGTGGCGAATCTCCCCGACACCGAGAATCCGCAGCGGGGAGTCTTCGCGCGGCGAGGCGGTTGGCAAGGGCTGGTAGGGGGCTTCGTCTGCGGACCCTTTGCGGAGGCGTCGGATGGCTTCTGCCATGCCGCACCCTTCGAGGCGCATGACCAGCTGGAGAAGCGTACCCCCTTCACCCAGCCCGAAGTCGTACCAAAGCCCCTTGTCGTAGCGGACGCTGAAGCTGGGGGTGCGCTCCTTGCGCAGCGGCGAGAGGAACATGCCGTGGGTGGCGGTTTCGCGGTGGGGGTGCAGTCCCCGGCGGAGGAGATACTCCCGGATGCCGATGCAATCTGGTGTCGTCCTCATGGCTATCGGCTTTTGATGGGGACAATCCGGTGCAGTGCCGCCTCGACGTCGCTGTCGCGGAACAGCACGCGCCCGCCGATCTTGTGGGCGCGGATCCGCCCGCGGTTCACCCAGTCGTTGAGCGTCACGAGCGAGATGCGCAGGCGGCGGGCCGTCTCGCGACGGGTCAGATAGTTCGGCGTCTCGGCGGAGGGTTCGGGGTGGAGCTGCCGCAACTCGTCGCGCAGCGATTCGCGAATCATCTCCGAGAGCTGGTCGGCGGTCATGCCGCTCAGAAAGATTTCCTTGGTCATAACGATTTGAATTTGGTTGATGACGCAAAGAAAGGCTTTCCGAGCCCCTCCCGAAAACGGCGAATGGTGTTACAAATCAGCGCCAACCGATGCCAACCGGTGCCACACCGAAGACATGCCGTTGTCTGTTTCCGGATTTTGGCATTCGTTTGCTTCGGTTGGCACTGCCGTGTAATCGGATTCCACCCGATGCAAAATAGGCCTTCTAATCATTTGGTTTCTTCCAAATGATTGGTTTTACCATTTTATATTCTTGTCTAATCTCTGCCATTGTTTTTCCATCTATTTTCCGGAATGCAGTGCAAGTGCGTGCATCTGATGGGTCTCGATATTTATCAGTCCCGAGTTTTTTGTATAAGCAGCAAAAAATTGGACGTTTATCGATTCTTATGTCGAACAGATCGTCGAATAATATGTCTCGGGGCCTATAATAGCGGCAGAGGTTGCATACTTTGAGGTTAGGATCCAAATCGTATAGTTCTACGATTCCATAATCATATAGAGAATATTCTGGGAGAAAGTCGGGATGAAAGTCGGAGGTTAACTCGAAGATAGCTTTGTTTCTGTGACATGAGAATGTCTGACAGTCCGTATTTCCACAATACATTTTATAGCTTTCAAAAACTGAAAACTTCACCAATTGCTTGGGATGTTGAGGTGGACCGGTAAAGTCTCCTTTCGGTTTGAAATTATATAATCTGATAAGATCTCCGTCTTCTGTGATGATGGGGCTATTGATGATTGATTTTATATCATCTTCCGAGTTGATCTTTAGTTCTATGATTTTATTTCCTGAGTCAATCTTTTGATGTTCGCAAGGATGTGAAACATATATTTCGATAAAGACCGGTGTATACTTTTTAATGGAATTTGAAAGGAGAATGTCTGCACGAAAGTTATCGTAGAAGGCTTCAACTTCAAATGTGTTATAGAATTTTTTTAAATCATAATTTTTGTATCCAGTCCAGTTGCAAGATTCATCAAATGAATCTTCGTACCATATGCAGGTCTCTTTATTTCTACAAGTGAAAGGAACTTTAATTTCGACTCCGAAAGGTTGTTCACTTCTGAGTTTTTGTAGGATTAAAAGTTTTGCCAATGAATGTAAGTAACTTTCATAGCTGCAGTTAGGAGAAAGAGCCTTGTGCGCAAAGTGCCATTGCCGTATTTTCCCCTGCTTTGCAATCATTTGACGATGGCAAAAAAGACAAAAAAATTCGTCATTGCTTGGATTAGCATCTTTTATGTGTCTAATGTTTCCGGAAGAATCCAATGCATAGTGTTGATCTTTGTTTGACGAATTATTCATTGGAAAACGTTATTAGTACCTCCCGAACGGCGTTGGCTGCAAAGAGGGTGTCGCCGCTGCTTGAGATCTGAACGCGGCACGGCTCCAGCCATCCGTTCGTAATCCACCGGTCGAGCGTCGGACGTGCGACGCCCAGCGCCTCGGCAAGCTCCTTTTTGTTGAAGAGCCGGCTGCCGTTTGCCATCAGATAGCGCTCGCTCTTGTGTACGCCCAGCCAGTAGTCGAAGCGGCGGAGGATTGCGTCGGCATCCTTCAGCTTCGGCTCATACCGTTCGTAAGCCCAGACGTGCAGGCTCGACGGATCGAATCCGGCAAACTCCGGCCGCTGTTGCAGCTCTCGGACGAGCGTCTCGAAGCACTCCAGCTCGGAGGCCCGGATCGTTATTTTTCGACGGCGCGGCATGGCTGGCTATCTCTTTTTTGCACGGTATCGCTGATGGGGATGTTTCGGCATATTGGGATATTCACGTTCCAACAACCCTTCGGCAACCATGATGGGTATGGCTCTGTTTTTCAGGTATCGTAGACTCTTCCCTACTTTGTTAGCTATGGTTTCCAGCGATTCAAAATCAACACATGTGTGCAGAATGGCTGTGTGTAATTCGCTGGATGATAATCTTCTGCGCCTTTCCTTGTCTGGAGAGCTAGCAACATTACTAGCAACATTACTAGCAACATTACTAGCAACATTACTAGCAACATTCCCGGGAAGTCCCCCCTCCTGGAATTTTTTATTGATTCTGTAGTGCGTGCCGCGGCCGATTCCCTCGGGAATAAGGTATCGGTCGTTGCATAACTCTTTGAGCAACTTTGTGATATCGGCACTGTGCTTGTCCAATACCAATTGCATCCGGTAGTTGGTGACCTCGCCCTCGCTGCAACAGGTCGCCAGGGTCATCAACTTGTTGTGTTCTATGGACGTTATATCCTCACCGAACAGGGATTTCAGATAGGAGATGACCTCATCGGACAACAAACTGACAAGGGGCAATGTCAATACGACTTTGTCGGGGTGGGTGATCTCCTCGATTCGCGGATTGCGGTAATTTGCCTTTTTCCAACCTTGCATGATCTTGTCGGCACCGCTTCCGGCCTTTTCCGCTGAACCGATCAACATGAACATCGTTTGCAGGGCCTTGTTGCGGCATACGCTGTTGCCTCCCTGATAATATTGGGCAATGGAGAGCAGCAGGGAACCTGGATTGGAGAATATGTAACAATCCTTGTGTAGTTCGATCGTAATGTTCGAGTCGACCGAATAGTCGCAATGGACCAGTGCATTGATAAACGCTTCGCGTAGAGCCGTATGTGTCGGCGTTTCGTCCTCTCTGATGCCGTCCTTCAAGGCGAAAGGCTTGGGCAGGGCTGCGGCCAGCTTGGGATAGACCCGGTAGTAGAATTGAAACAGATTCGCCTCCCAGGTGCCGTCCGGGCAGATGCGGTCTGTCCAGCGGTCGTCGGGATTGGAACTGAAATATTCACGGTAATCGGGAAAGTATTGCGGACATCCGTAGGCGTCGGTGATGCTGTCCGTTTTGCCGAACATCAGCAGACCGGCAAGCGTCAGTCCCTCGATCTTCTCTCGCCGATCGATCCGGTAACCTTTCAATTTCATTAGGAACTGTTTGTCGTCCAGCAGCAGCCACGGATGATCGGGGCTTTTGGTTGCGACCAGCCGGCGGTATTGCTCAAGAGTTGCCTTGTCAATATCCTGCTCGATGGTAAATTCGGGCAGAATTTTGTAATCACGGGGATGTTCCGTGATATCGGCATCGGCGAACATGCGTTGTATTTCGCTTGCATCGCACCGATAGTCTCCTTCGTAATTCCGCTTGAATGTATTCTCGGGGTTGTTATGCAGATATACGGGAATCTTGTTGCGGGGAGCCCGTGGCACATTGAACACCAGGACATAGCTCCCGTTGTATTCGCCATCCTGCACGTCTTTCTCCTGCAGGACGTTTGCGCTGCAATGAGCCTTGTTGTTTACGTTGTCCCAAAACTCCTTTTTGTATTTGCGCGCCTGCTCCAGTGTGATGCCGTCAAGTGTGAATTTTCCGTCCTTCTCTTTGACGCCCAATACGATGACTCCACCTTGCGTATTGGCAAAAGCGGAGTAGGTCTCCCACAGGCTGCCCGGAAACCCTCCCCTGGCGGACTTGAACTCCACCTCGGCCGATTCACAGTCGGCCATCAGAGATTCGATTTTTTCTATAAAATCGTAGTTGTCGAACAGTGTTAATTCCTGCGTATCGTCTTTCATTGCATCAGTCTGTTTTAACAAAGTTAAGAAAATTCCCGGACAACACTCTTTCAGATTATCGTGTTGTGTTGCTTGCCCCCGAAAAATAGGGGTGGCTCATCAGCTCCAGGGCGGTCTGCTCCTCGGTGATCTTGATGTACTTCATAAACTCCCGTTCGGTCTTGTGGCCCGTAACCTTCATGATGGCGATGGTCGGGATTCCCGCCAGATACATGTTCGTTGCGCCGCTGCGCCGCGCCGTGTGGGTCTTCACCAGGTCGCACTTCTCGACCAACCGGCTCTTCTTTTCGCCATTCTCGATGTAGGAGACCTCGACCTTCTCCGTGATGCCCGCCTCGCGCGCAATCTCCTTGATGAGGTGGTTCACCTTCTGCTCGTAGGTTCTCGGCAGCCGGTTGTCGTACTTCTCCAGGATGGCCTGCAGTTCGGGGCGGACCGGAATGACGACGTGGTTGCCGGTCTTCTGCTGCTTGAGGTCGATGACCTGCTGTCCGTTCTCCAGCGTGCGGATGTTGCCTTCGTTGATGGTCGAGTAGTCGCTGAAGCGTTGCGCCGTGTAGCACCCCACCAGAAAGATGTCGCGGGCAACATCCTTGTGCCAGTTTTTCGAGAGGTCGAGCGCGGCGATGGCCCGAATCTCCGACTCCGTCAGGTAGATGTTCTCCACGTCGGCCGTCAGCACGCGGAACTTGCGGCTCTCGATCGCCCCGTTGTCGTGCAGACCCTCCTCGCGGGCCGCGCGCATGATGATCTTCAGCTCCTTGACGTGGCGGCCGATCGTATTGACAGAGTAGTTCTTGGCGGTGAACCAGGCGACGAAGTCGTCGTAGAACTTCAGGTCAATGTCGGCAAAGTCGAACTGCTTGCGTTTGGCTTTGCAGTACTCGTCGAACTGCACGACGAACCCCTTGTAGTTCTTGATGGTCGAGGGACCGTATCGGAGTTTGTGGATGTTCAGCCGGGTGCCCTCCTCCATCTCGCGCGTGAAGCGGGCGATGTAGTCGCCGAGCGATTCGCGGGTGCGGACGCGGCGGCCGGTGGTGAGGCTGCGCGGGTGGTGGAAGCTGTAGATGATCTTCTCCAGTCGCGTCTTCGTCATTGCGTGCTCGAGATCCTTGGCAATCTCTCCGAGGATGTGGCTGCGCAGTTCGGAGAGATTCTTGGTCAGCTCGCGTCCCTGTTGCTCGGTGAAATCGTCGGTAAAGGTGAAGCGGCTCTTGACCGTCTGCTTTTTATCGTCCCAGGCGTCGGAGAGCACCAGATACTGGGTATCGGCATAGAACGAGGTGTGCCGATCGACGTTGAATCGGATGAGGACCTTGGTCAGAATTCCCTTACGGGTTGTGCGGATACGGTAGGAGAAAGTAGCCATACGGTTGGGTTTTATCTTCGGGACAAAGATAGAAAATTTGTACGGCATTTGTACGGCATCGGCCGAATTTTCGAAAACTTCCAGACCTAGCAGTTGATAAAAAAACAGCTGTAAAATATTGATATATAGATAAAATAAAATTAAAATCGGTAAAATTCGATTCAAATTTATGGCGTCCGCTTCAGACCTCACAGAAACCGCGTTGCAGATAGCTGCAATGCGGTTTTCGTTTGGTATAAATATAATATGTATTTTTTTCGAGGAATGGTTGCCGGTCGTTTTCGATTAGCCGGTTATGAGGTTATGGATGAAAATTATGATTTCCCATTGATTCCTCCGTATCCATTCTACTACTCTCTCTTTGTTGCAGTTTATTTTTTACCGGGCAGCATAGGCTGAGCAGGACCGTTTTGTCGGTTAGTCCCATATGCAGCGATCCGACTTTCATACAAGGATATATGATTTTCAGACGGTTATTTTGCGGTTGTATGCACCGGTATTCGGAGGAAACAGCTATGAAAACGACAAATTTTTGTCGTTTTTGTGTATATTCTTTATACATTTGGAACCGATTTTAGACACAATTATTTCGATTGTGACAAAAAAGTGACTATTTGTACGAAATTTGTGTTCTTCAGACGTATTAAAGTGTTGAAAATATGGACAAGCAAAAGATATTCGTTGTCGATGACAAGGACATGATCGGCAAAATCATCATGGCCTGCCTGGGGCGGGACTACGACTGTCGCTATTTCGACAGTCCGAAGCCTGTACTCGAGCAGATGGAGGCCGGAGATTTGCCCGATCTGATTATTTCGGATATCCGTATGCCCGACATGCGGGGAGATGAATTTCTCCATGCCGTCAAGAGTGACGAGCGGTTCCGGCATATCCGGATGGTTATGTTATCGAGCGAAGACAGTACTTCGGAGCGTATTCAGTTGTTGCAGGACGGAGCTGAAGACTATATCGTCAAACCCTTCAACCCGATGGAACTGAAGGTCCGCATCGAAAAGTTCTTGAAGTGAATCGCCTCCGAATCGGGTGCAGATCGTCCGTGTAAATTCGGTTCCGCGTCGGGATACGCGCTGTTTTTCGGCCATAGTCGGCTGTCGTTCCTTGCCTTCGATACGGTTGCCGTTTCGGAAAATTTCTTCGTACTCCGATGAAATCTGTTAGCGGTTATCTACCTCGCTTGTGTGTCACAAGGTCTGTTTTATGGAAAATCTCTCGGTCAATCCTGAAAATTATAAGATTCTTGTCGTCGATGATATTGCGACCAACGTCCTGTTGCTGAAAACCATACTTGGAAAGGCGGGATACAGGATCGTGACTGCGACAGGTGGCCGCGAAGCGCTCGAGAAGGTCGAAAGCGAATCTCCGGATCTGATTCTGCTGGATATCATGATGCCGGACATGAACGGTTATGAGGTGATCGAGCGGCTCAAGGCCGACGAGCGATTCTGCCGGATTCCCGTGATTTTTCTCTCGGCGCTCCACGATTCGGAAAACATTGTCAAAGGGTTCAAGATGGGGGCCAGCGATTACGTGTCGAAGCCTTTCAATCACGAGGAGCTGATTACGCGGGTGGCGCATCATATGTTTATTGCAGAGGCGCAGCGCGTCATCGTGCGGCAGAACGAGGAGCTGCAGGAGACCCTGGCCAGCCGCGACAAGATGTATTCGGTGATCGCCCACGACCTGCGCTCTCCGATCGGAAGCCTCAAGATGCTGTTCAACACCCTGCTCGACAGCCTGGATGCGGAGCGGGTCGGAGCCGGGAACCTCGATATGCTTCGCATGGGCAACGACATTGCCGAAGACACCTTTTCGCTGCTCGACAACCTGCTCAAGTGGACGAAGTGTCAGACCGGGAGGATGCATACGGTGTATCAGGATGTCGATCTGGCCGAAGTCGTACTCTTTTCCTCGAAAATTTCGGAGTCGGTGGCCCGGACCAAAGGAATTGTCGTCGAATACGACATTCCCGCGCCGATTCACGTGCGGTGCGATGTCGATATGGTCAAGACGATCGTCCGCAACTTGTTGAGCAATGCGATCAAATACAGCCCGGAAGGAGGAGGGAAGATTATCGTTTCCACGGCCGAAACCCCGACCCACGCCGTTGTCCGGGTGCGTGATTTCGGAGTCGGCATCAAGCCCGAAGACCTGAATAAAGTGCTCGATCCTGCGATGTATTTCACCACTTACGGGACCGGAAAAGAGGAGGGGTCGGGACTGGGGTTGCAGCTTTGCCTGGACCTGGTGCATCGCAACGGCGGCGAGATGACCGTGGAGTCGGTCTATGGCGAAGGGGCGACCTTCAGCTTCACGATCGCCAAATCTCCTGCGGACGAACGACCCGCCTCGGCCGGGGAGCCGGTTTGATGTTTAATCTCTGTTTTTTCGCTTCGGGGTCCGGTTCGGCCCTTTTTTGTTGCGGGCGGGTTGTCGCTGGCCGAACCACTCTTCGAACCAGTTTTCGGGGAGTTCGGAAGCTCTCTTCGCAGCGGTTTTCTCCGGTGTGTACGTTTTGCTGCTCGCTTTGACGGTTGTTGCGGGTTTCTTCCCGGCTTTCGTGCCGGACGTTTTTGGGCTGCGGACGGATTTCCGATGTCCGTTCCGATCGTCGGGCGCACCGAAAGCCTCCTGCACGGAGGAGTCTTGGCGATAGGATTCCCGGCTTTCGGGTTTCCGGCCGGTTTTGCGTCCGGATCGGGTGTCGGACTCCCTGCGGCGGTGGGATTGTCTTCCGCCGGATGTGCGGGCCGAAGGGCTGTCTTTCGATATTTCCGCGATGGGACGTCCGTGCGAGAGCTTATTCAAAGTCCTGACGACTTTTTCGGCTTGGTCGAAGGGAACCGTTGCGAACGAGAAGTCCTCCATGACCCGTACGTCGTCGATGTCGTGGTCGGAGAGTCCGCACTCCTGTTTGAGGAGCCGGACCGTTTTGCGGGTGTCGTAGCCGTCGCGGGCACCGAAGGCGAGGAAAATCCGGGCCTTGCCCTTGCGATCGACGTCGATCGAGCGGATTTCGGGGTAGCTGCTCTCGCTCAGCTCGTTCTTGAAGGCCAGGCGCAGCAGGGCGCTCAAGGCCACTTCGGGCGGATAACTCTCCAGTAGTTCGGCGGCCATCCCCGTACATTCGCCGTAACTTTCGCTCTCGACGATGGCGTCCAGATCTTCCTTGATCTTGTTGCGCTTGGTGGCGATGATGTCGGCCGGCGTGGGGAGCTGTTCCAGCTTGATGTCGGCCTTGATCGTCCGCTTCAGGAACCCGAATTTGCGCATCTCGGAGGGCGAGATGAAGGTGATGGCCGTTCCCTGGTTACCGGCGCGGCCCGTGCGTCCGATGCGGTGGACATAGCTGTCGGAATCCTGCGGCAGCGAGTAGTTGATTACGTGCGTGAGGTTGCTTACGTCGATGCCCCGGGCCGCCACGTCCGTAGCCACCAGGATATTGACCTGTTTTTTCTTGAATTTGCCCAGGATCTTCTCGCGCTGGGCCTGCGAAATGTCGCCGTGAAGGACTTCGGCCGCATAGCCGCGTTCCAGGAGTTTGGCCACGATATCGTCCGCGCCCGTTCGGGTGCGGGAGAAGACGATGCCGTAGAACTCAGGTTCGACGTCGATGATGCGGGTCAGGGCGTCGAATTTGTCGCCTTCGCGCACCTCGAAATAGATCTGGTTCGTCAGGTCGGTCGTGACGTGCTGCGATTCGACCTTCAGGAGGTCGGGTTCGTGCATGTAGTTGCGGGCCAGCGCCGCGATGCGGTCGGGCATCGTGGCCGAGAAGAGTAGCACCCGTTTGGGGCCGGTCATGGCGTGCATGATCTCTTCGATATCCTCGATGAAACCCATGTTGAGCATTTCGTCCGCCTCGTCGAGCACCAGGTAGGCGATCGCCGAGAGGTCGAGCGTGCCCCGGCGGATGTGGTCGAGGATGCGGCCCGGCGTGCCGACGACGATGTCGATGCCTTTTTTCAAGCGCCGCAGCTGTTCGGTCATCGAGGCGCCGCCGTAGATCGGGGCGATCGAAAGGTCGTGGGTATTGAACGAAATGAGTTCCTGCGTCACCTGCAGGGCCAGTTCGCGGGTCGGAACGAGGACGATGGCCTGCGGAATATTCCGTCGGGAAGTCAGCATCTGGATAATCGGCAGGCCGAAAGCGGCGGTTTTACCCGTGCCGGTCTGTGCTTGTGCGATGATGTCTTTGTCGGTGGTGAGCAGGTGGGGAATGGTGAGGCTCTGAATGGCCGAGGGGGTTTCGAACCCTTTTTTGGCAATGGCAGTAAGTATATCGTCGGACAGTCCTAAAGCCTTAAATTCTTCTAATTGATTCATTTATGATGATTTGTCGGGCAAAGGTACGCCAAATTATCCGGTTTGACGACTTTTCCGCGAAATCTTTTGTGACGGGGTACGTGTTTTTTCGGGTTCGAGCATAGCCCCTGTTGGCTTGCAGATGTCGGGGAGGGGTTTCCGGTGCATTTTATGGCGGGAAAAATGCCTGTTTTCGATCATCCAGGCTCTGCGGATCGTTGCGGGGGCCTTCGTTCGGACTGGTGGAACCGATTGTCGGCGAGGCGGCTTTTGTTCCGGAGGGAACGAACCGGGCCTGTATTTCTGTGCAGGCCCGGTCTCTTTTATTTAACGTAATACCGCGTCGTCAGATCTCTTTTTCGAGGGCCTGGATTTCGTCGAGGATACCTTTGACATCGGTCACCTTGAGCCGTCCATAGACCCGGGGGCCGATCATCACGACCGGAGCGAGTCCGCAGGCACCCACGCACCGCAGCGAATCGAGCGAGAAGAGCCCGTCGGGGGTCGTGCCGCCGACTTCGATGCCGAGCTGGCGTCTGAATTCGTCGAGCACCTTCTCGCCGCCCCGGACATAGCAGGCCGTGCCCATGCAGACCGAAATCGGGTATTTGCCTTTGGGCTTCATCGTGAAGAACGAATAGAACGACACCACGCCGTAAACCCGTGCGGCCGAGATGCCCAACTCCAGGGCGATGAGCTCCTGTACCTCTTTGGGCAGATAGCCCAGCGTGTCCTGCACGCCGTGCAGGATGTTGATCAGTTCGCCCGGGTCGTTGCCGTACTTTCGGCAGACGTTCTTTATCTCGTCGATTCTCCGTTGGGAGAGGCATATTTTTTCCATAACGTCTTATTTCTTGGGTTCCACGACCGGTTTGCGGTCGTAATAACGGGTGTGGAGCAGTTCGTGCGAAAGCGGTCCGCAGGGTTCGCCGAGGAACTCTTCGTAGAGTGCCTGAATGTCGGGATTCTCGTGCGACTTGCGCAGCGGTTTGGCGGCGTCTTCGGCGTAGAGGGCCTCGGCACGCCGTTTCAGAAGCTCTTCGTTGCCCCGGTGATAGGGTTGCCCGCCGCCGTTGATGCAGCCGCCGGGACAGGCCATGATTTCGATGGCGTGGTAGGGCGATCGGCCGGCGCGGATCTCTTCGACCAGCCTGCGGGCGTTACCCAGCCCGTGTGCGATGCCGATTTTGACGGGTACGCCGTCGAAGTCGATCGTCGCCGAACGGATTCCCGCCAGTCCGCGCAGTTCGGTGAAGTCGAGTTTCGGAAGCGTTTTTTTCGTTTGTATTTCGTATGCCGTACGCACGGCTGCCTCGATCACGCCGCCTGTGGTGCCGAAGATGACGCCTGCACCGGTCGATTCGCCCAGCGGACGGTCGAAATCGCTCTCCTCCAGTTCGTCGAAGTTCATGTTGGCGAAGCGGATCATGTGGGCCAGTTCGCGCGTGGTGATCGAAATGTTCACGTCCGGATCGCCGTCTTTGCCGAATTCGGGGCGTGCGGCTTCCGATTTCTTCGCCACGCAGGGCATGACCGATACGACGATGAAATTCCGGCGGTCGATGCCCTGCTTGGGCGCCAGGTAGTTTTTGGCGATCGCGCCGAACATCTGTTGCGGCGACTTGGCCGTCGAGAGGTTCTCGCCCAGTTCGGGGAAATGCTTCTCCATGAACGACACCCAGCCCGGACAGCAGGAGGTCATCAGGGGGATTTTGACCGTCCGGTCGCCCGCGAGATACTTGTTCAGGCGCTGGAGCAGTTCGGTGCCCTCCTCCATGATCGTCAGGTCGGCGGCGAAGTCGGTGTCGAAAACGTAGTCGAAGCCCAACCGACGCAGCGCTGTGGTCATCTTGCCCGTGACGCTCCGGCCTTCCAGTCCGAAATCCTGGCCGAGGGCCACGCGCACGGCGGGGGCGGTCTGCACCACGACCGTCTTGCCGGGATCGGCGAGCGCCTGCATCACCTCCCGGATGTTGCTGTTCTCCGAGAGGGCGCTGGTCGGACAGACGGCTACGCATTGGCCGCAATTGACGCAGTTGGTCGTTAGGATCGGATCGTTGAAGGCCGTGCAGAGGACCGAAGTGAATCCCCGGCCTACGACCGACAGGGCGCCGACGGTCTGGACTTGGTTGCAGACCGTTTCGCAGCGGCGGCAGAGGATGCACTTTTCCATGTTGCGCACCACCGACGGCGAGAGGTCCATCATCGGCTTGGTGGTTTCTCCCTTGTACTTGGCCTCGCGGATGCCGAGGTCTTTGGCCATGGTTTGCAGGCTGCAATAGCCGTTCTTCGAGCAGGTGAGGCATTCGTTGGGGTGGTCCGAGAGGATCAGCTCCAGAATGGTTTGCCGGGCGTTGATGACGCGGGGTGTGTGGGTGCGGACGACCATCCCTTCCGTGCAGACGGTTTTGCAGGCCGGAGCCAGGTTTTTGCGTCCTTCGACCTCTACGACGCAGATGCGGCAGACACCGGGGTCGTTCTTGCAGCCCAGCTCGTGCAGGTTGAGGTAGCAGAGCGTCGGAATTTTGATGCCGACCGAAGCGGCCGCTTCGACCAGGTTGGTGCCCGGGGCGACCTCTGCGGTTCGGTTGTCGATGGTTAGTTTTATCGTTTCCATGCGGATTTGTCTTGGAGGAGTGGTTAGCGGATGCTGATTGCGCCGAACTTGCATTTTTCGAGGCAGGTGCCGCACTTGATGCAGCGGGCCTGGTCGATGGCGTAGGGTTGTTTGGGGATGCCGCTGATGGCTCCCGGCGGACACATGCGAGCGCAGAGGGAGCAACCTTTGCAAACCTTGGGGTCGATCACGAAACTCATCAGGTCGCGGCAGCGGTGGGCCGTACAGTGGTGGTCCCGCACGTGGGCCACGTATTCGTCCCAGAAGTTTTCCAGGGTCGAAAGCACTGGATTGGGGGCCGTCTGCCCCAGGGCGCAGAGCGACGAGTCGCGGATTACGCGGGCGAGGTTCTGCAATTCGTCGAGGTCTTCGTCCCTGCCCAGTCCCCTGGTGATCCGGTCGAGAATCTCCAGCAGGCGTTTGTTTCCGATGCGGCAGGGCGTGCACTTGCCGCACGACTCATCGACGGTGAATTCGAGGTAGAATTTGGCCACCGACACCATGCAGTCGTCTTCGTCCATGACGATCATGCCGCCCGAACCCATCATCGATCCGCTTGCCAGCAGGTTGTCGTAGTCGATCGGGGTGTCGAGGTGCTTCTCCGTGAGGCAGCCGCCCGACGGGCCGCCCGTCTGCACGGCCTTGAACTTCTTGCCGTTCTTGATGCCGCCGCCGATTTCGAAGATCACTTCGCGCAGCGTGGTGCCCATCGGCACCTCGATCAGGCCGACGTTATTGACCTTGCCCGCCAGGGCGAAGACTTTGGTGCCCTTGCTCTTTTCGGTGCCGATCGAGGAGAACCATTCGGCGCCCCGCAGGATGATGGGCGGAATATTGGCGTAGGTTTCGACGTTGTTCACATTGGTCGGGTAGCCCTTGTAGCCCGATTCGCTCGGGTACGGGGGTTTCACGGTCGGTTCGCCGCGTCTGCCTTCCATCGAATGAATCAGCGCCGTCTCCTCGCCGCAGACGAAGGCGCCCGCGCCGTAGCGCAGCTCGATGTCGAACGAGAAGCCCGAGCCCAGGATGTCGTTGCCCAGCAGCCCGTATTCCCGCGCCTGTTCGATGGCTCGCCTGAGCCGTTCGATGGCCAGCGGGTATTCGGCGCGGATGTAGATCAGTCCGTGCGAGGCGCCCGTGCAGTAGCCGTTGATGGCCATCGCTTCGAGGATCGAGTGGGGATCGCCTTCGAGGATCGAACGGTCCATGAATGCGCCCGGATCCCCTTCGTCGGCGTTGCAGACCACGTATTTGCGGTCGGCTTTCGCATCGCGCGTGATCTTCCACTTCAGGCCGGTGGGGAAACCGCCTCCGCCGCGCCCCCGCAGGCCGGAGTCGATGATCTCCTGCAACACGTGGTCGGGCTGCATGCCGAGCACTTTGGCCAGGGCTGCGTAGCCGTCGCGGGCGATGTATTCGCCGATGTTCTCGGGGTCGATGAACCCGCAGTTCCGCAGGGCGATGCGCAGCTGCGGCTTGTAGAACTTCATGTGCTTGCTGTCGGGTACGTGCTGCCCCGTGTCGGGGGCCGTGTAGAGCAGCCGCTCTACCTTGCGGCCTTTGACGACATGCTCCCGGACGATCTCTTCGGCGTCTTCGGGTTTGACCGAGACGTAGAAGGTGTTGTCGGGGATCATCTTGACGATCGGCCCCTGCTCGCAGAAGCCGAAGCAGCCGGTGCGGATCACCCGTGTGCGCTCGGACTCTCCCGTTCGGTCGAGCGCCCGGCGCAGGGCCGCGATGATCTCCTCGCTCCGCGATGCCCGGCATCCCGTGCCGCCGCATACCAGGATGTAGTTATTGATTTTTGCCATCGGGTTGGATGCTTGTTAAAGATTCGGATCGTTTTCCTTCGTTTCAGATGCCCGGCTCGACGGTCGGACCTGTCGCCTCTTTCCGAAAATTCTCGGATTGCCGGACGCAGTTTATGCTTCGATCAGGCCTTCGGCCGTTTCGCCCCGGACGATTTGCCGCTCGACGAGCTCCGCGACGCGCTCGGCAGTGACATGGCCGTAAAGAACCGGCCTGCGGCCCGGCAGCGTGATTTCGACGGTGGGTTCGTCCTTGCAGTGTCCGGCGCAGCCGGTCTGGGTTACGATGCCCCGGATGCGACGGGCGGCCAGTTCTTCGACGAATGTTGCGAGGACCGCTTTGGCTCCGGCGGCGATGCCGCATTCGTCCATCGAAACCCGGATCTGGGGCAGCTCATCGGGTGTGTTGCTGTTTTCCCGGATCTCGAGGTCGGCACGCAGTTTTTCGCGCATGAGGCGCAATTCCTCCGGAGTGTTTATTTTTGCCATGTTTTCCGGTCGTTTAGAGTTTGATTTTTCAGGTTTGTTCGCTCCTGCCTGCCGAAAAATATCCCGGAAACGGAGCTTCTTTCGGGATCGGGTGGTTAAATATAATCATTTGTTATCAAAATAACAATAAAAACGGCCGGAAAAAAGGGGCGGAATAAAAAAGCGGTCCCAGAGAACCGCTGGAGCGGGGTGCGGGGTGTCCCGGAAACAGCCGGGTGGTCGATGAAGGTCGCTGCCGGGAAAAAGTATAGCGTTATGGCTTGTCCGGTCCGCAATGCCGCCGTCCCTGTTTCTGATGGGCGTTCCGGGGTTCCGGGATTTGTACCGGCTCGGCCCCGGTTGCGGCAGCAGTCGAGTGCCCGGCCGCGCATCGTCGGGCCGTTGCGGTGAAAGCCGAGTGCGCCCCCGGACGAGTATGGCGGCTTGCGTATCTTTTTTATCGTGGAGGATTGTCGCGGGAGAGTGATTGCGAAAAAGGCTGCCCATTGACGGGCAGCCTTTCGATTTTGCAGGCCCTGTAAGCCGGGTTCTGTGCTCCGGTTGCCCGGAGTCCCCATCATTTATCTAGGACGCCGGTCTCCCGGCGCCTCAAGCAACCTACCCCCCGGCATTGGACGAGCAACCCTTGATTGCCGGTATACATGGTCTTGCAACCCACGAGATGTACTGTCCGAAGCGTATCGCTACCTTCGCGGTGGGCTCTTACCCCGCCTTTTCACCCTTACCCCTGCGGGGCGGTTATTTTCTGTTACACTTGCTATACCCTCACGGATATCAAGCCGTTAGCTTGCGTGGCGCTCTGCGTTGCCCGGACTTTCCTCCCCCTGTTGCCAGGCGGCGATGGAGCGGACCTGCGGGGCAAAGGTATGAATAAGTCGGGGATAAAAGTAAATTTATTCATGTTTTATCACGCGAAAATATTCGGGACGCAGTCGGGACAAGGGAAAATTTTGCAGGGAATACGTCTGCCGCTTTTGATCGGCTGCCGGCGACAAGGCTATCCGATTTGGTGCAGGTTGCGGCTTGTCGTGCGGGAAAGAGGTTTTCCTTCAGATTGTAATTATTTTATAATAAAAAATAATGTATTTATTGTTTGTTTATGTGAAAATTATTATAATTGTATTGGGTTATTTTGTATAAATCAAGTAGATTGGAAGATGATAAGGAATATATTAGTTGTATTTTTATTGCTTTTTGTTGGTTTTTCATGTGATTTGAAAAATAGAAAAACAAAAAATTTAAGAGATATTTATGGCCAAAATCTTATTTTACCTGGTCATGCGACATGGAAAATAGAAGGTCGTGATACGGTAATAAACATAGAAAATTTAGCACCTAAACTTGTTGTATATTATAGTAGTGGAACATGTGCGCCATGTTCATTAAAAGGCTTGCATCATTGGGGGAAAATAATAGATAGTGTAGAATTAGTGGGACCCTCACTTGAAATAGTCTTTATTATTAAGGCGAATAGATACGACTCTTTGTTTTTTCATAGTTTAAATTCAGAGCATTTTATATTTCCTGTATTATGCGATAAGGAGGGGGAGTTTGAAGAAAATAATCTTTTACCTATAAATAAGGAATATAATGCCTTTTTGTTGGATTCAAATAACGAGGTTGTATATGTCGGGTCACCGCTATTAGGACGAAAAATGCGAAGTTTATTTATAAGTATAGTAAAAGTTCTGAATAATGATTATCGTAACGGTGTCAATAGTGACTTGCCATCATCTGATACCATAGATAATATAAGTAGTTAATCAAGCGGTGAATGGCATAAAATAATAGGATTTATACATATTCATTTAATATGTTTTATATATAAAGATTGATTCTATGAGAAAATATATGTATTTGATATCTATTTTGATATTATCATCATGTCAAGTTGCAGATGTCCAAAATGGTACAGAAAAGAAAGATAATTTTTTGCAGGAGGTTGGTCGCTTAAGTGATTTTGTATTGTCTCAATCAAAAGTTGGAGGGTATCTGTCTGAAGAAGATGCTGTAATTTTAGATAATTGGTTAAAAGAGTTGTCTACTCGATATGATTTTCAAAATAATTTTGATTATTGTGGAGATATTTATACTCGTTCTGATTATGAACCAGATTTTTATGATTATTTGAATTGGATTGAAGAAAATGCTACTTCTGGTTTTTACCAAATTATTTATCGTTGGCTGGTTGATGAAGAATTTGATGATGATTTAAATCAAATTCTTGCAAACACTATTTTGTTGCCGAATGAACAGGTTGCAATAGCTGTTGTTTATCCATTGGTACAAAATTCTTTGGTGGAATTTGAAAGCCGAGGGGGAGTTGATCAATGTTACGATCAATATAATAGGGACAGTCGCGAAATAGGCTTAAAATTATAACAAATTGATTGTCAATGTGATAAAAATTTCATATCTTAGCTACAGGAATTAAAAATTCCTCCGAACACCCTGGAAAAGTGACTTTCGGAGGAAATGAGCAAAAATAACTCATGGCAAAAGTACGAAATTTATCTGACATTCAGCAAGAGATTGCATTTACAGAGTTTGATTTTTATCAGCGATACGAAGAGAGCTTCAAAACATCGGAACTTGGACGGATCAAGTCACTTCTTCCTCTTCGAGAGATGGCGATATCGTTCGGTTTAGTAGAAGAGAAGCCGAAGAGTTTGAGAGTGAAGCGAGGACGAAAGTCCTTCTTCACACCTGAGGGCAAGGTGGCGTTGGCGTTCTTGAAGATGTATACAGGATTGTCAGCTCCGAAGCTGATGGATGCGTTGAATGGAAACATCCATTATCAGATCTTCTGCGGGATCAGGATCAGTCCTGAGAACCAGTTGACAAACTAC
>CEAR01000391.1_pt1 | contig 33960 bp, 15 predicted proteins | sample 557461 | NCBI WGS metagenome assembly CEAR01 (sample SAMEA3182075, study PRJEB8094) | gut metagenome | biome: human; feature: gut; material: Stool; isolation source: human stools | place: Canada | collected 2012-03-14
CCAGCCGTAAAACACATAATCCGATACGGGAGCGACGGGGATATCCGCCTGAGCAACCGTTTCGCCGTCTTTAACCTCAACGCTCGCGACCTCGGTTTCGCCGTTCATAAACTTAACGGTGTATTTAACCTCGGGAGCAACGGTAGATTCGCTCGTCGTTTCTCCTGCTGTTTCGCTCGTGGTTTCGCCGGTTGTTTCGGTTCCGCTTGTCGTTTCGGTCTGACCGGCGGTTTCGGTTTCTTTCACCGTTTCGCTGTTACTTTCCGAATTGCCCGCGTGAGTTCCGCACGAAGCAAGACCGGCAAAAGCGAAAAACGCAAGCATTACGATCAGAATCAATAAAACCGATTTTTTCTTTGCCATAATGTTTCTCCTATATAAAAATTTTTTAACTCCGCGCCGAAAAGCACGGAGTTTTTATCTTGTTCTTACATATTATACAACTAAAAACGCATAATCGTCAAACATTTCTCACAAAATCGCAGTGATTTTCTATCGATTTTTCCTATAAAAGCCATAATTTTGACTTATATCGTCGGTTTTGGTTAATAATTATTCATTTTTGCTGCATAATATTCATTTCAGAGAAGATTCGCCGACGTAGCGCGACAAATCTTCCCCGTCATACTTACGCCTTTTTAAGATCGGAACAACTGCTGTTATATTCGTCGGAAGAATCCTGAACGAAAAGAATGTTTGCGCTCATCACTTCGTTTTTGGCGTCCCACGTTAAGGTGATTACGTAGGATTTGTCGGCGGTTTTTCCGACAATCTGCGATTTTGCGATATCGTATTCCGCAACCAGAGTCACTTCGCCGTATTTCATCGTACCGTTCGCTTCGATAACTATCGTGCGCGTGCCGGCATTGAAACCGATGAAGTTGCCGGTCCAGGAATCGACGAACATTGCGGGAATAATTTCCTCAACCTCGCCGCCGCGGGTGAGAACGACCGCTTCCGTTCCGTAAGTCAAAGTTTTTGTACTTATCGCGAAAACATAATTTACTCCGTTCGCTTTAAACGCGACTTTATCGTTTCCGTCGTAAATCGAAGAGAAAGGAATTCCTTTTACGCTTCCTGTAAGGTCTTGCTTAAGGTTGAAAACGATAGCCGTTCCGTCCGATTCCGCGCCGTTATAAGTTCCGGCAACGCCATCGGGAAGCGAGGGGAGGTCGGTCGTACCGGTATAACCGTCCTTGATATGAATCACGATGCCGAACGTTTTGTCGAAGTCCTTGCAATAAGCGAGTTGTCCGTCGTAATAGAAGTTGAACTCGACTTTATAATGCTCGTTGAATTCGCAATAGATTCCGGTTGCCGTTTCGGTGTAAGCAACCCAGCCGCTTTGTCTGCCCCAATTGAAATTATAAGTTCCGTCGTCGGTTCTGTACATATACGCGACATGCCCGTAACCGTCCAGAAGAAGCCTGTTGTACTTCTGAGATACGCCGTCCTCGTTTTCTTTGTAAGAATACCAGACTCCCTGATGATTGTCGGGAGCGACGAGCGTGACCGCGCCGTTTGCGGCTTTTGCCGCGGCGTAATCGAAACCGATGATGGAATCGTCATCGAAAACGACAACGACGAATTTATCGTAAACGTAATACTTACCCGTTTTGTCGCCTGTTACGTCTTTGATTCCGTCCAGCGAGAAAGACGTTCCGTTATAAGTATAATCTCCCTCTTCTGCGCCAAGCGGTTCGAGAACGTAGCCTCTGTTATTTTTATCCGTCACGCTCAATTTTACTCTGTAATCGACGCCGTTAATCGTAACTCTTTCGCCGTTCGCGAATCCCCGTTCGGCTATTATGACCGCATCGGTGACAACCGCGCCGTCTTTGACGAGATAATGGTTCTTATCGTTGACGGCAACGAATTCGTTCACGTCGTAATTAACCATATACGCGACGAGTTCGCCGTCCGCGCAAGGCGTGAGGATAGTTTTTATTTTGGAGCCGCTTCCTATTCCTCTGTTGATCGCTCCGTAGAAGAAATTACGCGTTTCGTCGTATCTGATCGTCGTATAGTAGCCTTCGAGAGCAATTCTGAACAAATTACCGAAAACGTAATATTCGCCGGGCGTAGCGCTGTATTTGCTCGAATATTCGATTTTACCGTCCGCGAAAAATTCGATGACGTAGTTTGACTGGATCGCGTCGTTGTTGGACGAAATCGTCAGATAGGGGAAATAATATTTGCCGACGTATTTTTCACCCTTATGATCGGTGTTTACGGGCCTTGCGAAATTACTCTTTATCGAATAGCCCTTGCTGCCGACAAAATCTACGTCCAAAGTTCCGTCGTTTTTAATCGTCATTTTCATCGACGAGAAATAGTCGCTCAACTTTCCGTCGATAACAACTTCGTCGCCTTTAATGGTGTAAGAACCGGAAACGCCGTCGTTGTTGCGGACGTTATCGGAATACAAAGTTATCTTATCGTCGCTGAACACGAACGTATCGCCGTCGTCGTTGAAATACTGACCGAATACTTTGATATTATCCTTCTTGGTGAAAGTGTAATTTACGGTTGCGGACATTCCGTGCTCTATGGAGAAACTTATAGTCTTGGAAGTGCTATTGAAATTTCCCGCGATTTCGCCGTAGTTGTTGAAGAAATTAAGAAGAAGGTGAGTTCCGTCGTATTTATAAGTTCCGTTGATGATGCCGGTAGAAACCCATTGAAGAGTTCCGTTATCGTAAAGAGCGAGTATGCCCGCGTCCGACTCTCCGTGATATTCCGCTTTGCCTTTGAACGTGCCGGCAACTTCGGCGGAATCGCCGTACTGAGCGTCGAGGCGCATATTCTTAACCACGGGAACGTAATAACGATATCTCGTGCCGGACTGCCAGCCCCAATCGAAGAAAAGAAGAGTGTCGATCGGGTCGCCGTCGTCAAGCAAACCGATAATCGAAAATCCCGTATCGGTGTACGGCTTCTCTATTTCTTTAACAAGCGTATCGTTTGCGTAAAGAGAAAGTTTATAAGAACCCGACTTTTTGTCGTAATCCGCAGGCGAAATTTTTCCGTCCGCGAAATTCCATTCGTCCGCGTCGAATCCGAGATTGTTTACGAACCAGTCTTTATCGACTTTCGCTTTATCGATTTTCGTACCGGCAGAATTGAGATTGTCGTAAGATGCGGATCTGACGACGCCCGAATGGAAAGCGTTTTCCGCGGCAACGCCGGCTGTGTATCCCATATCGTAATCGTCGGCGTAACTATAACCGAATATGCCGCCGGCGTAAGATTTGTAAAAACTCGAAGAAGCCTTAACGCCCGCTATGTTGCCCGCGGAATAAGAATCGAGAACGATCATATCGTTTCTTGCGGAGCCGACGATTCCGCCTGCGTAAGAAACGTCTTTCGCGGTCGCTCTGACGCTTGCGTAATTCACGCAGTTGACAATACTTACGTTTGAACCGCTATTATAACCGACGATTCCGCCGACAAACTGACCGCCGTACACTTTACCGTCCGACACGCAGTTGACGATTGCCACCGCGCCCTTCGTGCAGGAAACCGTTCCGACGATTCCGCCGTTGGAAGCGACTTCGAGAACGCTGTCTTCCGTGCCGTCGAACTTGCCGACGATCGTTTCGACCGCCGCGCGACAGTTACGGACGTACGCTATATAAGCCTTCTCTTTGTCGTAAACTTCGAGTTCGCCCGCGACTCCGCCGATATGCGCGACGTTCTTGGGCAGAAGTCTGGTTTCGACGGTTCCGCTCGTTTTAACGTTGACGAAATTAGTGAGAACGGCATAACCGACCGCTCCGCCGATATACGCGCCGATCGTGCTTTCGCCCGAAATGGACTCGACGACGTATTTTACTCCTTCGAGCGTAAGGTCGTATACGTTAGCCCTATTCGTATACCCGAACAAGCCGACGTAACCCACCGACATACGCAAAGTCTGGGTTATGGTAAGGTTGGATATTTTATGTCCGTTTCCGTCGAAAGAGCCTCTGAAACCGCCTTTGACTTCCGTCGTTCCGTCCTCATTTTCAACGGTAACGGGTTTGCCTGCCGAAACGTATTTTTCATCCGCCATATCGATATCGTTTTCGAGGCGGAAGAACGACGAAGCGTATTCGCCGTCATCGTCGGGGTTGTTTATTCTGTCGGCAAAATCGAGAAGATCGTCCGCAGTTTTTATAAGATAAGGATTTTCTTTCGTGCCGTTCCCTTTAGGATCGACGACTGAAGTCTGTTGAGAATCCGATTCGGTCGGCTGTCCGGTTTCCGACACGGATTCGGACGCAGAATCGGGTACGGACTGGGAATCGCCCTTCTTTCCGCACGACGAGAACGCAAGCGACGTTAAAATCGCCAGCACGATCGTCAGAATAAGTAATAATTTCTTTTTCATGATTGCTCCTGTTTATTCGGATATTTCCGAAAGATATACGACGGACGTTTCGCTTTTGAACGCCTTTGCGCCGTCGGTTTTTGTTCCTGATATCTTGTACTTTTTGACGAGAACGTCCTCTTCGCCCGATCTGTCTACTTCGTAAGCGAAAAGTTCGCCGTTCTCTTCTTTATAAACGTAAACGTATTCGATTTCTTCCTTTTCTCCGTCGAAATCCTCTATTACGGTGAGCGTCATATACGCGTAAGTATACTCGGATTTACTTCTGCCGTCGAAACTGACGGTCGAGCCGTCATCGGCGACGTAAACGCCCTGATATCCGTCGGGAACGGTAAGCACGCCGATCGTCTTCAACGAAGAATCGACTATCGCGAGAGTGTTCTCGTCGACGTAATAGATGAAATAAAGGAACGTTCCGTCTACTCTCAACCTTACGTAATTTTCGTCGACGTAAGTTATCTCGACTTCAAGATCGGCGAACATGCCTTTGGCTGTGCCGGTCATATCCATATTTTCGGTGGAATAGAAGAACATATCGTCCGAAATGAGATATTTTTTGCCGATCGCGCGGTGATATAATCCGACGTTTTCGGTGACGACTTCGCCGTTTTTGCTGACGGTGGTTTTCGTTACGCCGTTCGTTGTTTCAAACACGAATTTATAAAGCTCGGCAGAGCCGTCAGTGATTATTGCCGTGATGGAGTTTTCGCTTTCGGTAACGGTGTAATCGTATTCGGTTACCGCTCCGTTCGCCGTAACTTTGGCTTTGCCGAGTCCGACGGGGCTTTTGCCGTTGAACTCGATTATATCGTCGCCCACGTGATACTTATAAAGGCTCACTTCGTCGGGAGATTTGCAAACTTTTTCGTCGATGAGGACGTCGTTTCCGCTGAGTTTCACGGCGTAAGTTTTACCGTTATACGTAAACGATGCGGTTGCATTCGCTCTGTCGTAATGATATTTAACGTCCGTCGAAACGCCGTTTTCGATTACGGAAACGCTGCCGATCGCCTTCCACGTTCTACCGTCGGAAAGCGCGAAATCGATATTGTACTCGCCGAGTCCGTTGAACACGTACTGCGTTCCGTCGGAAGAATTCCACGTACCTTTGAACGGGTCTTCATAACACATATTGAAGTCGTCCACGAGCATACCCGTTTCGGCGTAATAACCGACCATGTAAAGAAGGGTTGAGTTGTCCTGCTTGCTCGTCACTTCGTTGAACATTCCGTATAATCTCGTGCGGTAATACATAGTGACGGAAATTACGTCCTTTCCGATTTTAGATTCATACGATTTTTCAGCGATATAAGTGAAATCCACGTTATTGGAATCTCTGCCGTGTCCGTAACCGTCCTTGCCTATTCCGTAAAGAACCATGGTATAGTTGAGCAATGTTTCCTTCCACACGCCGATATAACTTCCCTCTCTGCCGTAAACGGTTTCCGTTCCGTTATCGGTTACGACGAGAAGTCCGTCGGCGTTGAACGCGGCGGAGACGTTGCCGAACGAAACCGTATCTCCGTTTATTTCGTAAGAATAAGTTCCGCCGTTATACTTCACTTCGCCCTTGCCGTCGAATTCTATCGTTTTGCGGTTCGCGAAGTCTGTTTCCCAAAGTCCTTTATAAATATCGGTTTTGGAAATCGTAAAATCGAATTTCGAGGACTGCATCGTTTTGCCGTCCGAAGAAATGCTCGCGCTGCCCGATTCCGAGCCCATTTTTATCGTTACGGAGTTTCCGTTGCACGAATAAGTAAATCCGGAATAATTGCCGTCCGCAGCGTTTATAGATCCCGTTCCGTCGGAAAGAAAACTATAAACGGAGCCGTCGGACGCATACCAGTTGCCCATCGCTTTGTTGAGTTTGTTCGCCGTTGCCGCGTTGTCGGGCTTCGCGAAGAAAACCGTGTCGTAAATTTCGAGTTTATCGCCGACGATATCGCAATAATAGTCTGCGGTAAGATCATATTTTCTCGTGTCGATGTCGGGATATCTGATATAAGCGAAATATCCGTCTTTTATGAGGATTTTTTCGCCGTTATAGACGTACATATAACTCGCGACGATACCGTCGTAAATCATAGTCATTTTGCCGTTATCGTCAAATACGAGTTGAATTTCGATGTTTCTTACCTCACCGGACTTCGACGCCTTTATCGTGAGATAATATTCGCCGGCAACGTCCGCATAATCGGCAAACCCGACGTATATATCGACGTCGTTCGTGAGAAGATAGCAGGAAGGAACTCTTTCGGTGAGTTCTTTATCGAAGAAATATCCGTAAGAGATTCGTCCGTTATCCGCGGTGAAGGTGTTCATTCCCGTTCCGTCGTAAACAACGTATACCGGCAAAACTCCGTTCGCGGTAACCGTGTCCTCGGTGAGCGTGAGCGGCTTGCCGTCCTTATCGGATTTCGTCACTTCCGTGCCGAATATGAAACGGGCGTGAATACTCTGCTCGGCGGTTTCGTCGTATAAAGGAACGATTTTTCCGTTATCCGTCTGCCAGTCGGCTTTGTTCCAGCCGGCGAGTTCGCAAACCTTGCCGAGATTTTTAAGGTCGTAAGAAGTTCCGTTTTGGTCAAACGATCCGCTCTCCGCGTTGTAAACGTTCTTAACAACCGCTTTTCTCGAGTCTACGCCCATCTGAGCGTCGTTGAAAACAAGTCCGCAGACTTCGCTCTTCTCGCCTTCCGTTCCGGAAGAAAAAGCGCACGTAAGTTTAGCCGCGGAAACGCAATGCGTTGCCGAAGTTTCGTTATCCGCTCTTCCGCAAATAGCGCCCGCGATCGATTCTTTCTGATTGATGAGCGCGCTGATTTTTCCGCTTACGTAACAGTTTGCAAGCGAAGATTTCTCTCTGAGATAACCGACGATACCGCCCGCGTTCTGAATTTTGCCGCTTATTTCGCCGTTGAACGAACAGTTGTAAACCGAAGCCGCGACCGCCGCCGACGCGCCGAAAGACGCGCCCGCGATTCCGCCGACGTTATAAAGCGGATAATCTCCGGAAGAGGAAAGCGTTCCGTCCACGCGGCAATAAGAAATCGAAGCCGTGTAATCGGGAGCGTAACTCTGCATAAATCCGCAGATTCCGCCGAGGTGAAGAGCCATATTCTCTTCGTTTATCGTGTTGACCACGCTGTAACTGCCGCTGAAACCGCAGTTGATTATATCCGAACCGATATTGTAAGAAACAATGCCGCCGGCGATATAATTGAGTTTTGACGACGTTTCGAGAACGATATCGTTTTTAACGTTCAGATTTTCGAGCGTTGCGGTGACGATATAACCGAACAACCCGGCGTAGCCGTTTTCGGCGTTGATGTTGAAATCGGAAATAGTGTGTCCGTTTCCGTTAAAATTCCCGGAGAAATACAAATTTGCGTTGTCTGCAACCGGATCGAGCGTTTCGCCGTTGAAATCGATGTCGGAAGTCAGTTCGATATACGCTTCCTTATATTTGTCCGAACCGCTGTTAATGCTGTCCGTGAATGTTTTGAATTGAGAAGCGTTCGCGATTTTATAAGGACTTTTAATCGTTCCCATACCTTTTATCACGGAATCCGCTCTCGTAAGTCCTTCAACGGAAACCGTTACCGAACTTTGCGCCACGAACGAATATTTGCCGGCGGCGTCGGGAGTGAGAACCGAGTTACCCGCCTTTACCGTCGGAGAACCCTCGTAGTAAGGCGATACGCGCAAGCCGAACGACACGGTCGTTCCCTTTTTCACGTTTCTCGGAATGCTTCCGTCGAACAAAAACTCCGCGTAACTTTCGTCCTGCCACCTGATTCTTACCGTTTCGTCGGGATTGTCCGGATTGTCCTGTCCTCCCTTTTCTTTCCATTCGGCTACGAGCGTTATATCTTCCGTAACGGGCGTAGAGAAAACGTAATACCCGTCCGCGCCGTTCTGTTTCCAGCCGATGAATTCAAAACCCTCTTTCGTCGGAACGCCCGGTTCGGCGACCGCTTCGCCTTTATTGACTTCGACTACGCTGTCGCTCATACCGTTGCCGTAAGAAAAAGTCACTTTCAACTTCTTCCCGCAACCCGTACAAGCGAGCGCGGCGACGCACAATATAACGGTCAATAACGCTATCAATATCTTTTTATCTGACCTGTGTTTAATCATAATGCTCCTTGTTTCGTTTGTTCCGGACAAAATTCAGACCGACCTTGTCCGTCCGCAAATTTGCTTACTTCATCCCCGATAAAATCTCTGCCTTACTTTTTGAAAAACTTTTTGATTTTCTTTTCTTCGGCTTCCTTTAAGGCGCGTTCTTCCTCTTCTTTTTGTTTCACGAGAAGTTCGTCGTAATAAGCGGCGTTACCCATAACTTCTTCGTCGTACTTATGGCAAGCCACCATATGTCCGCCGCCTGCGTCGCGGAACTCGGGTTCAAGCAACTTGCACGCGCTCATACACTCGTTGCAACGGGTGTGGAATTTGCATCCCTTGGGCGGGTTTGCCGGCGAAGGAATGTCGCCCTGCAAAACGATTCTCCTGATCTTCGTTTCGGGATCCGGAATCGGAATCGCCGAAAACAACGCCTTCGTGTAAGGATGAAGCGGGTTATCGAACATTTCTCTCTTCGAACCGTATTCGACCATATTGCCGAGATACATAACGCCCACTTCGTCCGAAATATGTTCCACGACCGAAAGATCGTGCGAGATAAATATATATGAAAGGCGTTCCGTTTCCTGAAGGTCCTTGAATAAGTTGATTATCTGAGCCTGAATGGAAACGTCGAGAGCCGAAACGGGCTCGTCGCAGATGACGAGTTTCGGCTTTAACGCAAGCGCCTTCGCTATGCAGATACGCTGTCTTTGCCCGCCAGAGAATTCGTGCGGATATCTGTCGAAATAATGCGGCTGAAGTCCGCATTTTTTCATTATGTCTACGATATAATCCTTATATTCCGATTCGGGAACGATCTTGTGAACTTTGACCGCCTCTCCGACGATCTCGCCGACCGTCATTCTCGGCGAAAGCGACGAATAAGGATCCTGGAAAATCATCTGGAAATTCGGGCGGACCTTTCTGAGAGCCTCGCCTTTAAGTTTTTCTATGTGCTGACCTTCAAAGATTATCTCGCCGTCCGTGGGCTCGTAAAGCCTGAGTATCGTTCTTCCGAGCGTGGTTTTTCCGCAACCGGATTCTCCGACTATACCTATCGTCTGCCCCTCTCTGAGCCTGAGCGAAACTCCGTCCACCGCTTTGAGATAAACCGTGTTCTTCTTCATAAGGCTCTTGGATATCGGGAAATATTCTTTGAGATTGTTGACTTCGAGAATGTATTTCTCTTCTCCGCCTTTTACGGCAACGTTATCAGCCATTGCTGAGCCCCTCCTTTAACGCGAGATAACACGCGACGTAATGCGTGGGCGAAACCTGCACCATCGGCGGATAACCGTTTTTGCACACGTTGCATTTCATATTGCACCTGTCCTTGAAATAGCAGGTTGAAGGCATATTCACGGGGTTTGGCACGTTGCCGGGGATACTGTAAAGTCTGTCGACCTCTTTCCCGACGACGGGTTTGCTCTTCTGAAGCCCTATCGTGTAAGGGTGCATCGGGTTCTTGAATATCTCCGTAACCGTACCCTTTTCCACGACTCTGCCCGCATACATAACCACGACGTAATCGACCATTTCGGCGATAACGCCGAGATCGTGCGTGATGAGCATTATGCTTCCGCTGATTTTCTCCTTAACGTCGCGGAGAAGATCGAATATCTGCGCCTGAATGGTGACGTCGAGCGCGGTTGTCGGTTCGTCCGCTATAATGAGTTTCGGGTTGCAGCAAAGAGCCATGGCTATCATAACCCTCTGACGCATACCGCCCGAAAGTTCATGCGGGTAAGATTTGTAAACGTGTTCGGGCATCGCTATGCCGACGAGGCGAAGCATTTCGAGGCTTCTTTCCTTTGCGGCGATTTTGTCCGCGCCGTCCACGTGAAGCAACGTCACTTCGTCGAGTTGGTTGCCTATGGTGAATACGGGATTAAGCGAAGTCATCGGCTCCTGAAAGATCATCGCGATTTCTCTGCCGCGTATTTTCGACATTTCCGACAGCGGCATTTTCGCTATATCCACAACTTCGTCGTGTTCCTCGAAAACCTTTCTGAAACGCGGTTTGCCTTTTCCGTCCGCCGACTGTTTCGTTACGGGTTTTCCGTCATCGCCGACAACGACGTTTCCGTTTTCGTCCCTGACTTCTTCCATAATCGGCTCTTCGCCGACGGGAGTTTTAACCGTGGAACGGAAACGTATGCTTCCGTCGACGATCTGCCCCATAGGTCCCTGAACAAGTTGCATAAGCGACAAACTCGTGACCGACTTTCCGCAACCGGACTCGCCGACCACGCCCACCGTGGAACCCGCGGGGATATCGAACGACACTCCGTTGACAGCCTTAACCACGCCGCTGTCCGTATAGAAGTATGTGTGAAGATTATCGAATTCGACGATATTTCTGTCGTCCTTCATTCGGGTTATATAATCCGATTTTTTATAAGCCGCTCTTTTCTTTTTGAGAATCTTTATTTCTTTCGCGTTTTCTTTCGCGATGTTTCTCGATTCCCTGGCGGATATATAGTGTTTTTTATCTTCCATTTTATCACCTCATCGCCTTGGGATCGTAAGCGTCGCGCAAGCCGTCGCCGACAAAGTTAAACGCGAGAACGGCGAGAACTATGCAGATACCCGGAGAAATCCAGAGATTGGGATAGTTTCTGAGCGTGGTGTTGTTCGCCGCCGCGTTGATCATGTTGCCCCAGGTTGCGTATTCCGCCGGCAAGCCTATTCCGAGATAGCCGAGCGTGGCTTCGGTGAGAATGATTCCGCCGAGCCCGAGCGTCATCGAAACGATGAGTTGCGGCATTACGTTCGGGATAAGATGCTTGAAAATCTTTCTGCCGACGGGAAGTCCGCTCGCCTCCGCGCTGAGCATAAAGTCCTGCTCTCTGAGCGAAAGAATCTGACCTCTTACGAGCCTTGCCGTTCCCGCCCAGCCGAACACCGTGAGCATCGCCATAAGTATATACAATTTCGCGGGACCGGTGACGTCTTTCGCGTCCAGCGCGACGCCGATAATCATCATCATCGGGAGCGTGGGAACGCAGTTGAAAATATCGACTATTCTCATTATAACCTGATCTACCCAGCCGCCGAAATAGCCCGCAAGTCCGCCTAAAAACACGCCTAAAAGCGTTTCGAGAATTATTACGACGAAACCGACCGTAAGCGAAACTCTGCCGCCGTACATAAGCCTTGAAAACACGTCGTAACCCTTATCGTCCGTGCCGAGAAGATGCGAAAGCGAGGGCTTAAGATAGTTACTCGGTTCGGAATAAGTGATTATATAAACGGGCATATCGCCGTAAACGGGGCTTTCGACCTCTTTGTAATACTCTTCTACAACCGCCTGCGATTCGTCGGGCGTGCGTTCGCCCCAGATGAATCCGAACGGAAGAAGAGGACCTAAAAACGAAAAGATAAACAACACCACGAGCATTATAAGCCCCGTCATGGATAATTTTGAACGGAAAAATCTCTTTAAAACGAGTATCCCCGGGCTGAGAGTTCTGCTCGTTATTTCTTCCGTGCTTATCTCGTTTTCCTCTTCGTATTCGCCGAACGCGTTTTCCTCGGAAACGATTTTCTTAAGTTCTTCCTCGCTTGCCGCGGAAAGTTCCGCTATTCTTCTGCGTTCGCCGAAAAGAGTATCGGTAGGATTGTCGATAACTGTTTTTTCTTTATTCTCTTCCATACCTCTCTCCTTTATCTGCCGAGTTTTACTCTCGGGTCGACGACCGCGTACATCAGATCGCTCAGAAGCGTTCCGACAACCGTTAAAACCGCGATGAACATGTTGTAACCCATTATGAACGGGATATCCGCCACGACGAGAGCGTCGTATGCGAGTTTACCGATACCCGGAATACTGAAAACCGTTTCGGTTATCATCGCCCCGCCGAACAAACTCGGCAGAATTCCCGCCATCATCGTTACGAGCGGAATCATAGTATTCCTGAAAACGTGTTTATAAATTACTTTGTGTTCGCTGAGCCCTTTTGCGCGCGCCGTTCTTACGTAGTCCGCTTTTAACGCTTCGAGAGTGTTCGTTCTCGTGTAACGCATGAGCGAGCCGACGGACAGAATGACGAGAACCGACATGGGCAAAACCATATGCCAGAGGTTATCGCCGAATCTGACGAGCCAGGAAGCGTCCTTGGGGATAGACGACGAAGCGATACCGCCGACTTCGAACCAGCCGAGATCTACCGCGAAAACCTTGATCGCGAGCGCGGCAAGGAAGAACGTGGGGAGCGATATGCCTATCATCGCGAGAACCGTGACGGTATAGTCCACCACGCCGTATTGATTGACGGCGGCTTTGATTCCGAGCGGAATCGCGATGAGAAATTGCAGAATAGTTGCGATAAAGGCTATCGCGAACGATATTCCCATATTCTGAGTTATAACGTCCTGAACGGGGCGTTTATACTTGAACGACATTCCGAGGTCGCCTTTGAGCATATTGCCGAGCCACTTGAAATAGCCGCCTAAAACCGCCCCGAATTTATCGAAAAATCCCGCCAGACGATAATTGACTTTACCTTCGATTTCGCCGAGTTTGTTTTCGGTAAAAACTATGTTTCTGATCGTTTTGAAGTCGTTTTCGTCATCGGTTACGATTTTATAAGTACCGGATTCCACAACCGTGAGAACTTCGTCGATCGTTATAAGACGATCATCGTCGCTCTCCTCCCCCGATTCGCCGTCGTTGTCAACAGCCGCGCCCTTGCTCTGAACTTTGCAGACAGAGTAAGTTCCGTCGGAATTTAAAATAAGCCTCGTGTTCCTGCTTCCGTCGAAGTCGCCTGCATACCACTCCGCAAAAGTCTTTATGCCGAGCGTTACGTCCTCTTCGTAAGTGACTTGTTTCGTGTTTTTGGTAAAAGTTTTGCCGGCAAAAGAACTGCCCTTGCCCATTTCTATTTTCAAATAGGCGTCCGGCATGGACAAACCGTATAATTCCTTTATACGGTCTACGTCCTCCTGCTTCATCGTGCCTTGCTGCACTGCCGAAGAATACTGATTATCAACGTAATCGGTGGGCATAAACCTCGCGAGAGCGTAAATGATGACCGAAACTCCGAACAGGATCAGCACGGCAAGAAGTAATCTTTTTACCACGTATTTTAACATATCCATATATACTGCGTCCTGCCGCGGCGGCGGGTTAATCGCCGCCGCGTGTAAAATTTATAGTGTTGCCCGCTTTTACGAGCGTTTTTTATTACAGGTAATTCAACTCCCAGATTCTCGAAATAAGTCCGTTATAAGGCGAACGTTCGTTTTCGGGCGTCATCGTCTTTACGTCGAGAACGTTTTTGTTATAAGCCATCATATCTTTTCTCTGGTACGTCGGGAATTCTACCGCGAGTTCCATGATCTTGTTGAGAGCGTTGGCGTAAATTCTCTTTCTTTCGTTTTCGTCGATCGTCGCTCTGCCCGCGTCGATAAGTTCGCTGAGGTCGGTTATGATCTGATATTCCTGCTTATACGCGCCGTTTTTACCGCTCTTGATCTGCTTATATCCCCAGTTTGAAGTGGAACTTGCCTGAGAATCGATATGGTAAACCTGATACATATCCGGATCGATCGTGGACGACCATGCCGCCGCCCATACGGCAAGTTTTCCGGAGGAAAGATCGCTGAGCGCGGTCTGCGAAGTTACGACCTTGACGTCGAAGCCCGCTCTGTTGAGAATGGACTGAGCCCTGAGGAACATTTTATACGCCGGATGGTCGGTTGAGCCGCCCGCTATCGTAAGTTTATAGTTAAGCGTATCCGTTCCGAATCCCGCGATATCCTTTTCGTAAACGCCGTTGCTGTTCTTGGTGTAACCCGCCGCTTTGACGAGCGCCTCGATTTCGCTGCCGGTGCTGTCGTACTTGTAATCTTTCTTTTCCCCTTTTTCGTCCTTATATTCGTAAACGCCGACTCCTCTGGGGTAAGCCCAACTGTTGGTGGACATAGGTCTTCTGATTATTTCGGCAAGACCGCCCTGATAATAGTCGTTTACGATAATGCTCGTGTCGAACGCCTTCATTATCGCTCTTCTTACGTTGATATTCGGAACGAAACGAGGGTTGATGCCCACGTAGCCGTAACCGCTCGTGGATATTTCGACGTGACCGACGCTCGAGGAATCCGCGTATTTTATGTTATCCTGCGTTGCGCTCGGCTCGCCGTAATCGACGTTGTTCTGCTTGATTGCGTTTATGATCTGGTCGGACTCTACGACCTTATAAGTTACGTATTTAATTTTCGCGTTGGAAAGCCCCGAACCCACTGTTTTAAAATAGGGGTTGCGGACGTAATAAATCATGTTGTTGTTGAAGAACGCGCTCGCCGACGACTTTTCGTTACCGCTTTCGTCGGAAGCCATATAACAACCCGCGCCTACCGGCAAGCCCACTTTATCTCTTCCGTTGACGACCTCTGTCATAAAAGTACTGTTACCGAATTCAAGACCGAACTCGCCCTTGCTCGCGTCGAAAGACGCGATGTAATCCTTCGTTACGCCCGTTTCGGGGTTAGTCCAGGAATGAGTCGAATAATAGTGCATGGGAGCGACCGTGAAAGCGAAGTTATAAATCGCTTTGGGGTCTACGCCGTTGATTTTTATCGTAAGAACGTCGTACTCGCCGTCAAGTTTCTTGCCGTTGAACGCGGACGATTCCTTACGCGTGGTTATTCCCGAAATGGTAGGCACAACCTTTTCGCTCTTGGCAAAATATTCGGTTTTCGCTTCCTGCGTGAACAAATCGGAAATCGTCGTCGCGGTCGCCCAGTAGTTAACTATATTGTAGAAGTTATCACCCTTGGTTCTGGTGAGATCGTACGCCCCTTCTTTATTCCTGGGGAAATAGTTTTCGTGTACGCTGTTTATGCAGTACTCCTTTATCGCGTTTTCCTTGCTCAATTCGGGATGTTCGTCGATATACGGCTTAATTTCGTCCTCATAGCAAGCATTCGCTTCTTCTTCGTTCAACTTATAATTTCCGTCGGCGTCTTTCAGGGGATATCCGGGTTTTTCGGGGTTTTCCTGAAGGAAATTGCTGTATCCGCCGTCGTTATAAAGGAATATCTGCCAGACTTCGGTGAAATTCCAGTCCTTATAAGATTCCTTGTCTATACTGTTCCAGTCCGTCGTAAGTTCTTCCTTGAACTTTTCCGCAACCGTTTCGAAATCCTTTTTGGCGGAAGCCTTCTTCTCGTCGCTCCAGTCGCCTACGTAATCGGGTCTTTCGTCGTTGGGAGTCTGCGCGTAATTGTAGCGGACGAAGTCCACAAGATCGCCGATACGTTGATTTGCTTCGCCGATGAATTGTTCCTCGAAAGCCGATTCGTCGCCTACCTGTTCGCTCTGCTGACGATAACTTTTAAGTCCGACTATATCGGTCGAATAAATAGTGGCGGAACCGGAGTAAGAGGGATCGAGATAAACGTAAAGGTTGAAAAGAACGTCCTTTATCGTAAGAGGCTCGCCGTCCGAGAACTTTATTCCGTTTTTGATGAGAAATTCGTAAGTCGTGTAAGCGCCTTCGGTTTTGGACGTGTAATCCTTGGCAACCGTAGGTTCATTTTCACCGCAGACGATTTTGCCCTGAGAATCGGTGCTGAGCATTCCGATCTGAGTAAGTCCCGTTATCGACGAATCGTATGCCGACGAAGAGAAATACGGGTTGAAAACGCCGTCCGGCGCAGAAATACTCATCGTGAACGTGCGTGTTTCGGGATCGTTCGCCTGCGGCTTGTTAGTCGAGCAGGCGACAATAATTCCCACCGTTCCGCCGACGGCGACAACGCACGCGAGAATGATTGCGATCAGTTTCTTTGAAAGTTTCATTTTTGCTCCTTCTAAGGGATTTTGTTTGCGCGAGCAAACAAAAAGGGTACCCTTTCAATTTTTCTTGTTCTTTATTCTTTAATATTAATTGTTGCCTATCTTTTTTTCTTCGGTTTTAACGCCCGTATAATCGCAGTTTACGGTCGTCGCCGATCCTTCCGCGATCCATTCGTAAACGCTCGAGGTAACGTTTGAACCGTAGTCGTAATAAAGCGTCCCGTCAACGGTTACGTTTGAAACTCTCGCCCCTTCTTTCGCCGAGTAAGCAAAGAAGCCGGCTTTGAATTCTCCGCTCGAAAATGCGACTTTGAATTCTATCGTCGCGTTTTCGATAACGAGGTCGTGAACGTAAGCGTTCTGCCCCAACTCGCCGAAAATACCCGCGCCGAAGTTTCTTCTGTCGCAAACTCTCTTGAGCGTTATTCCCGAAATCTTATGACCGTTTCCGTTGAATTCGGCGTTATAATCGCCGTAAACCCACTCGGCAGACGAGAAATCGAGATCCTTGGTAAGGTAGATGTTGCCGCCTTTTGCGAGCGCTTTTATAAGAGCCTCCTCGCTGTCGACGATATTCCAGTTTCCTTCGATGAACTTGACGAAAACAGTTATATCATCCGTCGCCACCGTACAAGGCCATGCAAAATCGATCGTACATTCCGCGTCGGAGTAATATCCGAACAGCGTGTATCCGTCTTTCTCGGGAGCAAGAACGGTGGGCTTTTTCAGAACCGTCCCTGGCATCTCGGGATTGGAATCGAGAATCGCCGCCTCGTTAAGCGGATCTGCGGCGTCGTACAGGTCTGCGTCGATATATCTCATGATCGCCGTCCTGACAAAGTTGGCGTAAAGCGTCATATTGCCGTTCACACGCATCGAAGCGAAATCCCATTTTGTATCGAGAACCGCTCTGCCCGTTTCCTCGTTCTTAATCACGTTGCCGTCGGCGTCCGTTTTGGCGATATACCACCCTTCGAGATAATAACCGGGGACTTCGCCTTTACGGAAGTTTTCGTTATCGCCGGGCTGAATACCCACGAGCGAACCTTCCAGTACGCCTAAATACTGATTTTTGCAGTTGGACTCAGTTTTTCCCGTGTTATAATCGAAAGTTACGAGATAATCGTATTTTTTAACCGACTCGCCTTCGCCGCACGAGCATAATGCAAAACAGCATATGCTCGCAAGGGCGCAAAGCAGCGCGATAAGAGCGCATTTTTTGAATCTGAATTTATTTATCATATCGGTTACCACAACTTATTTGACTTTTTTCTTTTTGAGATAAAGCAACGCTACGACCGCCGCGGCGACAACCGCAACGCCGACTCCTCCGCCGACCAGCGCGCCGACAAGACAACCGGATTTGCCGTTATCTTCTCCGCCGTTGCTTTCGCTGTTTTCTTCGACGTTCAGAAGAAGATTGACCGAATAAGACTTGCCTTCGTAAACGCAGGTGACGACGACTTTTTCGTCGCCGTAAACGAGCGTCGTTTTATCAACCGCGTAATCGTTGACGATAAGTTCGGAATCGTCGTCGAAAACAAACTTGACGACCATTCCCTCGGCGTTGAATTTTTCGCCGGAAACGTATCTCGTTTTATCGGGAGTTTTCTCTATTTTAAGTTCTTTGACCGCGACGGGCTGACCGAATTCTTTCTTCTTTTCCCTCAAAACCGATTCGTAAGCGGTAAGGGCTTTGCTCTCTTCGCCGACAAGCGCGAGCTGATCGGGATCGGTGATTTTATTGAATTTCAGTCTTGCCGCTCTCGCGAGTTCCGCCGCTTCGGAAATTGCGGCGAACGAGGTCGCGTTGCCGATTTCCTCAACGGATTTCGCGGCTTTGAGCGCGTCTATCGCTTCCGTGAACGCGTGAGTCGTTCCGTCGGGAAGAATCTGCTCCGTTCTTTCAACCGTAAAGAATCCTTTCCAGATTTCGTTGTCGTAACCCGTTCCGTTCTTGGGAACGATTGCTTTAAGATTGAATGGTTTCGTCTGATACGCTTCCTTGAAATACTCGTTGCAAAGAATTTTCGCAACGTAATCGTAGAAGTTCGAGTAATATATAGTCGAGCCGAGAACGTTGCTGCCGCTTCTGCCGAAAATTATCGCTTCGATTGTGTCTGAATCCATGTCCGAAGCGTCTACGAATTCGGCAAGAAGAACGGGCGCTTTCACGCTGTTGAACTTGTATTCCGTCACGTTGGAATCATAGAAAGCGTAACTGCCTATTCTCGAAACGGTGTAAGCGAATTCGATATTCTTAAGAATTCTTACGCCCTCGAACGCGCTGTCCGCAACGGCGCAGGTGTTTTGCAGCGTGACGTAACTCTCTCCCTCTTTTGCGGCGGGATATTGCAACAAAACAAGTCCGTTTGCCGTTTTCGCATACAACACGCCGTCCGACGAGAACACGTTTTCGCCGTTTGCGGTGATACTTTTAAGCGTTTTGATATTTGCGAACGCGCCGCCGCCGTAAGCGTATTCGTTACGGTTTTTCACTTCGTCGAGCCTGCCCTTTTCGTCGTATTCCTTCCATTCGTAGTTTACGTTGAAACTATCGAAGGACGCGGGAAGGACGACCGTTTCGATTTTCGTATCGGAAAAAGCGTATCTGCCAACGGTTTTAAGTTTTCCGAAAGTTACCGTTTCAAGCGGCGTTTCCATGAACGCGAACGAGCCGACTTCTTCGGCGTTGTCGAGATTAGCGGACGTAAGCCCCGTGGACGAGAACGCGCCGTTACCGATTTGTTTCGCCGCGTTAAGTTCCGCCGATTTAAGGTTTACGCATCCGAAGAACGCATAATCGCCTATGAATTCAACCCCGTCGAGATTAACGCTTTCGATTGCCGAACAATTGAAGAACGCGGACGCGCCGATTTCCTTAACGGTTCCCGGCAAAGTTACGTTCGTAAGCGTTTCTCTCTTCACGTTGGACATAAACGCCGACGCGCCTATTATCGTGGTTCCGTCGCCGAACGTTACGGACTGAAGTTTGTTCGCGTTGACGAACGCGCTCGCGCCCATTTCCGTGACCGCGCCGAATCCGGCGTTTACTATTCCGGAAGAAAGAAATGCGTTTTCGCCTATGGAACGCACGCTCGGGAACTCGGCTTCTCCGAGTTTGCCGCAACCGTTGAACGCGCGCTCGCCTATAACTTCGAGTTTATTCGCGACGATTGTTTTAACGCCCGAATCTCTGAAAGCGGATTCGCCTATCTCCGTAAGCTCGGCGAACACGTAATTTTCAACCGCGCATCCTCTGAACGCGTAAGGTTCGATTTTCGTCACGCCGTCGAGTCCGGTTATCGTTTTAAGCGCGGAAGTTTCCGCGAACAATCCCTCGGGTATCACAGTTATGCTCGGGTTGAGGTTCACGCTCGTGAAACTGCTCCCCGCAAGCGCGTACGCGCCGAGTACGGTTACGCCCGAAAGGTCTATCGCGCCTTTTGTCTGCAAGCCCGAAAGCGCGCCTTTGCTTATCTTAACGACGGTTCCGGGAAGAACGTAATTCGTTGTGGAACAAGGCACCGCCACAAGTTCGGTTTTGTTTTTATTATAAAGGACGCCGTTTTCGACCAGATAAATATCGTTGGAACCGTTGCAAGAGCCGTTTATCGCGAATCCCGACGAACCGGAAGCCACGAACATCGCGCAATCCCTGAACACGTTCTTGCCGAAACTTACCTCCGCGTTGCCCACGTCGAGAGTTTTGATTCTCGACTCCGAGAACGCTTCGTCGCCGATTTCGTACTTACCGGCAGGCAGAACCAGTCCGAGAAGTTTCGTCGTGCCGGCGAATGCTTTTTCACCTATGCCTTTGAATTCGACGTCGACGCCGGGTTCAAACGTAAATTTCGTAAGACCTTTACAGCCGTCGAACACGCCCGCCTTAAGGTAAGAGCCTTTGAACGTGAAGAGTTTAAGCGAGGCGCAGTTTGCAAACATCCTTTCGCCGATGTCGGTGAACTTCGAGGTTTCGACCGTTTCGAGCGAAGTACAATCTCTGAACACTTCCCTTCCCGTTACGCGGAGTTCGGAAATGTCTATCGATTTAAGCGACGTACAACCCGCGAACGCGGAATCGTTAGCCGTGGTAAGACGTTTGGAATTCTCGATCGTCACGAGCGACGAGCAGTTTTCAAACGCGCTCTTACCGATGGTTATCGCGCCGTAATAATCTTCGTAGGTGTTGTTTTCTCTGTCCACAAACTTTTCGAGCGTTATCTTTTTGAGTTTTCTGCAGTTTTTGAACGCTTCCTGTCTTATCGTCGTCAACTGGCTCGGGATAACGATTTCCTCGAGATTTTCGCAACCGTCGAACGCTTTTTCGGGAATCTCGGTAATCGTGCCCGGGAGAATGACTTTTTTAAGCGTTTTGTTGTTGCTGAAACACTTCTCGTCGATATACATTACGTTTTTATCCTTGGGTATTTCGCAGATTTCTCCGCCGTAATAATCGTAGAGAGTGTAATTTACTATTCTGTATATATCGCCGACGATGACTTTGACGGACTTTTTGAGCGTTTTGTTTGTTCGATTGTCCGTTACGATGACGTCGACGTACGCCGTGCCTTTTTTGAGCGCTTTTACGTTACCTATAGAATCGACGGTGAGTATATCCGGGATAGACGAAACGAATTCGACTTTGAAATCGGTTATATACCACGGCGACACGCCCGCTCTTATCTGAGCCGTCTGATTCGGATTCATCGTGAAACTCGGATCGACGGAATCGATATTAACCACGTAATCGCTCGAGTTATATACGGGTTCGAGCGTTATTTTCTCGATAACCGGATCGTTCAGTTTTTGGGACGTGACGACGAGTTCCACACAGGCGTAAATCTTCGCGTTGTCGGCGTCGCCGTCTTTGAGATAAAGCACGGCTTTGCCCGCCGCTTTTGCGAATATCTCTCCGTCCTTCGCCGAAACGTACTGCTGCCCCGATTTGACGTACCAGTTAAGCGATTTACCGAGCGTCTGGTCGGGAGAAGCGTTTATCACGGGAGCGTAAAGTTCGTTGATCTTCATTTCGAGATCGTAAATCGGATATTCGTAAGAAACACCGGCGGAATCCTTAGCCGTACCCGGTTCGCCGACGTCGGTAAGCCTGCCGTCCGCCGTGGAAACTATCGCCTGATCGGGATATTCGAGAGCCGAGGCAAGATCTATCACGCAGTTCGTCTGATTGAGCGCGTAATCGTCGACGGCAAGATAAAGTTTGCCGCTCTTGACGAGTTCGTCGTAATAATCGGTTATATTGATCGAAACGGTACTCTTTTCGCCCTTCCCGCCGTAAACGGGTACGGGATATTTGGAAGCAAGCGTCAGAACGTTTCCGTCCTTGTCCGATTTGACGTAACACGGCATAACGTCCATTACGTACTGATTATCCTGTACGTCTACGTCGAGATAAACGTTGTATTTTACTTTTTTGTTTTCCGTGTATGGATCGAAACGGATACGATAATCGAGAATCTGCGGCGCTTCGTAGTCCACGGTGAACGTGAAATCGAATTCGTCGTTGGCGGGGTGTTCGCCGCCTTCGTAATCGAGCGAACCTTTAACGGTTACGTCGTAAGACGAATTGGATTGGAGATTCCATTCTTTCGCGTCGATTTCGAGCATGATTATCGCGCCGCGGTTTCCGCCGCCCGCCGCGTAAGATTTGCTGACTTTTTCCTTTGTTTTGCGGTATTTTATCTCTCCGGTTACCGAGTCTTTAACTTCGATATCGATCGTTTTCGCGCCGCGGAGAAGCCCCGCGTAAACCATATAAACTTCGTATATCGAACGATTGTTCTTTTCGTCGAAAATCGAGATCGCCGCCTTTTCTTTTTCGGCGTAAATCTTGACGTCCGAATCCGACATTTCGTAAAGGTAGGAACCGAGCGCAATTATATATTTGTCATCGTAATACTGACCGAGAACTCTCGTTTCTGCGGCGGACGCTTTGAGTTTGTCCTCCTCGGGAACGGAAGTGTCCTTTTCGCTTTCCGCGATATCGTAAATACTGTAATCGAACAAAGGCGCGTCGTTCCAGTCGCCGTAGAAAGCGAGATAAGGAAGCCCTATCGTTACTTTCGTTTCTCCCGCGCCGGCAAGCGACACGAAACCTTCGACGTACATTCCGTTTTTGAAGTTCTTGTCGAGTTTTGCCTTGGTTTCGGCGGTGAGCGTTATTTTTACGTTTACTTCAACCGTTCCGTTTGCGGGGACAATAACGTTTTCTCCGCTTCCGAGTTTTCTGCCGCCGACGGTTATTTCGATAACGCTGTCGTCGAGCATATCGGCTTTCTCCGCGACCGTCCTGTTATCGGTTGCGAGAGTTTCCGTCATAACGTAAACCTTCGGCGAATAAGCCTCTTCTTTGCCGGACACGTTGTTGACGGTGAACGAGAATTCGTAAACGCCGGTCTTTGTCTTATCGTCGTAAAGTTCTATTTTCGTTTTATCGCTTTCGTTGCCGTTTTCATCCTTAACGGTGATGTAACTTTCGGTTTCGATAGCGTTTTTGATGCCCGCAAGCCCCGCGCCCTGTTTTCTCGGCGAATAGGGGTTGTTTTCCTCGTTTCTGGCGATAGTCGCGGTACTCATAAGCACCTGATTGACTCTCGCCGAAAGAGCCTTACCTTTTAATCCCTGCGCTTTGAGATTCTGCCGAAGAAGAGCGATAGCGCCCGCCATGTTCGGCGCAGCCATGCTCGTTCCGCTGTAAATATCGTATCCGCCCGGCACAGCGCTGGTTATTTCGCCGCCGTGCGCGGTTATTTCGGGTTTTAACTGAAGATCGGGCATCGGCCCCCAACTCGAGAAGTCCGACATGAACGGCCCCGCTTCGAAATCGGAATCTATCTGAATCGTTCCGACGTTTCTCTCCGCTCCCTCGACGATCTTTTTCGCCGCGTCCATCGTTATGGCGCAGGTCGGAATCGGATTATTGACCTCGCCGAGCGACATTCTGATCGTACCCGAAACGTTGTTATAAATCACGCAAGCCGTTGCGCCGGCATCCATCGCGTTGCGGACTTTTTCCTCGAAAGTTATATCGCCTCGCTTTACAAGCGCAATAGTTCCGTCGTACCCGTCGGAATTTTCGATTTCTCTTCTTACTCTCTGAGTGTAGTTCGCCGTTCTGCCTACGCTGCCTATAACGACGTATTTAAAATTAAGGGTTTCCCCTTTCGTTTTGCCGGTAATCCGATACAACTGATCGACGAAATCGAGTTCGTTGCCGTCGCCGTCGGAAGCCTCGGTGATGAACGCAACCTGATCTTCCGTTCCGTTCGCCTGAATGTAAGCCGACTTCTGACCGTTTATCGAAGCGACGGATAAAGCCGCGTCGTAAGTGGAGGGCGAGCCTACCGTGCCGGAATCGGGATTGGAAGCAAGGTTTGTTCCGTTGCCGCCGCCGAAGCCCGAACTGTAATCGTTGCTTGCCGCAACGACGAGGCTTATGCCCGCCTCTTTAACTCTCGCGTAAATTTCGTTGGTGAGTTTACCCGTGGGTTCGTTGTCGCTTTCGGTTGCGAAACCCGCGCTCGAACCGAGACTCATATTGATTACGTCAACGCCGAGCGCGACGCAATCGCTTACCGCGGAAATGATATCGATCGTATCCGCGCCGCCGAGTCCGTCGCTGTCGAGATTATCGGTGAAAACCTTGCAGATGACGAGTTGAGCCTGAGGCGCGACGCCGATGAAAGTTTCTTCGGTTTCCTTGTTGACGACGTAATCGCTCTTGCCCGCAACTATGCCCGCAACGTGAGTTCCGTGCGTGGAATAGGACGGATAAACGTCCGCGTCGTCGTCCGCGTAATCGTAAGCGTACGGAATTTTCGCGTTATAATACGCCTCTTCTGCGGTCACTTTGGCATAAAAGCCGTCGCCGGCCTCGGCGATCTTCGTCGCGACGTAGTTTTTATCCCACGCGGGATGATCGGGCATCGCGGCAAACGCTTCGTGCGAATAGTCAAGACCGGTATCGAGGACAGCGACTACCATCCCCTCGCCTTTCTCGTTTATATTCTGAGAATTATATATACCCGTGGCGTAAACGTTGGCGTCGTTTTTGACGGCAACTTTCGGTTCGGCATATCTCTCGGAAAACTCCACGCGTTTAACACCGTCGATTTTTTTAATCGCCTCGTAATTTGCGGCGTCAACCTTCAAGGCGACGCCGTTGTTAAGAACGCTGTAAGAATATTTGAACTCGTATTTGATTCCGCTTTGGTCGAGTTTATTCAGAAACGCGTTATGCGAAGCGGTTATGGACTTTTTGAGCGTTTTTGCTCTGCCGCTTGCGGCGAATTCCGAAAATCCGGTGTTGTCATCCGCTTCTTTTTCGTAGGCGGAATACAAATCCTCGCCGTCGAGTTCGACGATTATCCAACGCTCGCCCTCGAACTTAGCCGTTTTGGTTTCAGTCGTCTGAACGACGTCTTTGTTGAAATACTGCGAGCGGAGTTTCGACGTGTCGAGTTCCGTTCTGACGAGATTTCCCGTCAGCGTTTTCGAACCGTAACTTACGTCCGCTTTGGAAGAATAAGATGTCGCAAACGCCATGGAAATGCATAAAGCCAAAGCCGTGGCGGCTTGCAACGAACCGATGATCTTCTTTTTGTGTTTGAACATTACCTCTCCTGAACGCTTTTCTTTTGTAATATTTTTTTGAGCGCGCATACTTCTCATTATATCTTATTATACCACATATAACCGAAAAAAACAAATAAAAACCAAGGCAAAAAGGAGCTTTGTCGATTTTCATCGAAAACTTACCGTAATTTCTTAATTATCACAATTCTCTTCTTCCGGCGGCGCGTGTTTCCCCAATCCGTATGCAATGCATAACTTGCATAATTATTCATTTTGCTTTGTTTAAAGGAATGTTTTGCGATGAAATTTATTCGTTTTGATGTTTTTCGCTCATATACATACTATTTTTTCGTTTCATAAAATCGGAAACGCCAGAACCTGTGTAAAATATTTATTTATATGCAGTATAAGATATTTTGATATCACAATGAAACCTTCGCGATTAAAACGCAAAACAAGAACCCCGACGCTAATTTCACTCGCGCGATTTACCTTTACAACCGCCGACCGTTATGATATAATAACCTTATATTTATAATGACGTTATATTTAACGTATGGACATATGAGGAGTTTTATGAAGAAAATCATTACCCTTATCCTTACATTGATCGTCGCGCTCTCGCTCGGTTGCGCTCTTACGGCGTGCAAGGATAAGCCCGCCGAATCGGTCGGTTCCGACAAAGAATCCGTCGGCGAAACAAACAAAGAATCCGTCGGCGAAACGGGCGGAGAATCCGACGCTGCAGCCGCGATGAGCGAAGAAGTTTTCGCAACGTTCACAGGCAGAGCGCGTTTCGGCGGCAACTACGCTTACGATCACACCGTGGACGAATACGACAAAAAATTCGGCATCGTTACCGTTTTCGGCGGCGAAAACATCTCCATGACCGAATCCGACGCGGAAACGGGCGAGGTGTATTACGATTACGTTTACGGAAAAGACAACCGGAAACTCACCGTTATAAACAGGACCGTAGACAACCAAATCGTCATAACGCCGTCGAACGACCTTTTTGAAGATTATTACAACCCGTTCGACAAACTTTCCGCAAGCGATTTCGTCAGAACGGAAGATAACGTTTTTTCTCTTACCGATAAAGCCAAAGCGAAAGCCGCGGCTGCGGCCTTAACGGGCTGGCGGGAATCGATCGTAACGTTCACCGTTACCGTTAAAGACGGAAAAGCGGAAAGCGTTCATATCGTCACCGATAAAATTTACCGGATTGTCGACTCGGAAGATTATTACGTTTCCACTTACGACTTCGTTGTTTCCGAGCACGGAACGGCGGCGGTAGATCAATTCAAACTCAACCCCTACCCGCACGACGCCTCGCACGACGTTTTGCAAGCCGCGCTCGATAACGCCGCGGGAAAAACCGCTTATTCCGTAAGACATCAGGGACACGAAGTCGGTTACGAAGAACCCGACGGCGGCGAAACCCGCCCCGGATACGGCGACACGGATTATAAGGTTTACGTTACGGAAGATATGGTTTACGATTCTTACGTCGGCGAAGAACACGGATTTAAACTTATCGACGGCTACGTTTATCCTTTCACTTATAACGCCACGACGAAAGAAATCGTCTTAACCGACCCCGTAGGACAGGATATGTCCGCCTATAAGTCGATTTTCAACGGTTTTAAGGTGGAACTCTTCACCGAACTCGAAGAAAACGTTTACGTGCCGCATAACGGCGCAATCGCGTCCATAGTCGCGCCGTACTTCGCCGAAGGCAACGAAAAAACTCAGTATTCCTACGCCACCGATTTCAGAATAGAACTCAGAAACGGCGAACTTTACAAAGTGATTTTCACATACAAAACTTACGGCATCGAAGAAACGGTTACTCTCACCTACGACTTCGAAACGGAGAACGATCTTTCCTTCCTCGACTTCTCGAAAGCGACGAAAACGAGCGTTCTCGACGATTATATCGGACAATATAAAGACGAAAACGGTCACTTCTGCGACGTAAGCAAAAGCGGATTCGTCCTCGACGGCGAGAAAATCGAAATAACCTATTACGGCAAAAACGAACAGGGCTTAAACTGCTTCGTGGGCAAATGGAAAGGAAACGTCGTTTCCATATTCAAAATGTCGTCGAAACAACTTATCGTTCAAAGTGACGATCTGACCGTAAACTACACTCTCACTTCGGTCGAAACCGACGACGTGACCGTTCCCGACGAATTCAAGGGCGTGTGGCAGATTGACAACGACAAGGAAAATCTTCACTATAAACTCGTCGTTCAGTCGCGCGCGGTGTTCTTAAACGGAGAATCTCTGCCGCTGATTTCGTATAAGGAGTCGGAAGGCTTAGCCGCCAAATACGGAGATTCCACGCTTTACGTTATCGATATGAAAGAAGCCGACGGCGAAAAGACGTTGTTCGTCGCAATCGTAGACGGCGAAAACAATTACGTTTCGTTTTATCTTACCTTCGTCGGTTCGGACGTGGGAATCGAGATTCCGAAAGATTACGTTGGAACTTACTCCGACGATGACCATAAGCATACGGTTATAATCACCGCCTCTGCGATTACCGTAAACGGCGAAACGTTCAAACCCGAAACTTACACCGACGCGGACGGGTTTATCGGCACTCTCGGCTCGCAAAAAAACTATTTCATAAGATTCTACGAGATGGCAGGCACAGTCGATAAGGATAAAATCATAGTCGGCACGTTGTCCGACAACTATGTTCTTAAGCGCGTTGCCGCTCCTAAGGAAAACTATATCGGCACGTGGGAATCCGATCCCGAAATTACCGCTTATCACTATGAAGTCGTTTTCACCGAAACCGAACTCTTCATCAACGGCGTTTCTTACGACGTCGTATACGACCCGACTTACGGCTACAAAATCAACTGGAACGACCCCGCGAAACCATACACCGCTTATATTCTCTTCTATTATAACCGCTACGGCAACCCGATGATGGTTCTTTACGACGACAACGATCTCATGGTCAATCTCTTCAAAAAGAAAGCGACCGCGGTGCCGGCTTATATGGTCGGCGTGTGGAACGGAACGAACGTCCGCAACGACGAATCCGTCGAACTCCGCATATACGAAAACGGCAACATAACGCTTAAAGCGGGCGACGCGGAAGCCGAAGAAATCAAAACGACCTACGCCGACGACGCGTTTACGTTCGTTAAGGACGGAAAAACCTGGCAGATAACCTACACCGACAGCGAAATCGTGATTTTCGAAGCCGAATCTTTCGACGCGACGCTGACAAGAACGTTCAATTATTTCGTTCCGAAAGGGCTTTACGGTCAGTGGAAAAGCGCCGACGGTTACATGATAAAATTCTCCGGAAACGGCATAGAATTCACTGTTAACGGAATAACGACGACGATTGCCGAAGCGGAAATCGAGGACGGAAAATCGGTTTATTACTTCACGTTCACACTCGACGGCGTTAAATACAGCGGCGAATACGGAACTTACGGCGACAAGATAATGATTATGATATACACGGACAATTCCGATATCCCCAGCGGCACGAAACAACTCAGCCCGATTTCGTAATCGATTTTTTAAGACACTGAAAAACGCGAGGCGGAAAACCTCGCGTTTTATATTGCTTTTTTTCGGGCGCTGCGTTCCCCGCCGGGCGTTAAGGCATTAACACGCTGAACCGTTAAGTCGTCGGTTAACGCAAACCGTCAGTTGACGCGCCAAGCCGTCAGGTCAGCCACAAGCGAATGAGGAGATAAGTAAGCAGAAAGCCTGCGAAAACAACGAGAATACGCGGCAGCATCGCGGCGAACATTCCGCCGATCATTGCCCTTTGCTCCTTTTTCGTATACTCTTCTTTCTGCTTCTTTTTAACGTCGTCTTTTTCGGTTTTATTCCTCTTCGGGCGACCGGAAAACATCGCTCTGCGATACTGCGGCAACTCGCTGCCGTCCATTCTCGCAACGGTCATTCCGTTATCCCATTCGTCTTTTTTCTTCTTCATAGTTACATTATAACCTTTATCGACAAAAAAAACAAGCGATATGACTTGACAAAGACTACTCTTTCGGAATATAATATTATTACAATTTCATATTGTCACATTTTCATTCGGGGATGTTCCGAATTCGACTGGATGAAAAAGGGAGAGTATAAGCATACCGTAGGACTCGGCTACGTTAAAACGATAAAACAAATTTAAATGCGAATAATAATCAATTTGCACTCGCTGCTTAATTAACGCGGCGATGTCGGTTTACGGAGATCCCGTCGGCTGTAAAACGGCATAATTTTAGGCGGGGAACGGCTTTTGCGTTCTGATTGCGGCGCAATGGCGGCACTTAGTAATTTACGGCGGAAACAGTCGGTATACAGATAGTTTCCGCAAGAGATTTAAAGTATACTAAGTATGTAGAAGGCTTTTCGGTTTTTATTCAACACATGGGTTTGACTCCCATCATCTCCACCACCTTAAACCTAAAACAAACTTCTTGTCGGAAGTGAGTTTTAGGTTTTTTACTTTGAATTTTTTATTGACAAAGCAATTTACATGTGTTATTATTTAAATATCCGTAGGGGTTGTTTTATTAAAGTAATTGAGTAACGTGTTTCGTTTATACTTTCTTTTGCAAGCGGGAGAGTTTAAGCGGTAAATCTTACAAATATTTTTTTGATAAAATAAGACCTAGCGTCAAGAGTAGTCTGTCTTTCCGGAGACAGATTCTTTTGTGGTGAAGGTCTTTTTTTCTCCTTCGGATAATAATCCCGGAGGTTTCAGAATGAAACTGCAAAATTTAAATGATCATCTTGACAAAGTTCAAGAAAAAATCGGATACCGCTTTGACAATATCGATTTATTGTTGCAAGCCTTTACAAGAAGTTCCTATTCTACGCAATATGGCGGAGAAAACAACGAGGTATTAGAATTTATCGGCGACAATGTTCTCGATTTATACGTCGTTAAGACGTTAGCCGACAGATTCGGATTTATGAAGTCGCAATCGGACTTCTACGACAAAGATAACGATAACGAAGAATTTTGTATCGTCGCTCACAAGAAAGAATCGGATTTTACGGATATCAAAAAAGAAATCGTGTCCAACAAAACGCTTGCAAAAAGAATCGATTCTCTCGGTTTTGCCAAATATATGTATTTAGGCAACAGCGATATCGATAATAACGTTATCTCTCAAGAAAAAGTAAAAGCCGATTTATTTGAAGCAATTTTGGGTGCAATAGCCATCGATAGTGATTGGGATGCAGAATCACTCCAAAATTCAACCGAATATATGCTCGACATCGACAAATTTCTGGCAAACGTCGATACTGAAGAAAAGCGTCCCGACAAATTCAAAGAAGAATATGCCGTGACCACGCTGAAAGAACTTGCCGAACACGGATATTGTTCAATTCCGGAATACGATTTATCAGATGAACAAGTGGAGCAAAACGGACGCTTGTGGTGGGCCTGCACTTGCGCTGTCAGAAATTGGAATATTCGAAAAACAGGGCTTTCTACTACTAAAAAAGGCGCAAAAAAATATGCCGCATATCAGGTTCTGTGCGAGCATTACGATTTGCCCGATGAATTTGACGAAAGCAATGATTAAAAATTAATTCTAACTACATATGGGCTATCAGTCGATTGATAGCCTTTTTTATTCAGAAGGTTTTGCGGCGTTATGCCAGACAAGAATAATTCGAACCATGGTCCGGCATCGCCTGCCAAAAACAACTCGAACCGCGGTCCGGCATCGCCTGCCAAAAACAACTCGAACCGCGGTACGGCATCGCCTGCCAAAACAAATCAAACCGCGGTCCGGCATCGCCTGCCGGCAAGCGAACTATCGGCGTTCGGTTGACAAGATTAACAAATTCCGATATACTGTATTCAAATCAATTTCGGAGATGATTAACATGAAAAAATTTGTAAGTTTTATCGGCGCTTTATTGCTCGCCGTAACGCTGAGTTTTTCGCTGGTCGGTTGCGGCGAAAACTCTGTTTCTGTTCAGTACGGTAAAAAATATACCCTCGACGACAAATATTACGTATTCGCGAAAGACGGAACAGGTTATTGTGAAGACCACAGCACGTCGTCGAGCGGCTCTACGACGTCGGGTAGAATTGATTTTGTCTGGAGAACGGCGTCCGACAATATGGTGTATCTGTTTGAAACCGACAGAAAATACTTTGACGATAACACCGAAGGCAATACCGTTTCTATCACCGGTCAGCCGCTGGCTTTCGGCAAGGATTTCTTTGCGTTAACAGCCGTCAGCGGATATGTCGGTATGTATGGAGGTTCGGTTGGCGAAAGTTGCGCGCGTTATATCGTGGAAGATTCGGATCTCTGGAAGAAAACCAAAGGTTAGCCGGGAGGGATTCGAACCCCATCAAGCCTTAAAGCCGTCTTTTTTGCCTGTTGCGGCAAATCTTTGCTTGAAGTACGTACAGTACGTCTGCGCAAATCTTCGTCACAACCGCCTGAAAAATACGGCTTTAAGGTGCTTCGCATTTTAACGGCGATAAATTTAGGAAAATCAAGGCAAACGAACGCAATAATACTTGCCGTATTATAAGCGAGTTTAACGCGGATTTTGCAAATTTTGCGCCGTTAAAACTTATGTGGTTCAAATCTCTCTCGGCTAACCCGCATTGAATTCATCGCGAAAATGCAAAATTCTCGCCATAAATACAACCAATAAAAAGCCCCGCATAAATATAACCCCTCGCAGATCATTGCGCGAGGGGTTGTCTTTATAGGTTTGTATAATTTTTCGTATTATTTCTTGCCGGACAACCAATCATCGAGGAACTTCATCTGCTCGCCCGTATGAAACCAATGCTCTCCGCCCGGCATAATTTCGAGCGACGCGCCGATTTTTTCGGCAAAGCCGGTAATTACGCTTTGCGGGGTGAGATTATCTTTTTCGCCGTATAAAATATGCGTTTTTACGTTCCATTTTATCGGATTGTTTCTCACGTAACAAAGGTATTCCCACGACAAAGTTTCGCCGAAATTTGTCGGGATTTCCTTAAGAGCGGCAAGTTCGCTCTCCGTAACGCCCGCCCACGTCATCATGTTGCAGATGAGATTTTCCATATCGACTACGGGCGAAATAAAATACGCTTCGTCGACGACATTCTCACCGATTACGTCCTTACCGAGCGAACTCATCGAGAAAAATGCGCCTATGCTGTTTGCGACAAGGATAAGTTTTTCGCAACCATTTCTCTGCTCTGTAAAAAACGGCGGAAACTCGTCGCGAGCCTCCCGCGGCGATTGCGATTTATAATCAAATCCGACGACTTCGCAGTCCGCGAACAGTTTTCCAAAATGCTCCGCTTCGGCGGCGTTTCCGCCCTTTCCGTGAACATAAATTACTTTTTTCATATGTCGGAGCGCCCCCTGACGTCGTTATCTTGCGTAAAAGAAACATCTCCATTTTCGCACAGTGACAAATCATAGAGTTTGTTTACATCAAAAAAATCATATTCCATATACCTACCCCTCTTACCTTTTTTAAGTATACCTGCTTTCAAAAACAAATGTCAATATGTCATTTATCGCAACCGGGGAATTCACAATGGCATTACCGGCAAATAACCGAATATCCACCTAAAAAATCTTAATAGAAGGTTATTTTGTAATATTTATGTCAATTTACCATTAGAAATTATGTTTTTAGAATATAATCACATAGATGTTATATGCGTTGCAACCTTACATTACACAAGCGTAGTCGGCTAATGGCAATATTATAAAATCATTTTATAGGCAAATAAAGTTCAAGGTGTCGCTCATTAATTCTGTCGCGTTTAAACCAACATATGCGCAACAGTTCAGGTCTGCATTCGTCCCTTTCAAACCCGTAAGAGTCTATTCCCGAATACACACTTTTAGTAAAATCTTCAAGCAAATTCATAGGAAATTCTTTACTTTCGGAAATAAATCTCGCATATTTACCATCAACTGCGCAAACACAGAATCCATCTATCGTCTTTTTCAATTCGTCAGCATTGAACCCGTTGTCATATTTTTCCGTTACGGTTTTATCCGCAAGATTGTTGTAATCCTGCTCGGTTAACCCTTTTGAAACGTCAATTCCGGGTTTCACGGCGCACGTCAATTCAAAGCCGTTCTCGTCGAAATTGTCGAGCAATTCCCACCAATCGAAATCGTCTTTTCTTCTCAAACAACGCAAGGCGTCCTGTTTTCTTCGCGTAGAACGGAAAAATCTCTCATCCTGCTCGCCCCTTTCCTCGGCTTTGCCGACAAACCTCTCTCCATAACCGATAAATTTCACGTTTTGAAAATTTACGATGTCATATCTCATCTGCTCGATCTCCTTCACTTCCCACACGGGAACGTATTTAAATTTTTTTGACTTTCTGGTTTCTCCGGGCGTTAACCCGTGAAACTTTTTATATGCTTTTGAAAAACTTTCAGCCGTCGAATAACCGCAATCGAACCCGACGTCGATAATATTCCTGTTTGTGTCAGAAATAATCTTCCCCGCTTCCGAAAGCCGTCTGATTCTTATATATTCGGCAAGAGTATAATCTGTCGATGCCGAAAAAATTCTCATAATGTTAAACTTGTTTGTGAGCATTATTCTCGCAAGTTCGTCATAATTTATTTCGTCAAACAGGTTAGTTTCAATATAATCAATCGTTTCTGTCAATATCATGCTTCCATTATAGAACGTGATTTTAAATTTGTCTTGTCATTTTTTGATTTTATAATTAAATTTTCAAATAACAGTTAAATTTTTAAATAACAAAACTCATACTTGTAATATCCGTCTCACATATTAAACAATAAAAGTCGGCGTATAGGTCGATTAATTAAGCATTTTGGATATAATAGGAAAAGAAAAACCACATACTCGACGTGTGGTATTTTAACTCAAAAAGACTAAAAAAAGCCGCGTTAAAAACAACCCGGCAATCTCAAAATATAAAATACAAATCAACGGTTAACATTTTTTGGACCACGCGACTATCGCGTGGTTTGCAATGACACAAAAAAAACACCGCATAAAGTGGTGTTAAATGGAATGTGGCAACGACCTATCCTCCCGGTAA
>CEAR01006256.1_pt1 | contig 33067 bp, 37 predicted proteins | sample 557461 | NCBI WGS metagenome assembly CEAR01 (sample SAMEA3182075, study PRJEB8094) | gut metagenome | biome: human; feature: gut; material: Stool; isolation source: human stools | place: Canada | collected 2012-03-14
AACATGGAGGACACACATCTCGGAGAAAGGCGTTTTGAGAACATGCTCGTCCTGCTGATGATTGCATTCGCCGCCGTATTCATAGACGGCCTTCTCAAAATCGAGTCATTGCCTATTCCGATGATGAAAAGCAGGAATGTACAGCGCATGAGTATTTTCCGATATGGCTACGTCAACCTCCTTCATGACTTTTGGGCAAATGTTAAAAATGAGGCGGCCAAACCGACATAAAAATGTCATGTGTTATGGGCTTACAGGAAATTTAGAAAAAGGATTGAGACACTCTTCTCCCAGCTCAATGACCAGTTTCTGATGATACGCAATTACGCAAAGCAACCAATAGGCCTCTTTACCCGCATTGCGGCCAAAGTCTCGGCTCTTACTGTTCTGCAATATGTCAATTACGTCAATCATCGGAAAATTGGTCAAGTAAAATATGCACTAATTTAATTCATCCAACAGGTATTCTTATTGAGTTTTTATCTCAGGGGAATGAGCTTTGTAGATATGGCTTTCCTGAAAAAGTCAGACCTCAAAAACGGCTACGTCACCTACCGTCGTCGTAAAAGCGGCCAAATATTAATCATCGAATGGACTAAGGAGATGCAGAAGATACTCGACAAATACCCCGAAAATAGAAACGAGTATCTGTTTCCGATTATCCGCAATTCCGGCATCAACGGGCGATGCGCATACCTCAATGCCGGCTACAATATCAACCACAACCTGAAACGTATCGCTAAAATGGTTGGGGTTATCATACCACTGACTTTATATGTTGCCCGACATTGTTGGGACTCCGCCGCAAAAGCCAAGGGCGTTCCAGTGTCGGTAATCTCTGAAGGTATGGGTCACGATAGCGAGGCAACGACCCAAATCTACCTTTCTATCCTTGATACTTCGGTAGTGGATAAGGCCAACAGCCTAATTCTTAGGTCCTTAAAATAGCTATGGAGTTATAGTTTTCAGTGACCCTAAACATTCCATTTAGTTCAATCTCTTAAAAAATTAAGCACCAAATAGTTTTAAAGCGCCTTTGTTTAGGAATCATCAAAATCTCTTGTCAAGAGATAGTTATCGGAGCGCAAAGTTACGAATTATTTTTGATTTATAGGCGGTACAAGGCGTGATTTTTTCAATGCAATTTAGAAATATAGTGGTCATGTTTAGCATTTTAACTTTATTTCTTTTTTTATCAATCGTACTGTCAGCTAATTACATTTTATCAAAATCTCTTGACAAGAGAGCGAGTTTAAAGTCTTTAATGACAGAAGAGAATAGGGAAAATGTAGTAGCGGCAGAGCCTTCGGGCGTTGACGGTGCCGTAGGCGTACCCGAAGTCAAATGGTTTGTCGCTATTGTCAACTCCAGACACGAGAAATCAGTTGCCGAAAAACTCCAAATCACAGGCCTCGAAACCTATGTGGCGACTCAGAAAGAGATGCGTGTTTGGGCTAATGGCCGACGCAAAATCGTTGACCGCGTTGTAATCACCTCGATGGTGTTCGTAAAATGCACCGAACAGCAACGTCGTCAAATCGTCAACCTGCCGTATGTCAACCGCTTTCTTGTAAATCGCTCAGCCGATAGCGGAGGCCTCAATAAGCCAGTGGCGGTCATTGGCGATACGGAAATCCAGAAGCTGAAATTCATGCTCGGCCAATCCGACACACTCGTCGAGTTCGCGCCGACCGAATTCCGCATCAACGACACCGTCCGCGTAATCCGAGGCAACCTCCGAGGTCTTGAAGGCGAAATCCGCGCCAACTCCGACGGCACCCACACCCTCGTAGTCAGCCTCGCCCTCCTCGGCGGCGCCACCGTCCACATCGACCCCAAGGATGTGGAGAAAATCTGAGTTTTTAGATATGTAGGTTGGTTAAAATTGTAGAAAAAGACAAAGAAACCACTAACATGTTGGTTTCTTTGTCATGGTTATCAATAAACAGAGCAAGACCGATAAAATAGGCGACTTGCCAACTAAGTCCATCATCATTTGTTCCAACCGCAGCACTTATGCCCTCAAGTCTTACTACTGGCCTATTAAATCTACGTCTAATTGTTGATGAGTATTGGATAGTTAAATAGACTGTGAATTTAATAATTAAAAACACGTAATCATACACTATGGGATTTATACATTTGAAGTTTCCTGAAAATTCACTTTTTCTCGTAACAGGTGGTGCCGGGTTTATCGGTTCCAATCTTTGCGAAGCGATTCTATCGCTGGGTTACAGGGTGCGTTGCCTAGACGACCTTTCCACGGGAAAGCAGGCTAATGTTGATATGTTTCTTGACAATCCCAATTACGAATTTGTCAAGGGCGACATCAAGGACCTTGACAAATGCATGAAGGCTTGCGAAGGAGTAGATTACGTGCTCCATCAGGCCGCATGGGGCAGTGTCCCCCGCTCAATAGAAATGCCTCTTTTCTACAGCCTAAACAATATCCAAGGCACTCTCAATATGTTAGAGGCCGCACGCCAGAAGGGCGTGAAGAAGTTTGTATACGCTTCGAGCTCTTCGGTTTATGGAGATGAGGCTCATCTACCCAAAGAGGAGGGTGTGGAAGGCAGTCTCCTTTCGCCTTACGCTGTCACAAAGCGTTGCGATGAGGAGTGGGCAAAACAATACACCATGCACTTTGGCCTCGACACATATGGAATGAGGTATTTCAACGTGTTCGGGCGTCGTCAAGACCCCAATGGAGCGTACGCAGCCGTTCTTCCCAAGTTTATCAAGTTGTTGCTTAATGACGAGCAGCCCACAATCAATGGCGACGGAAAGCAGAGCCGCGATTTCACGTACATCGACAATGTAATCGAAGCTAACCTCAAAGCTTGTCTTGCTCCACACGAAGCCGCTGGACAGGCATTCAATATCGCATACGGTGGACGTGAATACCTTATCGATATCTATTATACACTCACGAAGGCTTTGGGCAAGGACATCGAGCCGAAATTCGGGCCTGACCGCAGGGGGGACATCAAGCACTCCAACGCAGACATATCCAAGGCTCGTCGTCTTCTGGGATACGATCCCGAGTATGATTTTGCCTGCGGCCTGAACGAGGCTATTGAATGGTACAAAGCGAATCTATGACAATCAAACACATTACTGCAATGAACAAAGATATAAAAATCTGCGTGATTGGCCTGGGTTATGTAGGCCTTCCTCTGGCTCGTCTATTCTCGACAAAGTATCCCACTATCGGGTTTGACATGAACGCCGCAAGATGCGAAGCGCTCATGGCCGGCCATGACGCAACACTCGAAGTTAGCGATGAGCTGCTTCAGGGCGCCATCAAGAATAACGGGTTCAAATGCACCTCCAACATTGACGACATACGAGATTGTAACTTCTACGTTGTAGCCGTACCCACACCCGTTGACGAGAACAACAATCCCGACCTTACACCGCTTTATGGCGCGTCGACCACTGTCGGCAAGGTGATTAAACCCGGCGACATCGTTGTGTATGAATCAACTGTTTACCCTGGCGTGACAGAAGACGAGTGCATTCCCGTGGTTGAGAAAGTCAGCGGGCTGAAGTTCAACAAGGACTTCTTCGCGGGCTACTCGCCCGAGCGCATCAATCCCGGCGACAAGCTTCACACTGTCGAGAAAATCAAGAAGGTAACATCGGGCTCGACCCCTGAAATCGGCGAGCTTGTCAACAAAGTTTACAGCAGTGTGATTACCGCTGGCACGCACCTTGCGCCGAGCATCAAGGTAGCAGAAGCAGCTAAGGTTATCGAGAACTCACAGCGCGATATCAACATCGCTTTCGTCAACGAGCTCTCGAAGATATTCACCCTCATGGGCATCGACACCACTGACGTTCTCGAGGCCGCTTCCACTAAATGGAATTTCCTTCCCTTCAAGCCGGGACTGGTTGGCGGACACTGCATTGGCGTAGACCCCTACTATCTCGCGCAGTGCGCCCAGCGTTATGGTTATAATCCCGAAATTATCCTCGCAGGACGCCGTATGAACGACGGCATGGGCGCCTATGTGGCAGACCGCGTCATTAAACTCATGCTTAAGAAGGGCATCCAGGTACTTGGTAGCCACATCATTATCTTTGGTTTCACTTTCAAGGAGAACTGCCCCGACGTACGCAACACCAAGGTAGTCGACATCGTGAAGGCCCTCAAGGAATACAACCTCAACATCACCATCTTTGACCCCTGGGCTAATCCCGCCGCAGTTAAGCGCGAGTACGGACTTGATGTTGTGAACGAACTTCCCACCGATGAGAAGTTCGACGCCGCCATCGCCGCTGTCGCCCATCGTGAGTTCGCAGGCATTGACATCGCCAGTGTCCTCAAGCCCAAGCACGTGATATTTGACGTGAAGGCCACACGCAACCGCGCCGAGTGCGACGGAAGACTTTAAATTCATGATAAATATTATCCAAGTATTTGGATCACTGAATGCCGGAGGAGCCGAGAGCAGAATGCTCGACGTGTTCCGTGCTATAGACCGCACGAAGTATCAATTTATCTTCGTAACGCTCGACACCTCCGACAATCAGTTCTATGAGTCAGAAATACGCTCCTTGGGTGGCGAGATTATCAAAATATCATCGCCACGCCAAGTGGGGGTGTTAAAACATCTTCGCCAACTCCGCGAGGTATTTGCCAATTTGAAAACTCAAGGAGCTAATGTAGTACATTCTCATACCTCTTACCATTCGGGTATGGTACTTGCCGCCGCCAAAGCCGCCGGAATAAAAGTGCGGATAGCACAAGCAAGAACCACTTCCTCGATAAACAAGAATACTCTCTCGCAGAAAGCGATGATTGCAATCGGGCAAAGATTGCTTGACATCTTTGCCACACACCGCATGGCCTTGAATGAGGAAACAGCCATAGCATTGTTTGGAAAGCGCAATTACGCAACAGGAAAAGTGAGTATAATCAAAAACGCTATACCATTGAAGCGTTTCCAAGACCCTAAAGATTGTGACGATTTGGCATTCCTACCCAAAGATGCCGTGGTAATCGGTCATATTGGTCGATTCAGCCCGATGAAAAATCATCGTTTCCTGATAGATTTCTATGAAGAGTTTTACCGTAAAGAGCCGCGGGCACATCTTGTTTTGGTAGGCGATGGACCATTGCGAAAAGATATAGAATATAGAGTTGCGGAAAAAGGGCTTACCGCCAAAGTGCATTTTATGGGTCTGAGAAAGGATATCCCATCGATCCTCAAACGAGTTAATCTCTTTGTTTTCCCCTCAATTTTTGAAGGACTGCCCGGAAGCGTTTTGGAGGCACAAGCCGCAGGAATACCATGTCTCATAGCTGATACGATAACACCTCATGTAAACATGAGTCTGGGACTTTTAAAATACGTGAGTCTTAAGGCCCCGATGCCTAAGTGGATAGAATATGCTTCAATGCTGCTGATGATAGAACATCCGCCGTATCAGTTGCGATATGATGCCTTCAATTCTGCGGGCTTTACACTTGAATACGAATTAAAACAACTTATAGCGGTTTATGAAAACGCTTACAATAATAACGACAACCTATAACCGCGCATATTGCATCGGTCAGGTATATGAGTCGCTAAAAAGACAAGACTGTCACGATTTCTGCTGGCTAGTTGTAGATGATGGTTCGAAAGATAATACTCAAGAAGTGATTCAAGGTTTTATTTCCGAAGGAATTATTGATATTGAGTATATTTATCAAGAGAATAAGGGTATGACAGGCGCAAGGAACACTGCGTATGCTGCATGTAAGACCGAACTTAATACAATCATAGACTCAGATGATTGGCTTGCCGATGGTGCAGTCAGAAAGATAATTGATTTTTGGAATGCCAACAAACGAGACGATTTAGCTGGAATTATTGCACTTGATGTCAATCCAAAAGGAGAGGTTATTGGAGACCAGCTACCAATTGATATACAAGAATCTTCTTATGGTGAACTATTTGGTAAATATAGATTGCATGGTGATAAAAAACTTATTTATAGAACTGATGTCTCAAAATTATATCCTTATCCGGAAATAAAAGGAGAAAATTTTTTTCCTCCGAGTTATAAGTTCTTACAAATAGATAAAACACATCGTTTACTCCTTTTACGTGAAGGAATATGTGTAGTTGATTACAATGACGATTCAATGAGTTTTGATAAAGTTTCTCAATATCGTCATTGTCCTCAAGGATTCTCGATACATTATAATTATGCGATGGAAAATTATCATTCGATTAGGATGATTATTAAGAATTGTTTAATGTATATAGCCTGTAGTAAATTGGCAAATCGAAAAGACATAATTTATAATTCCAAACGACCCCTTCTTACGAGTTTATTATATTTTCCAGGATTCTTTCTTCATTTTTATTTACTCCACACAACAAGAAAAGCCTTGTCGGTCCCTAAAAAACATTGACTGTTAGGTGGAATAGGATTTTATTCGTTGACTGAATGGAGAACCTTGTATTTATTAAAACTTTCCCATTTTCTTTGTGGTTATTAATGCTAATAACTGTGTGCGGTTATGGTATTATCACAGGAAGGTTTAAGGTTCAGATAAGAGATAGTCAAAGTTATTCAAGGGATATACCTAACCCGTTTGTGTTTTGGGTGACAACGTTGTTGTTGGCATGGTTCGCGGGCAATATATTTGCTAATGACGTATACATATATAGGTATAATTATTACAGTCAACCAACAGAACTGGACTGGGGTGAATTATGGAAAGATGGTTTGGGGGGAAATCCTCTCTTCAATATAATTCAATGGGTGAGCAGAAGATTTATAACTTCTAACCCGGCCACGTTTCAACTGCTATGGATAGGAACGGCACAAATCTTATTCATGCTGACATATAGACGTTATTCGGTGTCAATGCCTCTTACGATTATGATGTTTATAGCATCTGGATTGTTTTATTTTACTGCCGTATCTTGGAAACAATCAATGGCCATGGCAATCGGATTTGCCGCTACGCCGCTAGCCTTAGACCGTAAATGGTTTGTATATTATTCTATACTACTAATTACAGCTACGATTCATCCATACATTGTAATGTTTGGAATACTACCTCTATTTATAAGTCCAAAAATATGGACAAAAAAGAGCATACTGTTGCTTGTCGCAATGTTAATTGCGGGAATGGCTTTATCTTCGATTATGGGTACAGCCTTAGAGGTGACAGCAGATGTTTTTGGAGACCGACATAATGCTGAATGGTTCACGGAAGGTTATGGCGTGCGTCCAGAGCGAGTCATCTTCTATGCCATTTGCCCAATATTGGCAGTAATTTATCGAAAACGTCTTGATGAATTCTCCAACCCAATCATGAATGCCATGATTCAGATGTCTGTTATCAGTTTTGGTTTCATGGCGATGTCGGTTGGCGGAGGTGCAAACTTCATATCCCGAATGGGCAATTATTTTGAACCATATACCTACATTGCTTTGCCATATATTTTACTGAAAATCACCCCTGATCGATCACGAAAAATGATTTTGTGGAGTGTGGTCATCATATACCTTGTATTCTTCACCTTCCTTCAGCTTAAACGTGGGTCGATATGGTAACAAAAAATGAAATGATTCCCAAGAAGATACATTACTGCTGGTTTGGCAGGAATCCATTACCACCGAAAGCAAAAGCTTGCATTGAATCCTGGCGAAAATTCTTGCCAGACTATGAGATTATCGAGTGGAATGAAGATAATTTTGATGTCAATTCTATTGCTTATACTCGAGATGCTTATGCCGCAAAAAAATTTGCTTTTGTAAGTGATTATGCGCGTTTTAAGATTCTCTACGAACAAGGGGGATTGTATTTTGACACAGACGTGGAGGTAATATCACCATTGGATGATGTAATCGAGTCTGGACCATTTATGGGGTTTGAATTGGATCCAGATGAAAATAGCGAGCAATATCCATGCGGAGCTGTTGCGGCTGGTCTTGGCTTAGGGGCAGAAAAAGGAATGCCACTCTATAAAGACATTATAGACTACTATAATGAGACAACTTTCACAACAGGACTAAAAAGTGTTACTGTTGTTTATCATGTGAGTCAATTACTTCGCAAACAAGGCTTGTCATGCAGACCAGGGATTCAACACGTAGCAGGGGTGAATATTTATCCTGCTGATTGGTTCAATCCTTTTGATGATGGTACAGGCCGTGTAAACAAAACAGAGAATACCCGTACCATCCATTGGTATTCTAAAACATGGATGGATAGTCGAATACGCAGACGAATACCAATAACACGTTTTGTACATCGTATCATGGGCGATAAGTTTACAGGTGCACTTAAACAACGCTTACAAAAATTGTTGGGTATAAAGCTTTAAGATGAAAAAACAATATCTCATAAGGCTTGATGACGCTTGCCCAAGTCAACACAAGGAACGATGGTCGAGAATTGAAACAATTCTCGATACGTACAACATACGTCCTCTTGTAGGTATTGTACCTGATAATAAGGACCCTAAACTGAAATGCCAAGAACCGGATATGGAGTTTTGGGACAAGGCTCGTAATTGGCAGCAAAAAGGATGGACGATTGCCCTTCACGGCCTGCATCATACTTATCATAAATGTCAAGGTGGACTGAATCCTTTGTGGGATGATTCGGAATTTGTTGGGCTTGATTATGATACTCAGCTACGAATCATACGAAAAGGTTATGAAATCCTGCGTAATGAGGGACTTGATGTTGACTATTTTTTCGCTCCGAGCCATACATTTGACCTAAACACAGTGAGAGCTCTTAAGGAAATCGGCATTAGTCACATCAGCGATACCATAGCACTTAACCCTTATACTGCATTCGGCGCTATTTTTATTCCTCAGATTGGTGGAAAATGCCGACAAATGAAACTATCAGGAATATATACTTTTTGCTTCCACCCGAACAATATGACTCAGAAGGCCTTTGATGATTTGGATAGATTTTTGGCTGTCAATGCAAACCTGTTTACTTCGTTCGGCAACCTCTCTCTTGACAAACTTAGTGGCCCAAGTCTAGCCGATTGCTTGTTAAGATTTACCTATTTCCTGCGTCGACGTGCAAAGTCGCCGAAAAAGTAATAGTATGAAACGAATCCTAATCATACATCCTTCAATGGAGATTGGCGGTGCAGAGCGGGCGCTTCTCGGGTTACTCGACTCAATCGACTATAATAACTATAAGGTCGATTTGTTCCTTTGTTCGCATACTGGTGATTTCATGTCACTTATAAATGAACAAGTCAATATATTGCCTTATGATAGGCGATTTGACTTTTTTCAATGTCCAATCTCTCAACTTGTAAAAGGAGGACAAATCCTAACGGCCGCAATTCGTGTTTGGGCAAAATATGAAGAAGGCCGGCGTGCTCGACATCGAGGACTAAGACATAGCGTGTGGCATGCGCAGCAGCTAATACATAGGGCAGTTGAACCATTTTTGCCAACAATTGAAGGTCATTATGACCTTGCTATTAACTTCTTAGGTATACCGTCTATTCTTGTACATAGCGTTAATGCTGATGTAAAGATGACATGGGTACATACGGATTATTCAAAGATTGTTGCAGATGCGGAGCTTGATAAACGGATGTATAATCACGTTGATTGGATAGTCAATGTATCAGAAGATTGCAAACGTATTTTTGATGGTTTCTATCCGGAATTTGCCGACAAATCCATTGTGATTGAGAACATACTTAACATAACTCTTGTAAGAAAACTCGCTGCTGAATCAGAAAACATACCATTCACCAGAGATTGTTTGAATATGCTTTCTGTTGGCCGTTTCGGCGAAGCCAAGAATTTTGAAAGCATCCCTGAAATTTGCAGATACATTGCCGATGCTGGCATTATCAAATTCAAGTGGTATATCATAGGTTATGGCGGCACAGAATCCTTGATTCGTGAAAACATCTCAAAATACAATGTGGCTGATTATGTAAAGATACTAGGTAAACGCGTAAATCCCTATCCCTACATAAAAGAGTGCGACATTTATCTTCAGCCATCACGATTTGAAGGAAAGGCGGTTACAGTGCGCGAAGCACAAATGCTAGGAAAACCTGTTGTCGTCACTGCATATGAAACAGCTTCAAGCCAAATAATGAATGGTATTGATGGTATAATTCTACCAATGGATACCCATATGTTTGCAAATGAACTAGCTAATATCATTCAGAATTTTAATCGATTAAAAGGACTTGGAGATTATTGTTCTCGTCACAATTTCGATAACGAGTCAGAAATGACCAAAATTTATAATGTGATTAAATAATCTATGTCATTTCTTAGAGAAATTATATATAAATTGAGAGGAGAAGTATCTACTCCTACCCTTCTTAAACGAGGACTGTCTATCGGCAAGAATTTTCACCGGATGAATGGTGTTTGGATAGACCCTGGTCACGCTTGGCTCATAAGTATTGGCGATGATGTTACTATTGCTCCGAGGGTAACCATTCTTGCCCATGATGCTTCGCCCCAAGCTTGGCGAGGTGTTACAAAAATTGGCGCAGTTAAAATTGGTTCGTGCGTGTTTATTGGAGCTGGGAGTATAATTTTACCAGGTGTTTGCATAGGTAACGATGTGATTATTGCGGCCGGTTCTGTTGTGACTGCGTCTGTGTCAGATAATTGTGTAGTAGGTGGTAATCCAGCAAAAAAGATTATGGATCTTTCAGTATATATAGAACGGATTGACAAAATAGACCACTTTTTTGATTCTCCATTCGATTACTTTCCGAACATATCGTCTGAACGTCGCAGAATGCAACAAACCATATTGAATACCAACAGATTTGCTCTATTGGGTAAAAATAAACGATGAAACAACGAATATTCTCAATACTCTATCGACTTACAGGCCATTGGATGCCCGATTCGTACCTATACATACCCTTCTTTGGTCGAAATATCCATATTTCAATAGGATTATATTACAGGAGATTTCTGGCTTCGAGGGCTATAAGAAATTGTGGTAAGAATGTAAATTTTGAACGGCATGCCCGTTTTTCTCGTTCTCTCAGCATAGGTGATTACTCAGGTATTGGCAAGGACACCTATGTGCCTTCAGATGTGACAATTGGCAAATATTGTATGCTTGGGCCTGAAATCGTGTTCTACACCAATAACCATAATACAGATAGAATAGACATTCCAATGTGTCAACAAGGGTTTAAATCACCTCGGCCAATTGTAATTGAGGACGACTGTTGGATTGGTCGCAGGGTGATTATCCTTCCTGGTGTGACGATTGGTCGTGGTTCTATAATTGGGGCAGGCGCCGTAGTTTCAAAATCCATTCCTCCATATTCTGTGGCTGTAGGCAACCCCGCCAGAGTTGTCAAATCGCGTCTTGCTTCTTCCTAACTATTTCAGGGGGATTTGCCGGCCAATAGAAAACCACTTCCATGACCGCCTCAAGCCCTACATCTAAAGCGATGGAGTCTTCTAGTGTCAAGTCGAAACGCATACTCAAGAACACGCTGTTCCTATATGGGCGCACGTTCCTGACTATGATTATATCACTCTATACGTCGCGCATCAACCTCGAGGCGCTTGGCGTGGCAGACTATGGCGTATATAATGTTGTGGGAGGTTTCATTGCTTTGTTTGCAATCATCACCGGCCCCCTTTCCGGCGCTTTCAACCGTTATCTCTCCTATGCCGTCGGTAAAGGCTCTTCTGAACACAGCGCCAGACTCTTTTCTTCTATCCTCAATTTTCAAATATTGTTCAGCATAGGGATTATCCTGCTAGCTGAGCCGATTGGCATATGGTTTCTTAACAACAAAATGGAGATACCAGCAGAGAGTATTGGTGCAGCCAATTGGGTACTTCAGTGTAGTATCTTGACTTTTGCACTTGGAATGATAAATCTACCCTATGCATGTTCCTTGATTGCGCATGAGAGAATGAACATTTATGCTGTGATGGGCATTATAGATGTTCTATTGCGTCTTGGTCTATGTTTCTTCCTTCTAATCACTCCTATCAATCGACTGATTACATATGCTCTTGGACAGTTAGGCATTTACATATTGATGCGTGTCATCTATGGGGCTTACTGCACTCGTAAATTCCCTGAATGTAAATATAAACTAGTTATTGACAAAAAACTCATCAAAGAGATTTCCGGATTTGCAGGATGGTCATTTTTAGGGAGTACGGCATATATGCTAAATACGCAAGGTGTCGCAATAATAATGAATCTATACTTTGGCGTTGTAGTCAATGCGGCGAAAGCCATTGCCAGCCAGGTCGAGGGTGCTGTTATGACCCTCGTAAGTAATTTCACGGTGGCTTTTTCTCCCCAGATTACCAAATCATACGCTGAAGGCAACAAGGAATACATGTTCTCGGTAATGCGTCGAGGTTCGAAATTCTCGGTCTTCCTAATGCTCTTTTTCTTGATTCCCATTGAATTCGAAGCTGACACAGTACTGAAGATATGGCTTGGCGAAGTGCCTGAATGGTCTGCTACATTTCTTCGACTCACTCTTGTATGTTCTACTATCAATAGTCTTGGCGGTCCCTTTTATCAAGGTATTATGGCACAAGGGAATATCCGTAACTATCAGATTGCTGTAACAGTGGTGGGATGTCTCGTATTTCCTCTCACATGGTTGTCTTATAGATTGGGATGCAATCCCGCCATGTTCTATGTTGTGTACATAGCAATATATTTCATTCTGATATGGATTCGTAATTACTATGCACAAAAATTACTAGGTTTCAGTATTCTTGACTTTACCAAAACAGTATTCTTACCAATAGTCTGGTGTACGATAGTAGCTTCAATTGTTCCTCTTTTGATTTATATTACGATGCCGGACGGTTGGATTCGACTTCTCGTACTAACACTTGTATCAATAATTTGCACATCAATAACGGTCCTGTTCTTAGGAATGTCAAAACATGAACGAGAAATAATTGTAAATGCCATTAAAAACCGAATGCATATTCAATAGAGGCCAAATCCAGTCTAATTACTCTATCTATGAGAAAGATTCTCCACAAAATATATCGCTCCCTTTTCCCTGTGCCGGTAAATAATCTAAAAGCAGAGATTGCACTCACATCACCATCTTCACTTCTGGAAGACCGAAAAATTGCCATAATTGGTGGCACTCGGGGTATAGGAAGGGCAATGGCTGAAAAATTTGTTGCAGAGGGCGCTAAGGTTGTTATTACGGGCCGAAGCAAAGATAAAGCCGTGAATGCCGCGAATGAAATCGGCTGCTCTTCATACGCACTCGATATAAGCAACTGTGATGACTTTAATCCATTTATCGCTCAATGCGTAGAAGCGCTGGGGGCTCTTGATACGTTGGTGATAAATGCCGGTATTTCCCTGCATGAAGGTGATATTATAAATGTAACACCACAACAATTTGATTCTCAAATTGCGACAAATCTCCGTGGTGCTTATTTTGCCGCACAAGCATTCATAAAATATGTTATGCGCGGCAACCTTCGCTCGACTAATTTACTCTTTATATCATCCGAAAGAGGAGAATATGTTGATATGCTGCCGTATGGACTAACTAAAGCCGCAATGAATAGCCTTGTATGCGGCTTGGCGAAAAGATGTATTAAGTTAGACATGCGGGTAAATGCTGTAGCGCCCGGGGTTACAGCTACCGACCTTACCAGCTACGATGCAAACAGCAATCTTTATCGGGGTGACCAAATGAACAACCGTATCTATCTCCCGCAGGAGATGGCCGAGGTTGCTAATTTCTTAGTATCGAATGTTTCAAATTGCCTTACTGGCCAGATAATAGTCTGCAACGAAGGCAAATCTATCAACTCATATTTCTGATGAATAGCTACACGAAAGAGGGTGCGCAAAGAATACTGTTGGCGCTTTTGAAGCAAAATGGCATTCGCAACATAATAGCCTCGCCTGGATCTACAAATATTAGTTTTGTCGTCAGTGCCCAGCACGACCCTTTTTTCAAATTATACTCAGCGCCAGATGAACGCTCTGCGGCATATATGGCATGTGGCATGGCTGATGCGCTTGGCGAACCCGTTGTAATATCATGCACTGGCGCTACGGCGTCACGCAACTATCTGCCTGCTCTCACCGAGGCTTATTATCGTAAACTCCCTGTAATAGCGGTTACTGCTATTACAAGCACAACACGCCGCTACCATTTGGTGCCACAAATCATTGACAGGTCAAATCCCCCAGCTGATGCCTGTCGTTTTCATGCCACACTTCCTTTTGTAAAGGACAAGAGTGATGCTGCAGAATGTAATTTTTTGGTCAATAAAGCCATCGGGGAAGCAAGACGCACTGGTGGAGGTCCTGTGATACTTGAAATTCAAACTGACTATCTCAATCAGTTCGCAGAATCAGATCTTCCTCTGGAGCGCATAATCAGCCGTCATAATCTTTATAAAGAAAAAGAATGGCCAGCCCTCATCTGTAAAAAGACCGCAATCTTCATTGGCGCACACCGACGCTTCGATAATGCTGAAATATTTGCTATAGACCAATTTTGCGCAGCAAATAATGCGGTGGTATTTTGTGACCACACAAGCGGTTACAATGGGAAATATGCCGTCAACTTTTCTTTGGTGAATATTTTGCCTTATCGTGTACCCGAACGTGACATTGAGGTCCTGATTCACCTTGGAGAGGTCTCTGGTGACTATTATGGTCGTAACCTCTTCCCTGAAAATGTTTGGCGCGTGTCTGAAGATGGTGAAATGCGCGACACCTTTGGCAAGCTTACTGAAGTATTCGAAAGTGACATCATTTCCTTTTTCAGACATTACACACCAAAAGACGCCGAGACTTTTAACAAATATTTAGAAGAATGCTCAGCCCGTGTAGAATATGCTCTCTCTCTTATTCCTGAGTTGCCTCTCAGTAATATCTGGTGTGCGCAAACACTCTCACCGCGCTTGCCTAAAAACAGCACCATTCATTTGGCAATTCTAAACTCATTGCGCTCCTGGAATTTCTTTAGAATTGACCCATCAATACGCGCGACCTCCAACGTGGGTGGCTTCGGAATCGATGGCCCCCTTTCGACCGCTATAGGTTCGGCTCTTGCTGAACCCGGACGCGTCAATACTGTTGTAACCGGTGACCTTGCCTTCTTCTATGACCTGAATTCACTTGGCAATCGCCATCTTCCCGCCAACCTACGCATCCTCCTTGTCAACAATGGAAGGGGAGTGGAGTTCCGCAACAAGAGCCATATAGCATCAGTTTTTGGTGATGAAGCAGATAATTATGTGGCTGCTGCAAATCACTATGGCGCCCAGTCTGAGGAGTTAGTTCGACATTTCGCTGAGGATTTGGGGTTTGATTATCGCAAGGCGACTAATAAGGAGGAATTTTGGGATGCACTTCCACCTTTTACTTCCTCCAAGATACATGAACGCCCAATGCTGTTAGAAGTGTTTGTGGACTGGAAAGATGACTGTGAAGCCCTGGATTTAGTTCAACACCTTGACAAGGATAATGTACCTCAACCAGGATTAGTTCAACAGACCAAAGAACTTATAAAGAAGGCTATCGGTCCAAAAGTAAAGGAGATAATTAATATTATTCGAAAATAGTCCACCTATGATGTCACATGAACTAAAAATTGGAATAATTACTTTTCATCGCGCCGCAAACTATGGCGCAATGCTCCAATGTTTCGCATTGAAATCAATACTGAAGTCGCTTGGATATGATTCCGCTGAAGTAATAGATTATCGTAATAGAGTCATTGAAAATTATTATAATTACAAATGGAGTTCATGCCTAAGAAGTGTTTCATTTTCACCATCTGGAATCAAGCAATTTCTTTGTTCCGTTCTTTATACATATCTATGTAAACGTCGACTACAAAATTTCAGATCATTCGAAAATAAATACTTAACTCCATCATCACTTCCATATAAAGACTATGATTATATAATTTTTGGAAGTGATCAGATTTGGAATGTTGGTATAACACATGATGATGAAACTTATTTTGGCAATATCGATGCTGAAAAGGTGAAAAAGATTTCATATGCAGGAAGTCTTGGACATGGTGATTTGGAAACCTTCAAATCGAAAATCGAATTATTGAATCAATTCAAGGCAATAGGTGTGCGAGAAACGAAGCTCAAACAGATTCTAGCTGATTTAGGCATAAACTCATCATGTTGTCTAGACCCAACACTTTTGTTGACAAGTGAATGTTGGTTAAATCATTTGCATCTTCCCCAAAAACAGCTAAAAAAAGAACCGTGTTTGTTAGTTTATTGTATAAGGGATAAGGACCGAACTTTAAAGGCGGCAAAGAAGCTTGCGGTACAGATGAAACTGAAGGTCGTGTTACTCGAAGCCATTGATACTTTAGACCTACGCGGTATTGGTAACAATGCTTCATACTATGGACCTCGAGAATTTGTCCGGTGTTTCAGTGAGGCCGATTATATTATCACTGATTCATTTCATGGTACAGTATTTTCAATTCTCTTTCATAAGCCATTCATTAGTTGTCGCCTTAATGATGGACGTGACGGTCGAGCAGACTCAATACTTTTACAACTAGGGCTTCTCTCTCAATTTATGCAACCCGAACAGATTACCAAGGAGTCTTTTGCCGGCATCAAATATAGTGTATGTGACGAAAATCTGGAACATCTCAGAAAGGATTCGATAGAATTTTTGAAAGAGTCCATAAAGTCTTAAACTTGTCTATTAGAGCAATGAATAAGCCGACATTGTCAATCATAACTCCTGTTTACAATTCTGCGAAATACTTGGATGAGTGTATAGAAAGTATTCTCTCTCAATCTTTCCGGGACATTGAATTGATATTAATTGACGATGGAAGCACTGATAATTCGTTTGAAATTTGTAGAAGATACAGTGAATCTGATGATCGAATAAGGGTGAAATCCGTTACAAACGGAGGACCTGCTTCAGCTCGCAATCATGGCCTTGATATGGCTAAAGGGGAATATGTGATGTTTGTTGACTCGGACGACTGGATTGATGCAGGATCGCTTGAAGCGCTAATGTTAGAGATGAGGTCTGATCTCTTGTATTTTGGCATGAAAACCGTAGCTGAGAGTGGTAGGGTTGAGTTATCATATCCTGTGACAAACGTTTCAAGATATATCGACAATGATACAGCCATAGATACAACAATAGCGGGGTTGCTTAATCCTAACTGTGATGTTGCCGGATACGTAGGTAACAAGATCTTTAAAAACCAAATCATACAAGAAAACCATCTGAGATTCAACATAGCGATGCGACTTGGTGAGGATGCGGTGTTTAGTGCCATTTACTGGAATTACGTCAAAACTCTACAACTTTCCTCCTTATATCCATATAATTATCGGGCTTTAACAACATCAATCACTCGTAATAATGATGTTTCTTCTCTACATTTAACATTTGCTTCATGTCTGGAAGATATAATTGGTGATATACGAAGGCCTCTTACCCGTAATGCTCATTTAACAAAAACGTTTTGGGCATATTATCGTCATTTGAGTTACAACATAAATAATTTCAAAAAGGGAGAATTATTAGAAGGATGCAATATACTATTAAACTTCTATAATCAATATAAACCAAGTTTAGGTTATCAGGGACGCTACCTAAAATATATACTGTCTTTACCTATAAGATGTATAAAACCATCTCTACTGATTAAATATATAGAATTTATTTCGTAAATATAATTCCTAGAAATATGAATGTTGCCTTTTTGTTTTTTCGGCCTTTAGACCCTCATAGCGGTGGTGTAGAGAGGGTTACTGATATACTTACAAAAGAGTTAAAGGCACGTGGTTATAATATTAAATACCTTGTTTTTCGTAAGATAGAAAATATTGGAGATTTAGCCACTGACATATACTATTTCCCAGATTCAGACGCATATGTCACTGAAGAAAATAAGAAATTCTATACACAGTTTATAAAAGAACATAAAATAGATATTTGTATACTTCAAGAACCTCGATTCTGTGCTGGAATATTTGATTTGTTTCCAACTCAAAACTGTAAACTTGTATCTGTATATCACGGGGGACCGGCTGGAGATCTGTGCTTTTACTGGAAAAACAGTCTCCGTAAACACACATCTAATCTTGATTATTGTTTAAAATTTATCCCCAGGTTATTCCTTCGAGCCTTAGATAAGATTAGATTGAAAAAAATTCTTTCGAACTCAATAAATGAAGCTATTAGAAAATCTGATGCAATTGTTTATCTCTCTGATAAATTTGCCCCGGATTTTAAAATGGTTGATATCTTTCCTAATAATAGAAAGTTTTATTATATCGGGAATCCTTCCACCTATACAATTCCAAGTGAAATGCCGAAAAAAGAAAAAATTATATTATTTGTAGGTCGAATGGTTCCCCATAAAAATCCAGATTTAATTATAAGAATATGGAATAAAATTGCAAAGGACTATCAAGATTGGAAGGTTCTCTTTATAGGCGGGGGGCCAATGATTGATTACTGTAAAAATCAATTTAGATGTTTAAATAACATAGAGTTTCTTGGGCAAAGAGATCCAGAAGAATTTTATAAAAAAGCTAGCATTCTTTGTATGGCCAGCAATAATGAAGGTTGGGGAATGGTACTAGTAGAAGCCATGAGCATGGGATGTGTCCCGATTGTTTTTGAGTCGTTTCGATCTGTTAATGACATTGTTGAAGATACTAAGAACGGAATACTTGTTAAACCGTTCAGTAGGAAGTTATATCGAAAAGGACTTAGGGAATTAATTGAGAATGATGGTTTTCGGAAAACCCTTGCCGAAAACGCAATGGTAAAGGTAAGGGAATTTGCTCCTCAAATTATAGTCGAGAAATGGATTCAACTTTTTGAGAGGGTTATATCGCACGAAGACTAGGGTCATTTTTGAATCAACACAATTTACAGGAAGTTATATATTTAAATATTCGTTTTTTAATGGATTCAACCCCTCTAGTATCAGTTCTTGTTCCGGTTTACAACGTCGAGAAATACTTGGATGATTGTATAGACTCAATCGAAAAACAGACATATGAAAATCTGGAAGTGATTTTTGTGAATGACGGCTCTACGGATGGGAGCCTTGACATTTTAAATAGGAGGAAACGTGACAATTATATCATAATTTCGCAAGAAAATTCCGGTCTAGCCACTACTCGTAATACAGGATTGCAACATGCAAAGGGGACATATCTGACTTTCTTGGACTCGGACGATACGCTCGTACCTGATGCAATTGCAAATATGGTTGAAGTGGCAATGTCCAGTGGCGCCGATATCGTGCGTGGCCGAATAGTCCGCTTTTCGTCTAAATCAGAACAGTTGTTCAGTCAGGCATCCCCGGATGATATTATTGAGTTCCGTAAGGCTTTCCTTGATTGGGGAGAATATCCATTAAATGTATGGGGCTCCTTATATCGACGCTCTATTTTTACTGATAATGATTTAACATTTTACGACGGGCTGAATTTTGGCGAAGATTTCGGTATGAACTGTCGTGCGGCGTATTTTGCCAAACGTGTTATAAATATTGACGCTGTTGTCTACCGCTATCGCATTAACGAGCAATCAATGACGCAGGCATATAAAGAACATTATGCTAATGAACTGTTCGAAATTTCTGATAGGATAAAGGCATTTTATGAGTCGAAACCAGATGCCGAGATATATGCTGATGTGATAAAACGTGGCCGAGCTCGTATGAAAACTATAACCTTGTTGCAACTCCCCTCCGATGTTTCTCCAGAGTATGCGCATGTTTTTCCAGAATTACATGACGCGAAAGGATTGCCTTTATGTTTAAGATTAAAACTACGAGCCATGGAACATAATCATCGCGCACTCTACAAAATTATACACAAATTGGAAGGCATCTTCAGATGAAACATGCTATGATGATAATGGCGCATACTGATTTCGGGCAATTGCGCCGGTTGGTTATAGCTCTCGATCATGATGATGTTGACATTTTCATCCATGTTAACCGTAGAAGTCTAGATTGGGACCCGATAATGCTCGAAAGGACAACGAAGCTTTCGAAGATATTCTTTGTAGACCGTGTGAATATTTATTATTGTGACTATTCCCAAGTCGAAGCCCAAAAATGTTTGCTTTACGCAGCAGTAGGAGGGGGGTATGACTACTATCACTTGTTATCCGGTGCCGACTTGCCAATCCATTCAATGAACACTATTCTCAAGTTTTTTGAGGATAACAAAGGACACGAGTTTGTAGGATTCGACAAGAATTACAACATCCGTCAGGCGCGATACCGATTCTTTTTCACAAATGCAATTCGAACCTCTAAGGGCATGAAGCAACGGCTCCTTATGTATACACAGAAATCTCTTTTGAGCCTTCAAAAAGTTCTTGGAGTTAACTATGCTAAAGGATTTAAAGGTGATGTTAAGAAAGGCTGTGACTGGTGGAGCATCAGTCATGCTGCTGCACAATGGACGCTTGGCCATGAGACTGAATTTAGGGACAATTTCAGGCATACCTATTGCCCATCAGAATTGCTGATGCAAACCATTCTTTATAACTCGCCATTCCGTGAACGACTCTATGATACAGAAGATGAGTGCCGAGGCTCGTTGCGGGAGATTGACTGGACACGCGGGCAACCATATGTATGGAGGAAAGATGATTATGCCCAGCTGATAACATCGTCTTGTATGTTTGCCCGAAAGTTCGACCCAAAGAATCACAACGATATTATAGACTTAATCTTAGAACATATACAAGCTTAGAAATGAAAGCAGTGATATTTGCAGGCGGTTATGGTACCCGGTTGAGTGAGCGAACCGATGCCATACCGAAGCCTATGGTAGAAATCGGAGGAAGACCTATCCTTTGGCATATCATGAAGATATATTCACACTATGGGGTGAACGACTTTGTGATTTGCTGCGGTTATAAGCAACAGGTTATCAAGGACTACTTCGCAAACTTCTTCCTTTACAATAGCGATGTGACACTTGACCTCTCAAACAACTCCATGGAGATACATAATAGCACGAGTGAGAATTGGCGGGTTACTTTGGTAGACACGGGCCTCGACACATTCACAGGCGGACGATTAAAACGTGTTCAGCCCTACGTAGGCCACGAGCGCTTCTTCCTTACTTATGGCGATGGCGTAGCTGACATTAATATTGAAGATACACTGACCGCGCACATAGAGGCCGGCAAAAAACTCTCGATGACTGTATACCAGCCACAAGGTAAACTTGGAGTTGTAGACATCGATGACACAGGTGACGTCAAAGGCTTCATAGAGAAGCCTCGTTCGGGTGGAAACTGGATAAATGCAGGATTCTTCGTTTGCGAACCTGAGGTATTCGATGTGCTTGAAGGCGATCATGAGATGTTTGAGCAAGAACCTACGCAGAAGCTTGTAGCTGAAAATGAAGTACATGCTTTCAAGCACTTTGGCTTCTGGCGCCCGATGGATACTCTCCACGATAACAAAGAGCTCAACAAACTATGGAACGCAGGAAACGCTCCATGGAAAATTTGGTAATAATCATTCTAAAAATGGCATTCAATAATATTTATTCCGGTAAGAAAGTCCTTATTACAGGTAATACTGGTTTTAAAGGTAGTTGGCTTACAGCATGGCTACTCTCCCTCGGAGCGGAAGTATATGGCTATTCTGACCGTGTACCTACCACTCCCTCAATGTATGAAGCGATTGGGCTGGACACTAAAGTAAAACAAACTTTTGCGGACATAAGAAATCTTGAAGATTTTGAGGCTGTTGTCCAGAAAATCAAACCTGACTTTATATTTCATTTGGCCGCGCAAGCCATTGTGTCTACATCGTATGCTGATCCGTTGAATACTGTGACGACTAATGTTACAGGTACAGCTGTCGTAATGGAGGCAATACGCAATATTGACTGGGACTGCACCTGTGTAATAATAACTTCTGATAAAGCTTACGACAACGTTGAATGGATCTGGGGCTATCGTGAAAACGATGCGCTGGGAGGCAAAGACGTGTATTCGGGGTCCAAAGGTGCCGCCGAACTTGTCATCAAATCTTATTGGCACTCATTTATTAAGCATAAAGACAATATCCGCATGGGCGTGGCACGCGCTGGCAATGTAATTGGAGGTGGAGATTGGGCAAAGGACCGAATAATCGTGGATTGTGTCAAAGCATTTTCTCGTGGCGAAACAGTTGAAATCCGTTCACCGAAGGCTACACGTCCGTGGCAACATGTTCTTGAACCTTTGAGCGGTTATCTCACATTGGGTCAGTATCTGGCTGAGGGTAATGTCAAAAATGGAGAGGCATTCAACTTTGGTCCACGTGCTGAGCAGACAAAGACTGTTTACGAGTTGGTATCAGATTTGGCGAACCTATGGGGAATGGATTCGACCGCTTGTGTTAAACTCACCGACAATGTTCCTTTCCTTGAAGCCACACTCCTGAAACTCAACTGTGATAAGGCACTCGCGTACCTAAATTGGCATTCAACTCTTTATTATGGACAGTGCATCGAGTTCATTGCAAAATGGTACAAAGCCTTCTATACAGGTCAATGTGATTCGCTCTACAGTCTGACATTGAATCAGATTATTGAATACACTAAAGCAGCTAACTCTCAACAGCTTAAATGGGCGATAGAATGATAGAAGGTATCAAACTTACGCCACTTCGACATATCGAAGTTCCCAATGGTGATGTATTTCATGCTTTGAAATCTACGGAAGCCGAATTCTGTGGTTTCGGTGAAGCTTATTTTTCGGAAATCGCTCCAGGGGCAGTGAAAGGATGGAAGCGTCACAACCGCATGACGCTTAATATTATTCCTGTCATCGGTTCTATTGGCTTTGTTATTTATGACGACCGCGAAGGAAGTTCTACCAAAGGATGCTTCAGCCATGTAGTACTCTCGCGCGATGGGAATTACCAGAGACTTACTGTGGCGCCAGGATTGTGGATGGCCTTTTATGGCGCAGGTGAATGCACCAATATGCTAATGGATATAATTCCAGAACCTCATGACCCTAGTGAGGCCGATCGTCGAGACTTATCAGAAATAAAATATAAATTCCCATGCGAATTCTGATAACTGGTGCCACCGGTTTCATCGGCACCTCCCTGATAGGGCGGTTTCTTAGGGAACGTGATGTACATGATGTTCTGTGTTGTGTGAGAGATATTGAAAACGCTCGCTTGAAATTGGGTATTCATAGAAATATCAAGTATTGTAGCCTTTCTAATTCTGAAACAATCAAGGATTTCAATCCAGAAATCGTTGTGCATCTTGCCGCTTTCAATACCTCGAAGGAGGGTCTTGCGGAAATCCATTCTCTCGTCGAATCAAACATCGAATATGGACTGATGCTTTTGAATATCCTTACAGGGTGCGATAAATTTAAGATATTCATTAATACTGGCTCGTTCTCCCAGTTTTGCAATGGAGGTGATGCTTATTTATATTCGGCTTCTAAGTCTGCCTTTGAGACTTTCTTGAAGTATTATTCTAAAAGATATGGTTGGAAATACATAAATGTAGTTCCATACACTGTCTACGGAGGCGAGAAAACGGTTAAGCGACTTATCGATTATATAATTGAATCGCTTGACTCGTCTCGTCCTATAGCAATGTCTAAGGGTGAGCAAGAGCTTGACTTTATTCATGTAGAGGATGTGGCGTCCTTCTACATTTCGGCTATTAGAAATTATGATTTGATAGAGTCAGGTCAGACATTCCATATTGGTACAGGAATAAGCACCTCCATCCGCGAAGTCTCTTATTTGATTGAAGATATAACGGGTAAAAAATGTAATATCAATTGGGGAGGTATTAATTATCGCGATAATGATATTATGTATGCCATTGCGCCAAAGCAAGAAATACGTGATTCAATATGGAACCCGAAATTTAATCTTAGAGAAGGTTTGACGGAATACCTTCTACATGATTAATCTCAAGTATTATTTATCTCAAGCTTGCTTTATAACGTCGATTATTTTTTACACATGAAGATATTAGTTCTTTCTTCGCATACTCCGAGTCTGTTTTGGTTTCGGATGGATATGATGAAGTCTTTCATTGCTTCCGGTGCGAAAGTATATGCTGTTGGCAACGAACCTGAAGAAAATTGGAAACGCAGGTTTGAAGATGAGGGTATTGATTATCTTTCCATTCCTGTTAGTAGAAATGGGCTAAATGTTTTAGGAGATGTTCTTACTTTTCAATCGATACGTCGCATAATTTTAGCAATCAGGCCTGACAAGATTTTTACATATCAAGCTAAAACGATTGTATACGGTGTTCTGGCTGCACGCAGTATTGATAAGAATATTGAATGTTTCCCATTAGTCGCCGGCTTAGGTTCGATATTTAGAGGACACGGGATAAAAAATAGTTTGATAAAAACTATACTTGGACTACAATATAAATTAGCTTTTAAATTCTCAATTAAAGTAATTTTTCAGAATAATGATGACAAAAATGAATTGTTGAATTTGAAATTATTAAATACGGATAAGACTTGTATTATAAATGGTTCGGGAGTAAATCTGGATAAATTTATTTGTGTTCCTTTACCATCTACTCCAGCAATTTTGTATGTTGGACGTCTTGTAAAAGATAAGGGAATTGGAGAATACCTGAATTTGGCACAGCGAATAAAGATATCAGGCAAGAATATTCGCTGTTTATTGGTAGGCCCTTTTGACAGTAATCCAAGCGCATTAAAATCTGAAGAATTACAACCTTACATAGATAATGGAATAGTTGAATATTTTGGTGAACAATCGGATGTACGACCATATTTAGCCCAATGCACAGTGTATGTTCTACCTTCTTACCATGAAGGGACTCCTAAATCAGTGTTAGAAGCAATGGCGACGGGACGTCCTATTGTTACGACAGATGCTCCAGGTTGCAGAGAGACCGTTAGTGATAATGTTAACGGTTTTTTAGTGCCTATTAAAGATACGGACGCGCTTTTTAATGCCGTAATCAAAATCATTGATAATAAGAATATTGCTCGAAAATTCTCAGTTGAGAGTCGTAGGATAGCTGAGGAAAAATACGATGTAAATAAGGTAAACACAGCCATTAAAAAAATAATGAGACTATGATCTATTTTTTCATATTCGTTATTTTAATTCTCCTCGAATTAGCATATTTTCGCATAGCTGACCGGTTCAATATTATAGACAAGCCGAATCTGCGTAGTTCGCACACTTCCATCGTGTTGCGCGGCGGAGGTATCATCTTTCTGTTCGGGGCATGGCTTTTCTGGGCGTTCTTCGGCTTGCAGTATTCGTGGTTCATTCTGGGTCTTTCGCTGATTGGTTTAGTCAGCTTTATAGATGATATACATTCCTTGCCCGATAGCGTGCGACTTGTCGCGCAATTTACAGCCATGTTCCTGATGTTCTATCAGTTCGACATACTCAACTGGCACGACTGGTGGATGGTTTTGGTAGCTCTGATTGTCTGTGTGGGCATCATCAATGCATACAACTTTATGGACGGTATCAACGGCATTACCGGAGGTTATTCGATTGCTGTGTTGTTGCCATTGATGTATCTCAACTCATCTGATGGTTTCATCTCGCAGGATTATCTCTATGTTGTCGGTCTTAGTCTGCTTGTTTTCTGCTTCTTCAATTTCCGTAAAAAAGCTAAGTGTTTTGCCGGTGATGTCGGCTCGATAAGCATAGCCTTCATACTGCTTTTCGCCATCGGCAAACTCATTATCATGACAGGAGACCTCTCGTATCTCACCTTCCTGGCAGTCTATGGTGCCGATGCCGTACTGACTATTTGTCACCGCATTCAGCTCCATGAAAACCTTGGCGAGGCACACCGCAAACACGCCTACCAGCTCCTGGCCAACGAGTTAAAAATGCCGCATGTGCTTGTCTCGACAATCTACATGGTTCTACAACTTGCTATCTCTGCCGGGCTTGTCTTCCTGCCCGTCAACCACTATCTCTACATGGGCATAATCATAGTCGCGCTTGCAGCGGCATATCTCGTATTCATGAAGCGTAACTACCACCTCCATGAAGAGTATCTCCGGTCCAAACTCCAGCAATCATGATAATCAACGACGAACTTCTCGATAAAGTGACAGCCGAGGCTCAGGAATCGCCCCGCCTGCGCATGAATTTCAACCTTCACGAAAGCCTCGATGCCAAGGCACAGCGACTCATCAATGTGTTGCTACCTGGCACCATCCTACCGATTCACCGCCATCGCCATACTGCCGAGACATACATCATGCTTCGTGGCAAGATGTTCGTTGTTTTCTATGACGAGACCGGCGCACAGACTCACCGTTTCCTTCTTGACCCCGCCACGGGAAACTACGGCGTGCAGATACCCAGGGGCCAGTGGCACACCGTCGAAGTCATCGAACCGTCGGCTATCTTCGAGGTCAAGGACGGCCCATATACTCCGCTCACACCTGAAGATATGATGGACTGACATGGAGCGTATTCTGCTTTGTAAACCAAAAATGAGCGGTCGCGAGATGGATTTTATCAAGGCCGCGCTTGCCGAGGACTGGGCCGTGCCTCTCGGCCCTGATTGTGATGCCTTCGAGCATGAACTTGAGAACTATGTCGGCGAAGATAAGAAAGTGGCTGCGCTTGTTTCCGGCACCGCCTCCTTGCACCTTGCTCTAATAGCCTGCGGTGTCGGCCCAGGAGATGAAGTTGTTGTGCAATCATTCACTTTTTGCGCCTCGACCAACCCGATAGCATATCTCGGCACTACGCCAGTGTTTGTGGATTCCGAGAAAGAGACTTGGAATATGGACCCGGAGTTGCTCGAAGAAGCTATTAAGGATAGAATTGCCAAGACAGGCAAGAAGCCCAAAGCAATTATCCCGGTAGCTCTATACGGAATGCCGTATAAGATTGAGGGAATCTTGAAAATAGCTGAAAAATACGACATACCAATAATCGAAGATGCTGCCGAAGGCTTCGGTAGCCGTTACAAAGGCCAGGTTCTCGGCACATTCGGCCATTTCGGCGCTTTGTCATTCAACGGCAATAAAATGATAACCACTTCAGGAGGTGGCGCATTGATATGTCCGGACGCGGAAACACGCAAGATAATAATGTGGTATGCGACCCAAGCGCGCGAAAGCTACCCATATTACCAGCATGAAGTGGTCGGATACAACTATCGCCTAAGCAATATATCAGCATGCATCGGTAGAGCACAGATGACGGTCCTTGACGAGCATATCGCCCATCACCGCCACGTTCAGTCTCTATATGAAGAATTGCTCAAAGATGTCAAAGGCATCACCATGCACACCAATCCGGGACCGGATTACGACTCCAACTTCTGGCTCTGCACGGCTACTCTCGACCCGGATTTGAAAATCAAGGGACAGGAGAACGCCTACAAGCAGGTAATCACAGGTGCCGTCGGAGGCGCTGCAGGCGTTACCCATGCCACAAAGTCAGCCACAACCGACTGCCAGCCCAACAATAATGTTGAGGCTCTTCGCATGACTCTTGATGCTGCCAACATCGAGTCACGTCCTCTGTGGAAACCCATGCACAAGCAGCCCGTCTATCGCAACAATCCCGCCTATACCAACGGCATAAGCGAGAGACTCTTCAAAGTCGGCATCTGTCTCCCCGCCGGCCCCTGGGTTACCGACGCCCACGTCCGCTACATCGTCGACTGTATCAAGGCTGCGATAGATTAGGATAAGACTTGGTCTCAGTGGTTGAGATAGATGTTTTTGATTAACGTGCAGTTTCGGCCGGCGAGGAGCAAAACCAACAGCTCCAAGCCGGGAGTCGTATTCTATAAAATTATCGGGAAGCCGTCTTTTGGCGACGGTCCGAAACTCGAAAGAAATGTCAACTCGGATATCAGCGGCGTTGACGGCAGCGTCCTGCAGACTGAACGAGATAGGATTACTACTCAAATCCGTCTGCTTTACTGCATCATCGAGAACCGGGAAAGGAAGGGTATTGTCTTTACAGCCGATGATGTTACGGAAGATTTCAGACAAGCGCTGATTGGTGCGGATTCCATGGCTGATATAATCGCTAAATCAAAAACAGAGTTCCCGTTTAAAAGGGATTTAGTCAATGTCAACCGCTGGTTCAAGGGCGACTTCAATATGGTGTATGCGCAGCGTGAAATTGACAACAAGGACAGTTTTGCCGAATATGTCTCCAATCTCTCGCGGAAGCTTAAAAATGAAAAGCGTGACAGCCAGTCGCGCAACTTCCTTAGCCTTCTCTCAAATCTCCTTACTTTTGCGAATGACAGGGATGTATATTTCAGTAAGATTGATTCTGACTTCATTCACGGCTATGCCGAATGGCTCAAGCAGACGGGCATAACCGGGTCAACCCAGTCGTTCTATCTCCGCACTTTCCAGACAATACTTAACAAAGCTCAGAAGGACGGCCTGATAGATATTTCATCGGACTGGTTTGCCGATGTCAATACAAAAATCTACCATTCAAACAGCTCTGCTGACAAGGAATTTAGCCGCGAACTGCTACTGGAGATAAGGGATATTGATTTGTCGGCTGATGAGCAGCTTGCCCAGGCGCGCGACCTGTTCATGTTCGGGTATTATTGCGGCGGCATGGAGCTGGTCGACATAGTGAACCTCACTGCTGACAATATAAGCGGGAATGTCTTGAAATATCGTCGCAGACTCAAAGGCAAGGAAGTGACTGTTGTCCTCGGAGAACAGGCTTTGGCGATACTGAACCGATACAAGTCTGACAACTGCCGACACCTGTTCCCAATGTTGGACAAATCTGGGGGCACGACTTTTACCTTTGTGCGCCATAATGTTGGATGTGGCTTGAAAGCTGTAGGCAAGCTTGTCGGACATCCCAATCTCACATTCAGCATGAACATCAGTGCCTATAAGTCGCTTGTCGCAGGCTTGAATATTTCTGAGATGATATTGTTACAAGGTTGCGCTAAGTAATCAATAATTATGACGGAAAATTCGATTCAGGCATGGTCATCCTTGGCAATGGCAGTGATGGCGTTTATCGCGCTGATTGTCGCCTGCTACGAATATTTTTCCCATAAAAAAATATACAAGCACCACATAGTACATTACAAATTTTATGAGCCTTTTCCCAAAGTTGGATGAACAAGTCCCGTAGCGTCTTTCCATATATCGTCCACTACAAAATCAAGGCCCCACGAGAATATGCTGAATCGCTTTCGTCCGTTACCATTCTTTACGGGAATAGACTTATGCGCCGACTAGGCCAGTCCATCTATGAATGCGCACGCATAGGCAATCAGAACAATCGCGAGCATGTTCTGGAATCTGCCGTCGGTTGTCAGGTGTGTTTCTTCCATATTGAATCCGGCGGATTTCATGGTCCTGAATGCTGTTTCAATCTGCCATCTGAGCCTGTACATCTTAATATGTAGAAGAAGTCCTCGACACGAACTTGGAAAGCTTATGCTATCCACTTCAGAAACAATGTTTTAATTCATATAAAACAGTTATGACCTCGGCTACCCACTTACGGACCCACAACCCTCTTGTAGACATATAAGTGTCTGTGTATTACCACCTTGAACCATGCACAGCCGAACAATGAGGACGAGTATTAAGCTGATTAGCAATTAATTACTGTTTATAAAATCTGCAAGCTATATGGAAATCCACCCCAAAAACGGGATGGATTTTCTTGTCTAAATACTTTACAAAATGCCTTTGTCAATAGAAACCGTGGTTGTGGAAACGGTGGTTGTTTTTTGTTGGCTGAAAGACAAAATGCTTGCTATGCGAGGAGTTCAGAAATGTGTTGAAAAGAAGGGCGGTTTTTGACGTAGTGTTTCTGACGCCAATCGTCGAGCATCCCAACGAGATTTTGAAGTGTGCCATGTATCTATTCCTCGGCTATCTCGATGGGGCAACCCAATTCGCCCAATCATGTGGAGGCGGAGGTGGCGACCCATCGCTTCCTTTGGGCCGCAAGGAAGATGACCGCCGCTTCGCCTACCGCTGTATGATGCAAGCCCACAAGATGCTGAAACCATCTCAGCCGAAACGAAGTATGAATGGAAGAAGATGAGAGTTTTACGTTTCTTATGATAGGTATATTCGCCGCTCACTTCAATATCTTGAATGATGCAACGGCGCCATCATTATATATTAATCGTTCAATAAAAAAAACTTTGCATGGAGCCTCAGATAATCGTCGGCCATCAAGAGAAAAGTATTGTATTGATTTTACAATATTATCTTCTGCCACCGGGTTTTCTATGCCAGAAGAATTACGGTTGTGTCCGAATATCCAATCAAGGCGTTCCGTGGTATAGCTCTGGATGCATGTTACTTCATGAGTCCAGCCTTCTTCTATGTCCAATCTGGTAATCGCGCCCCGGGCGTTCAGTTCATCGATAAAACCCGATGCTGTTTCAACGCTCATAATCCGGTCTGATGTTCCCATTACTGTATATATGGGAGTCGTTGCCACATTGTCAGCATCACACTTTGACGGATTGCCGGCGACAGGCATGGCTGCGGTGAACAGCCGAGGATATGCAGACAGCATACTCCATGTTCCGGTTCCACCCATCGAACCGCCAAAGATGTAAATATCAGTATCATCTGAAGCATTGGTGCTGGCATACCTGTCTATCAAGCTTTTCAAGACTTCGAGCATAGGGCCTCCCCATGATTTGTCGGCAGGGCACTGGGGTACAAGGAACACTGCGTTGAACTGTTTTAAGTCAAGATAGTTGGCGATGCTGTCAATACCGGCTTCTTTCATCTGGGTGACATTGTCATCCCCTTTGCTTGAACCGCCATGCAGGTAAATCACAAGTGATTGATTTCCTATCCCGTCAGTATGCGCGACTCGATATGGCATTTCAATTCCGGCCGATACGATTTTTTCTGCTCCAAAAACTAAGTTGCTCTCTGATTTACCATCAGCAATGCAGAAAAGGATACCGATTAACGGCATCCAAATCCGGGATATTTTTCCTAAATTCATAAAATTCTCTATATGCGATTTCTATGATTATTACTTTTCCCTTTATTTCTGCCCATTCTATCTAACAGCTTCTTTTCAAGCTTATAAGCCTTGTCAATCTGCTGTTCGGAAAGGAAACCGCCGTAAATGTGATAGTATTTTTTTCGCAGGTCGAGAATCTTCTGGCTGCGTTCAAGGCGCTGCTCGGTGGTCAGCCCCTTACGTGGGCCAAGTGCCCAGATTTCGCGCTGGTACTGACAATATGTTTCCACATATTTATTGGTGGTTGATTCGTCAAGCGCAAGTTCTTTTGCGATGTATTGTGCTTGCTTGGTAGCCAGTTCTTCACGAGATAGTCGTTGACCGCTATTGTTCTGTGCTACTGCTGTTGCTCCACTTGCCACAATCATGATGGCAATAAGGATAACTCGGAATAACTGTTTCATAATTCGCTTGTTACTGTATTTGGTTTAGAAAAAAATCCTCGTGGTATATTTCGACAAGATATTCCTGGTCGGCTTCGCTCAGATTGCCGAATGCAAGGTCTATCTGTGTCAACGGGTCATTTTGCACTGCCGACAGGGGCTTTATCATCAACAATAATGCGATGCTTGCCGCTGCTGCGAATCCACCGATTGAACTCCATCGGAGAATCCGACGTTTACGCTTTGTTTGTCGGTCTTTATTCAGTGTCGCGAGAACATTTGTCTCAATATCACCGAATGTCTCTGCCGGCATCGTGTATGGCATCCGTTTCCCAATATCGTTTAAATCAAATTTTTGAGCCATTATAATATTGTATTAACCATTCATGTATTTGATTATCTTCTCTTTGGCAATATGATAGCTGGCCTTTGCGCTTGACGGCGTTGACCCGGTTATGGCGGCAATCTCCTCATATTCCAGTTCGTCGTAATATCGCAGGTTGAATGTCAGTTGCTGTTTGGTCGGCAAAGAAAGGATTGCGTTCTGCAGTTTCACAGCCTCGATATCCGTATAATTGACATATTCCTCATCTGCTATCGTTCTCGTCTCCGACGAATCGTTGTCTTCAAGGGAGATTATGTTATCACGCCGTTTACCAATCAACCTGAGAGCCTCATTGGTGGCAATACGATAAATCCATACATTAAGAGAACTGTCGCCCTTGAATTTATCGATTGACCGAAATATCCGGATGAATGTTTCCTGTGTAGCATCCTGTGCATCAGAATGATGTATCACCAGACGCCGGATATGCCAATACACAGTTTCCCATTTTTCTTTCATCAGGATACGGAAACCTAATTCGGAATCACGCCGGATTGCATTGATTAATTCAGCATCGTCAGTCATGAGCTTGCGCCAGGCATAATATAGAATTTCTTTTTACCTTCAACGATTGACAGGATAGGAATATTTCTATCCAGGACAAAAGCGTCAAGTTCTGCCTCTGCCGCATCCTTGTTGAGCGATGTTATTTTCGCATATTGCTTGACAGTGAGCCGTTGATTGTTGTTCAGATAGGCTAAAGCCATTGCCAACCGTTCTTTTTGGCTGAATCGGTTGCTAACACGCCGTGTAATAACATGGTGATGTAGGGCCCTGGGAACGACCACAACACGTGCCGGGTGATGACGATGTGGACGGTGTGCGTCCGCGTGATTGCAAGCAGCAACTATTAGAGTCGCGATTGCCATTATTTTCAATTTTGAGCTGATGTTCATGCTTTCATTTGGTTTAGCGTTCTATTTATAAGACCCGGCTAAACATCAGTCGTCAAAAAACAGGTGTCAAAATTTTCAAAATTATAGATTGATTATTCTTCTTTCTTTTAACTACGTAAGATTTCCTCGCCTTCTCCAAATTGGCAATATGGAGGCCTAAATGCCGTCGCAGTCTATGGATTTTTACGGCCCAAGCCGAAATTACAGTGCATATATAGTTGGGTCAAGTTGTGGCTAATATAGGAGCTGGGCCCTCCGAGACCAGCCTTTTTCGAGGCAATGCTTTTCATTTATATGCAAGCACTTAAATGTAATGGCTGACCTATGGCTTGCCTCGGAGAGTCAAGCTCCTATCGTTGAGGACCCTCTTCTCTTATATTTTTAATTATGCAC
>CEAR01041868.1_pt1 | contig 32356 bp, 26 predicted proteins | sample 557461 | NCBI WGS metagenome assembly CEAR01 (sample SAMEA3182075, study PRJEB8094) | gut metagenome | biome: human; feature: gut; material: Stool; isolation source: human stools | place: Canada | collected 2012-03-14
GCGTAACTTGTTGAGGTTGTGTCTGCCGAACTCGATTATGTCTGCACGTCCGACACACTTAGACGCCCGGGCCAGGACCATCAGCATGATGATGTCTTCAAGGCGGTGACGGAAGTTGCCACTGTGAGTCCTGCGGAAATCGGGGACTGACGAGGCAAAATCCATCAGTCTGTCGAAGATGCTGCACCCGGATTCGGATTTATTTTGTAATTTTGAGGGCTGCTCGAGGGTGTTTCCCTCATTCGAACATACTTGGTCAAGTGGCTTGGTTTTATTCATAACTAATTGATTTTCACCTATAAAGTTACGAAAAACCTGCCATTTGGCCAAATTTTTATGCCACTTATTTTATTGATAATCAGAAATCTAAGCAACCATCATCCACCTTCTTGAAAAATCAGAGCTAAAAATTGGGAAACATAAAGCCGGTGGCAAAGACGCCCGGATGCCCGCTATAAAATAACAACATTTCCCGAGAGGCAAGACAATCTTAAATGAAAGAGCCGTGAACCAGACCCATGTGCATGATTTTGCCCGTGCCCAAATATTTTGACGTATGGAGTATTTTTTGTAATTTTGCAAAATTAATCAACATAACTATCTTTCACTGAAAGAGATTTTAGAAATAACCACAATGTCGCAGACAGAACGTGAAGTGCGCGTACGCTTCGCCCCCTCGCCCACAGGCCCCCTCCACATCGGCGGTGTACGCACGGCCCTCTATAATTACCTTTTTGCCCGTCAACACGGCGGCAAGATGATTCTCCGTATCGAAGACACCGACTCGCAGCGCTTCGTGCCCGGCGCCGAGGACTATATAAACGAAGCCCTCGCCTGGCTCGGTATAGGCATCGACGAAGGCGTGCGCGAAGGCGGCCCTTACGGCCCATACAAGCAGAGCGAGCGCCGCGATATATATCGCGAGCATGTAAAGATGCTCCTCGACGCCGGCAAGGCGTATATAGCTTTCGACACCCCCGAGGAGCTTGATGCCAAGCGCAAGGAAATTGCAAACTTCCAGTACGACGCCTCTACGCGCATGGCTATGCGCAACTCGCTCACCCTGCCCGCCGAAGAGGTGAAACGCCTTATCGACGAAGGCACGCAGTATGTGGTGCGCTTCCTCGTAGAGCCGGGCCGCGACGTCGTTGTCGACGACCTGCTGCGCGGCAAGGTGACTATCAAGAGCGACATCCTCGACGACAAGGTGCTCTACAAGAGTGCCGACGACCTGCCCACATACCATCTGGCCAACATCGTCGACGACCATCTGATGAAAATCTCGCACGTCATACGCGGCGAGGAATGGTTGCCGTCGGCACCGCTCCACGTACTCCTTTACGAGGCTTTCGGCTGGAGCGACACGGCACCGCGCTTCGTGCACCTGCCCCTGCTGCTCAAACCCGACGGCAAAGGCAAACTGAGCAAGCGCGACGGCGACCGCCTCGGTTTCCCCGTCTTCCCCCTCGAGTGGCACGACCCCTTCAGCGGCGACACAAGCCGTGGATATCGCGAAAGCGGCTATCTGCCCGAGGCCGTCGTAAACTTCCTGGCTCTGCTCGGGTGGAACCCCGGCGACGATACCGAAGTGATGACAATCGACGAGCTTATCAAGAAATTCTCGTTCGAGCACTGCTCGCGCAGCGGCGCCAAGTTTGCTTTCGAAAAAGGCAAATGGTTCAACCACACCTATCTCCAGGCCTGCTCCGATGCCGAACTTGCCCAAATGTTCAAACCTGTTCTTGTAGAACACGGTGTCAACCCCGACGATTTCAGCGACGAATACATCGCGCGCGCCGTGGGTATGGTCAAGAGCCGCATCAGCTTTGTAAGCGACCTGTGGGACCATGCGGGATTTTTCTTCGTAGCCCCCACCGAATACGAGGCAAAATCGGTGCGCAAACGCTGGACACCCGACATGCCCGGCAATATGGCCGCGCTCGTCGACCTTCTCGCCGCGCAGCCCGACTTCGGTGCCGCCGTGCTCGAACCCATCGTGCTCGGATGGATTGAGAAAAACGGCATGCACCTCGGCAATGTGATGAATGCTTTCCGCCTCGCCGTTGTCGGAGAGTGCAAAGGCCCGCACATGTTCGAAATCACCGAACTGATGGGCAAGGATGAAACAATAAGGCGCATAAAGGCCGGTATCGAACGTATCCACCCGGCCGAATGAACCCACTCTACAACGCCGGCATACGGCTCTATAGCAGTGCGGCGCATGTAGCTGCCCTTGGTTCGGCCAAGGTGCGGCACATGCTCCACGGCCAGGCCGAGACACTTGCGCGACTCAAGTCTTTCCGCCGCCAGCTTGCTCCAGGAGGCTTCGACCTGTGGATACACGCTGCCTCGCTCGGCGAGTTCGAGCAGGGTCGACCTATTATCGATGCCGTGTTGGCCGCAAAGCCCGACACCAAGATTTTGCTGTCGTTCTTCTCGCCCTCGGGCTACGAGGTACGCTGCAACTACGACCCACGTGTGGCCGTGGTCTATATGCCCTTCGACCTGCCGGGTAACGTTGGCAAGTTTCTCGACATAGCCGCCCCGAAAATGGCTATTTTTGTAAAATACGAGTTTTGGGGAAATTATCTCGGCGAGCTCAAGCGCCGGGGCGTACCGACCTATATCGTATCGGCCATCTTCCGCCCGTCGCAGATGTTTTTCAAACCGTGGGGCGGCATGTTCCGCAAGATGCTTGCCTGCTTTGAGCATATCTATGTGCAAGACGGGCAGTCGCGCACGCTGCTTGCCGGTATCGGTGTCGACAATGTGACAGTTGCCGGCGACACGCGCTTCGACCGCGTGACGGCCGTGCGCGAGAAACGCCGCGACATACCCGAGGTCGAAATATTCAAGGCCGCCCATCCCGGCGCGTTTACCATGGTCTTTGGCAGCAGTTGGGAGAAGGACGAAGACGTGTATGTGCCCGACCTGACACAGCGTGAAAATGTCTGCGCCATAATCGCGCCACACGAGTTCGACAAAGATCGACTGTCGGCCATGCGTCGCCGCCTGGGCAGCGACCGCACGATGCTCTTCAGCGACTTCGCGCGCCTTGCCAAGGAGTCGCCGGGCGCTGCCGCAAAAGCCGCCGCAGGCCTCAGGTACCTGATTGTGGATTGCTACGGCCTGTTGAGCAGCCTATACCGCTATGCCGACGCCGCATACGTCGGCGGTGGTTTCGGTGTGGGCATACACAACATCAATGAGGCCGCAGTATATGGCATACCTGTCGTTTTCGGCCCCAACTTTGCCAAGTTCAACGAGGCTGTCGAGCTTACGGCTCTCGAAGGTGCGTTCAGCATCGACAATACAGTCGGCTTCGCAGCCATACTCGACCGCATAATCGGCGACAAGGATTTCCGAGCCGCCGCAGGCAAGAGGGCTGCCGACTATATAGCGTCGAAGGTAGGAGCCACGCCGATAATCATGAAATCCATATTTAAGAGCGAAAACTGACAAACCCCTATCACCTTATATGATATTATGATAAAAGTAGGTATTTACGGCAGCGGCAAGCTTGCCGACCCGGTACGCAAACAGCTCCTGCGCCTGTTGCTCCGTCACCCCGACGTCGACCTGCGTGCCGTGGCCTCTCCGGCCGGGAATACTGTACCGCTTGCCGAGCTGCACCCGGTCTATGCCGGTGAGACCGACCTGACCCTCGAGCGCGTCCTCGACCTGGGCAGTCTCGACGTGCTCTTCGTAATCGACAGCGAAAACCTCACCGACGAGATTTTGGCAAAATATCACGACGACAGCGACTTCCGCCTGATAGTCCTCGGCGCAGCCGACGATTTGCTCGACGGCGACCGTGGCTCTCTTGTCTACGGCCTGCCCGAATATTACCGCAAAGATTTGGTGCGCGGTGCGCGAGGGGCGGTGTCGCCCCGCCCCGAGGCGATGGCTATCGAGCTCGCCCTGCTGCCATTGGCAAAAAACGCCATGCTCAACAGCGATGTCACTGTCACCATCGCCATTTCGCGGCCTGTTGCCGCTGCGGCTGCCGAGGCCCGGCGCATGCTGGCCGACGTGCAGCCGTCGTTCAACGACGCAATCAAAGCGTCTTCACTGCCGGAAGCCCCCTACCGCCGCATCGACCTGAGGGCAGAAATCAACACACCTATCGCCCTCGAAGAAATCGAACGACTCTACCGCGAGGCATACGACGACCATAACTTCGTTTACCTCATTGCCGGGCATGGGGGCATAGACGAAGATTTGCGAGGAAGCAACAAATGTCTCATACAGCTATCTAAAGACGGCGACACCCTCGTTGTCGAGTCCTCGCTCGATGCCATGACCAAGGGCTGTACCGGTAACGCCGTGCATCTGATGGACCTGCTTTTCGGCCTCCACGAACGCACCGGCCTGTCAATTTAAACTCAAGACCAAGATGATACAGATACGTATAGCCCCCGACGAGCGATATTCGCTCAGCGAGATGGCCCAGATGGCAGTTGAGGGCGGCTGCGGATGGATAGTACTCGCCATGCCCGGTGCCGACTCCGGCGAATGGCGTGACGTCGGTGCCGAACTTGTGCCACTGTGCCGCGATGCCGGCGTAATCCTGACGGTCGAAGACGACGTTGCCGCCGTGCGCGAACTCGGGGCACACGGAGTCTACCTCCACATCGGTTCTAACGCCGCCAAAATCCGCGAAGACCTCGGCCCCGAGGCCATAGTCGGTGCCGAAGTAGGCTCGGCTGATGGCGCCGTGGCTCTTGACAAAGCTGACATAGACTATCTAACAATTGCTCCGTCGTGTGGCGACCCCAAAGCCCTCATCGCGGCTTCGCGTACCGGTGGTGCCGAGGTGCCATTTGTGGCCGTTTGCAGTGCCGACGATGTCATTGCAAATTCAGCATCGTATCTTGCCGACGGCTTTGCCGGGTTCTATGTGACCGGCGGCGTCTTCGATGCTGCCGACCCGGTGGACGTAGTAGGGCAGTTGCAGAAACTACGGTAATATGAGCGGCGAACTGTCGAAGACGCTGTGGCGTATAGTGCTGCCCGTAGCACTCGGTGTCGGTGTCGCGATTTGGCTTTTCAAGCGCGATATCGACAGCGCGACGCTGCAGTCTATAGTTTTTGACAGCCGCACCGTTGTGGGCCTTTGTCTGGCCCTGCTGTTTGTCGTCGGGCGCGATTTCGGCCTGGCGTGGCGTTTCCATACCATAGCTGCCGGCGACCTGACCTGGCGCCGTGCATGGCGCACCGACATCATGTGTGCCTTCACCTCGGCCATAACGCCGTCGGTGGTAGGCGGTAGTGCCCTGGCCATATTTTATCTCAACCGCGAGGGTATAAAATTGGGCAGGGCCACGGCCTTGACCCTCACCACCTTGTTTCTCGACGAGCTGTTTTTCGTAGTCTTCTGCCCGGTTATTTTGCTCTTGTTGCCATGGGACGACCTTTTCGGTATGCCGGGCGTGGATAGTGCCGGGTCTGATTTGTTCCTCGGGGGTGTTAAGGTGGTCTTCTGGCTCGTATATGCCGGTATCGTCATCTGGACTACCATCCTCTATTTTGCCATAATTGCCCGACCCGACGGGTCGAAGCGCGTGCTGCTGCGCATAGCCTCGTGGCGCTGGCTCAGGCGTTGGCGCGAATCGATTGTCGGCATGGCCGACAACATGGAGGCGACCTCGGCATGGGTCAAGGGGCGTTCGCTGCGTTGGTGGGCCGAAGTCTTCGGCGGCACCGTGCTGAGCTGGTTCTCGCGTTATTTCGTTGTCAACGCACTTTTCTGGGCCTTTGTGCCCTCGGCGTCGGGGCTGCTTGTCTTTGGCCGTCAGTTCGTGGTGTGGGTAGTGCTCATGGTCAGCCCGACACCCGGCGGCAGCGGCATCAGCGAGTGGCTGTTTGCAAACTATTACGGCGACCTCATCGGCGACCTCGGCGTAGCGGCCGTGCTGGCGCTGGTGTGGCGACTGTTCAGCTATTATATTTATCTAATTGCCGGGGTGTCGCTTCTCCCGGGATATTTCGGCAAAAATGCCCGTAAACCTGTATGAAACTCCTCAAAACGGCCTTTGTCGCCCTCTCCATGATGCTTGTGGCACTTTGCGCGTATGGCCAGCGTGTGTTTGTAATCCCTGTCGAGACCGAGATTGACATGAGTGCCTTCCACCATTTCAAGCAAGGCGAACGCAAGGCCCTCGAGTCGGGCGCCGACCTGTTGCTGGTAAGGCTCAACACCTACGGGGGCGCCCTCGACGCTGCCGACTCAATCCGCACGGCCCTGCTGCGCTGCCCGCTGCCTACTGTCGCCTATGTCGATGTCAATGCCGCCTCGGCCGGGGCCTTAATCGCCCTCGCCTGCGACAGCGTGTATATGTCGCCTGCGGCAAGCATGGGCTCGGCCACGGTGGTTAACGGAGCCGGCGAACCGATGCCCGAGAAATACCAGTCGTACATGAGCACGATTATGCGCGCCACCGCCGAGCATCATGGTCGTAAGATGGTAGGCGACAGCACCGTGTGGCGGCGCGACCCGGCGATTGCCGCCTCGATGGTCAACCCCGAGGTATCGGTGTCGCTGACGGCTTCGCAGGCCGTAGATTGCGGCTATGCCGACGGCATCGCGCCAAATCTGGAGGCCGTATTGGCCGACCTCGACATGGCCGGAGCAGAGGTGTCGTACTACGAGAGCACGCTGACCGACGATATTATGGGCTTCCTTGCCAATGCCGCCGTCAGGGCCATACTGGTCATGCTCATCCTGGGCGGCATATACATGGAGATGCACACGCCCGGCCTCGGCTTTGCCGCCGCTGTGGCCGCCGTTGCCACGGTGCTTTACTTCCTGCCGATGTTTGTGGGCGGCAACATGCCGGCATGGGTGTTGCTGTGCTTCATAGCCGGCGTGGTGCTGATAGCCCTCGAGATATTTGTCGTGCCCGGTTTCGGCATTACAGGTACCGCTGGAATTATAGCCATTGTGGCAGCATTGGTGGGCGGTATGCTCAGTAACGACGCAGTCACGGGCTTTGACTTCGCCTCGCTGTGCCGTTCGCTGGTAATCGTGGGCATAGGGTGCCTGCTTGCCGTCGGAGCCGTGGTGTTCCTTACATCGTCGCACGGCCCCAAGCTCTTGCGAAAGCATACCGAGCTGATGACCGAACTCACAGTCGCCGACGGTTTTGTGGGCGTAGACATGTCGCCGGCGCGCTATGTGGGCCAGATTGCTACCACTGTCACCGACATGAGGCCGGCCGGAAAAATCGAGATAGGTTCTACGGTGTTCGATGCCGTGTCGACCGGCCCATTTATCGCCGCGCACAAGCAGGTGAAGGTGACCAAATACGAAAACGCCCAACTATACGTAAGTGAAAGTTAATATGAAATTTATAGGCATAATACCGGCCCGGTATGCATCGAGCCGTTTTCCAGGCAAGCCACTTGCCGACCTTGGCGGCAAGCCGATGATACAACGAGTTTACGAGCGTGTGAGCGGCGTGCTCGACGATGTAGCCGTCGCCACCGACGACAACCGTATCGCCGCAGCCGTCGAGGCCTTTGGGGGCCGCGTAGTCATGACCTCGGCCGAGCACCGCAGCGGTACCGACCGTGTGCGCGAGGCTGCCGACATACTCGCCACCGACGCCGACGTGGTGATAAACATACAGGGCGACGAGCCTTTTATCGCCCCGTCGCAAATCGAGGCCCTGAAAGCCTGTTTTGATACCGACGGGGTCGACATAGCATCGCTGGCCCGACAATTCGACCCGGCCCTCGGCTTCGACGCGCTCTTCGACCCAAACCTTGTGAAGGTGGTGATGGGCGACAAGGGCAACGCCCTCTATTTCTCGCGCTCGATAATACCATACGTGCGGTCTACCGACTGGCAGCACTGGCTCGAGAAGCAGACATTTTATACACATGTGGGCATCTACGCCTATAGGCGCGAGGTACTCAGGGCCATAGCGTCGCTGCCCCAGTCGCCGCTCGAACTGGCCGAGTCGCTCGAGCAATTACGCTGGCTTTCGGCAGGCTATACCATACGCATGGCCGTGACCAATGAGCCGACTATCGGCATAGACACACCGGCCGACCTCGAGGCCGCAGTCGAATATCTCAAACAACATCCGCAAGAGTGACACTCAATCGAACCATAGCCCCGGCAGTAAGGCCATTCGCGCCCATGTCGATGCCGGCAGAGACAGTAGAGTACCTGGCTAACGGTGTGACATTTCACCGCTATATAGGCGGCGACCAGCCCGTATGCCGCCTCACGCTGCATTTTGCAGGCGGCATATCTGAAATGGGCGAGGCCGCGACCAAGCTGCTTCTCAATCAGTTGACCGAGGGCACGGCCACACGCAGTGCCGACGATATAGCCGAGGCGATAGACTATAATGGCGCACGCTTCGCCACCCAGGCGCAGACACATTTCAGTGTCACAGACCTGTTTGTGCTGACCTCGCGTATGGCCGACATGCTGCCGGTGCTGATGGATATGATAACATCGCCGGTGTTTCCCGAGGAACGTCTCGAGGTGTCGCGGCTAAGGCTTAAAAATGCCTTGCAGACGGCCCGGCGCGACCCGTCGGCGGTTGCCGATTTGGCCCTGTCGCCACTTATGCTGGGGCGCGACAATCCCCTGGCCCATGTCATGACCGAAGATGATATTGACAACGTGAGCCCGTCGACGCTCAAGGCCTGCCACCGCCGCCTGGTATGCCCGGCGCGTATGCATGCCTATCTGTCGGGGTTGGCCGACGACGATGTAATCGCTGCCGTGCGACGGTTTTTGGAGTCTATACCTACATTGGGCGACGGCTATGCGATGGAGCTGCACCCTGCCCACCCCGAACCGGCGGGTACACTCGTCACCAGCCCCATGGTGTCGACATATCAGTGCGCTATTTCGTGCGGAATACCGACAATTGGGCGGCAGCATCCCGACTATGTGCCGCTACGCTTTGCCGTGATGGCTCTCGGCGGCTATTTCGGCAGTCGCCTGATGAGCAATATACGCGAGGACAAGGGCCTGACCTACGGCATCTCGGCCGCTGTGCTCGGCGGGCAGGACGAGGCACACGTGTATGTAGGCACGCTTACCGACAACGGCAATGCCGACATTGTAATCGACGAGATAAGGCGCGAACTTGCCGATATGGCCGTCAATCCGCCGTCGGGCGAGGAGTTGGAGCGTTTCCGCACATACGCCATGACAGGACTGGCCGAGCTGCTCGACAACCCGGCATCGGTGGAGCAATATTATGGTTCTCAAAACCTTGTGGGGGCTCCAGCCGATTATTTCGAATGTCAGCAGCGTGTGCTGCAGTCGCTTACCCCCGACGAAATAGCGCGTGTGAGCCGCCTCTATCTCGACCCTGAGGCCCTGCGCCTGTCATTGGCAAGGCCTTAGTTCTCCGACCAGAATTTCACGGCCTCGCGGATTGTCATGGTCGGGAAGGCGCAGAGGTCGCTTACGAGCCTCCACAAGCGCATCTCCATTTCGTCGATGTTGTTGTCGGAAATCATGATAGAGGCCAGGTATCCGGCCACATAGCGTTTGTGACCCTCCGACATCCCCGACAATATTGATATCATCTCTACCGAGTCCATGGCATCGGCCATGCGGTATAGTTCGTCGCGGCGGTTGGCAACGTCGTCCGACAGGCCCTCGAAAAGCATCTCGACTTCGTTGGGGTCAATGCGGCCGTCGGCCTCTACCATGGCGTGACCGGCCTTGAGGATTGCACCGAGTTCTTTATCGCTAAATTCCATTTGTCTTTAAGGTTTTTTAGTTTAAAGTTTAGGGTTTAAAGTTTAAAGGTCATGGAGCTTTACGTAAATATTGCTCAAGGTTAAGTGCTAAACCTTAAGCGTTAAACTTCAAGGGGTCATTCCACTCCCATGAGGAGTTTGTTGCCATAGGGGGTGAAATAGTCTGATAATATATAGGATGCCACAGGTATGCGGATTATGCCCTGGGCGTAACTGGCGATTTCGTAGGGTTGGTAGACAAACACAATCTCACCGTCGCCGTTGATGCAGAAGTTGTTGTCGGCAGGGAGCGCGGTGAGGTCGGTCTGCCCGATAGAGCCGCGCATGCTTGTGGCGGTCTGCCTGAGCAGAGAGGGGAGTTTTTCGAGCCCCTCACGGGTAAAAATATCGCTGAGAGTGAACACCTTGCCGTCGGCGAGGTCATAGTTGACAAAGCGTGTCCAATACATGCCGTGGGCCGCGCGAGGCATATAGTTCGATACCGTCACGGCATAGCACAGCACCGTGGGCGATAAGGACTCTACCATGCCCTCGACTGTATAGAGGCCGTCGTAGCTGCTGTCGGCGACCGTGGTGTCGGCCACGGCAAAACCGACCTCGGCTGCCATGCGCCTGAATGACGAGGCTATTATGTCGTGGGGCTTGGTTGCCGTGGTGTCGAAAGCGGCACTGAGTATGGAATCCTGCAGCGTGGTCACTTCGTGGCCGAAGAGCGAGGTGGGCATGAGCATGTCGGCACTGCAGTCGAAGCTAAGGTCGGCTGCCGACTCGTAGTCTGTGGCCGAATCTACGAGCCGGTATGTAGCATGAGATTTGAGATGCTCAAAGGCAATGCTGTCGTTGCTTTTGGCTGTGTTGTCGCACCCTTCGAGACTAATCAGTGCCGAGGTTCCGAGAAGGGCAATTGCTGCGCTAATGAGGGCTGTATGGAGTTTCATTGAGTTGTGGTTTCTGGTGATGTATGTTCAACGTTTTAGTGACTGTTTAGTTTAATCTATTGGGCGTAGAGTGGCACGCAATTCATCATAAAGCGTCGTAGTTCGCCCCAGGGGTAGTAGAGCGAGTCGTCGCCTTGGCGCAGGGCCACGGGATGCTCGTTGAGGTCTACGCGCACATAGTAATGCCCCGATTTACGGGCGCGGAATAAGATGAACTGTATGTTGGCGGCCATGGGTACGACATCGAAGTCGCGCCACTGCCCGGCTACGGTGTCGAAATAGTTTGTGAGGTAGTAGCACCCCGGCAGGCGCAGCAGCGACAGCAGCGGCATCAAGGTCTCGGCGTGGCCGAAACGCAGCACGGCGCAGGGCGACTCTGTCGGGCCGTTGATATAGGCATCGGTGGTCTCTACGAGGTTGAGCACCAGGTCGGCGGCAATGTCGGCCGGGACCGTAGATACCGTTGTGGCAGTGCGCTGCAGGTACTGGCGCATGTTGAAGCAGCTCCATAGGGCCTGGGCCTCTTCGCGGGTGAAGTATGTGGCCATACCCGAGGGAAGGCCCATGGCTTCGAGGCCGGCTACGACGTAATATTCGATTATGGCGAGTTCGCGCTCGTGGTCGGCATCCTTATAGGGGAAGCGGTCGCCTAACACACGGCGTATGGCCGTGGTGGGGCAGGTGGAGGCAAAAAACGTGTCGTAGGTCGGTGCCCATACCTTGTCGCGGCGGAAGTCGAGATAATCTTGCACCAGGTCGAAGGGGCGTAGGAGTTTGGAGTTGATGCGCCCCGTGCTGGTGGTGAACGTGGTACGGTTGTTGAGCCTGTCGAGCTGGTGGGTAAAGGCATACATGCTCATCATGGCCCTTGGCGAGTACGACGACATGGCCTCGACGACGCCCTCTTTACTGAAGACTTCTGTATAGGCCATGAACATCCTCGTGGCGATACCCTGCTGCTCGGCCATGCCGAGCGAGTCGAGGGCTCCCCAGCGGTTGGTACTCAGGCGTATGACCTCTTCGTTGAGCTTGTTGAGCTTGCGGCCGAGGGGGCTGATGGTGCCGAGCGAGTCGGCGGTGGCGAGGGCTTTACGCAGTGCGAGGCAGTTGGCCGACGAGGCCGGGTAGCGCGCACCGTGGCGACCGACGTGGTTGATAAAGACCGGCTCGAGCGAATCGGGATATTCCACGGGGTGGTCGGGCTGGCTATATGGCATCAGTGAGCCTTCACATTCGATATACGAATATTGCGGCACCTCGGGGCTGGCACCGGCGGCTGATATAAATGTAGCGGCGGTCATCAAAACCGCCAGGCGAAGTGTTTTCATAATTGCATTGTCATACTGTGCAAAATTAATATTTAATAATTAAACTTTCAACTTTCGCCAATGGAAAAGTGAGAGTTTTTAACAGCGTAGAGTCCGGGCTGCTAATGTGGAGAAGAGGAAGCATAATGACATAGAAACAAAAGAGACAAAAGTTTAGTTTTTTGTAACGTTGGGATTGAGGGGGGAGGGCAGTCGGCGAGGCTGAAGAGAAGAAACATAATGACATAAAGGCATAGGGTACAAGAAAATATTTTTTGCGATTTTTGATTTTTTGTCGTTATGTCTCTTCATTTCTGCATTGTGGTCATTATTTATTGGTTTTGAACTATAAAATCTAAATATTTGTTTTATCTTTGGAAAAATTATCGTTTCAACCAATAAAAATATTTGATATGAAAAAAATGTTAGCAGAGGGCGTCGGCACAATGTTTCTTGTGCTTCTCGCATGTGGTAGCGCGGTGCTTGCCGGCCCGTCGATAGGCGGCCTCGGTATCGGCCTGTGTTTCGGTCTCGTTTTGGTTTGCCTGTGCTATTGCCTGGGCAATATCTCGGGTTGCCATGTCAACCCGGCTGTGTCGCTGGCGGTGTATCTTGCCGGCCGAATGAGCGGTAAGGAATGTGTGGGCTACGTTGTGTCGCAGCTCCTCGGCGCCACTGTCGGCGCAGGCTTGCTATATGCATTTATCTATCTCGGCGACGGCTTCAATTATGGTGGCACGACCGCCCCCGACGCCTATCTGGCTACCAATGTATTGCAGCCCGGAGCAACAGCAGGCATGGCTCTGCTTGCCGAGGGTTTGCTCACGTTCTTCTTCGTGCTCGTAGTGCTCGGTGCCACCGACGCGAACAAAGGTTTTGGCAAGTTCGCCGGCCTGGCTATCGGTCTCGCGCTCGGCCTTGTAAATATCGTTGGCATACCTGTTGACAACTGCTCGGTCAACCCTGCGCGCAGCTTCGGCCCCGCCGTATTCTGCCCAGAGGCTTGGGGTGACTTCTGGATTATGGTCGTAGGCCCGGTAATCGGCGCAATGCTTGCCGTGCTGTGCTGGACGGCTATGGCCGGAGGCCGCAAAGCTGTCAGGTAATTCCGTGGTAGTGCTGACTGCCTGAGCATACTAAACATAAGGGCAAAAAGACAAGAGTGACAAAAATTAATATGTGGCTTTTGTCTTTTTGTCTTTTTGTTTCTTCCAATCCGCTACGCCGCGCCCTCGGTATTAGAAACACGGGTCTTTTTTAACTCTTTGGTGTCTGCTACTGATTTTATGTTGCGGAAATTTTGTACTTTTGCAGTCTGAAATAGAGAATATAAGGATGAAAGTACTAAAATTTGGCGGAACATCGGTCGGTTCGGCCCGTCGTATCGAGCATGTCGCCGACCTTGTGTGCAAATCTCTCGAGCGTAATATCGTGGTGCTCTCGGCAATGTCGGGCACCACAAATTCGCTTGTAGAGATTTCGGAATATCTCTACAAGGGCAATGTGCCAGGGGCGCAGGAGACCATCAATGCCCTCGAAGGCAAATATATAGCGACCTTGTCGGAGCTTTTTCCTGACGAAAAGACCCGTAACCAGGCCGCCTCGGCCATAGGCCGGTCGTTCGCGTTGCTGCGGTCGTACTGCGGAGCCCCGCTTACCGCCGCCAGCGAGAAAGAAATCCTTGCGCAGGGCGAACTTATGTCGACGGCCATGATGCAGTGCCTGCTCACCTCGCGAAAGATTAAGTCGGTGCTCCTCCCGGCCCTCGACTATATGCGCACCCTCGACAACGGCGAGCCCGACATGCCGCATATCTCCTCGCACCTGCGCCGCCTCATCGACCTCGACCCCGAGGCACAGGTCTTCCTTACCCAGGGCTATATATGCCGCAACGACCACGGCGGCGTCGACAACCTCAAGCGCGGCGGCAGCGACTACACGGCATCGATTATCGGAGCGGTGCTCGATGCCGAGGAAATACAGATATGGACCGATATCGACGGCATGCACAACAACGACCCCCGCTATGTCGACGGCACCAGCCCCGTGCGCCAATTGCACTTCGAAGAGGCTGCCGAGCTTGCCTATTTCGGGGCCAAAATCCTGCACCCGTCGTGTGTGCTGCCGGCCAAGCTGCACAACATACCCGTGCGCCTGCTCAATACTATGGACCCCCACGCCCCGGGTACCCTGATATGCAATGCCTCCCCCGACGGCACCATCAAGGCCATAGCCGCCAAAGACGGCATTACGGCCATAAAAATCAAGTCGGGGCGCATGCTGCTTGCCTACGGCTTCTTGCACAAAGTATTCGAGACCTTCGAGAACCACCGCACGAGCATCGACATGATAGCCACGTCGGAAGTGGGCGTGACCGTGACGATTGACGACGACTCGCGCCTCGCGGCCATAGTCGACGACCTGAAGCACTTCGGCACAGTGACGGTAGACACCGACATGGTGATAATCTGCGTCGTGGGTGACCTCGAGTGGCACAACTGCGGCTTCGAGGCGCGTGTGCTCGAGGCCCTCGCCGGCATACCTGTGCGCATGATATCGTATGGCGGTTCGAACTATAATATCTCGGTAGTGGTGCAGGCCGGCGACAAGGTCGCTGCCCTGAGGGCACTCAGCGACAGGCTATTCAACGGCAAGTAATTGCCCCTTGTCGGCCGCAGCCGACAGGCGTGTGTTTTTTTTGGTCATACGCCAAAAAAAACGTAACTTTGCCAAAACAAATAATCACAACAACAAATAAATGGAAATTAAAGGCACAATCGTACAGGTATTGCCCCCCCAGTCGGGTATTTCGAAAGCCGGCAACGCCTGGAAAAAACAAGAATATATCCTCGAAAACAACGAAGGCCAGTTCCCTCGCAAAATATGCTTTACCTGCTTCGGCCAGACTGCCGACACCATACAACTCCAGGTGGGCCAGCGCATCATCGCATCGTTTGATGTAGAGTCGCGCGAATATAACGGCCGCTGGTTTACCGAGGCGCGCCTGTGGCGTGCCGTTCCCGACGAGGCAACTACCCAGGTTGCCCCACCGCCCGTCACTCAGCCGACTTCGACAGGCACTGTGCCACCCCCTCCCGTAGTACCTCAGGCACCCGCAGAAGAAGAATTCCCATTTTGACCCCTTACGACAATGGCAATAGAACTCAAAAACCTCACAAAACGACAAGACAACTACTCGCAGTGGTATAATGAGTTGGTTGTCAAGGCCGACCTTGCCGAGCAGTCGGCAGTTCGCGGCTGCATGGTCATCAAGCCCTACGGTTATGCCATCTGGGAGAAAATGCAGCAGACCCTCGACCGCATGTTCAAGGAGACGGGTGTGCAGAATGCTTATTTCCCCCTGCTGATTCCAAAATCGTTCCTCTGCCGCGAGGCCGAGCACGTAGAAGGTTTCGCCAAGGAGTGTGCCGTGGTGACCCACTACCGCCTCAAAAACGACCCCAACGGCACCGGCGTTATTGTCGACCCCGAGGCCCGGTTGGAAGAAGAGTTGATAGTTCGCCCGACATCCGAGACCATAATCTGGGGCACATATAAAAACTGGATACACAGTTGGCGCGACCTGCCAATACTTGTAAACCAGTGGGCAAACGTGATGCGCTGGGAGATGCGCACGCGCATGTTCTTGCGTACCAGCGAGTTCCTGTGGCAAGAAGGCCACTGCGCCCATGCCACCGCCGAAGAGAGCCAGGCACGCACGGTGCAGATGATTAAGCTCTATGCCGAATTTGCCGAGAAATATATGGCAGTGCCTGTGACCATAGGTGTCAAGACCGCCAACGAGCGCTTTGCCGGCGCCCTCAACACTTATACCATCGAGGCCATGATGCAGGACGGCAAAGCCCTGCAGGCCGGTACGTCGCACAACCTCGGCCAGAATTTCGCCAAGGCTTTCGACGTGACCTTCGCCAACAAGGACAACCAGCCCGAATATGTGTGGGCAAACTCGTGGGGCGTATCGACACGTCTGATGGGCGCCCTGATTATGACGCACTCCGACGACAACGGCCTTGTGCTGCCCCCGCACCTTGCGCCCATACAGGTAGTGATTATACCTATTTACAAGAATGCCGAGCAGCTTGCCGAAATCACCGAGCATGTGGTGCCCATCCTCGAGCGTCTGAAAGAACTCGGCATCTCGGTCAAGTATGACGATGCCGACAACAAGCGTCCCGGATTCAAGTTTGCCGACTACGAGCTCAAGGGCGTGCCTGTTCGCCTTGTTCTCGGTGCTCGCGATGTCGAGGCCGGAACAGTCGAAGTTATGCGCCGCGACACCCTCGAGAAGCACTCTGCACCCCTTGCCGGTATTGCCGACTATGTCAACACCCTGCTCGAAGATATACAGAAGAACATCTACGACAAGGCTGTGGCCATGCGCCAGGCCAAGACCTACGTTTGCGACAGCTACGACGAGTTTAAGGAGCGCATCGAAGACGGCGGTTTCTTCCTCTGCCACTGGGACGGCACCACCGAGACCGAGGAACGCATCAAAGCCGAGACCAAGGCAACAATCCGCTGCATACCTCTCGACGGCGACGAGACTCCCGGCAAGTGCATGGTTACGGGCAAACCCTCGGCCCGCCGTGTAATCATTGCACGCAATTATTAGTTTAGAGTTTAAAGTTTAGAGTTTAAAGTTTAGAGTTTAAAGTTTAGAGTTTAGGGTTTAGAGATAACCGATAAAATTTCAAACCTCAAACATATCAAATCCCCGGCGGATTGTTTCTGCCGGGGATTTTTTTATAGCATATCAAAAAAAATTGTATCTTTGCATTTGTAAACCACGATATAAAATGGCACGTCATAACGAAACAGGACGCTGGGGCGAGGACCTCGCCGCCGACTATCTCACCGAACAGGGATATGCCATTGTCGAGCGCAACTGGCATCACCGCCATTACGAAATCGACCTGATAGCCATGCGCGACGACCTGCTCGTGGTTGCCGAGGTCAAGACCCGTACTAACCGCGACGAAGACCCCCTCGAGGCTGTCGACAACAAGAAAATCCTCAATATGGTGCGCGCCGCCGATGCCTTCCTCAAAAAGAGCGGCCTTCCCCACCAGGTGCGTTTCGACCTCTTTGCCATCAGCGGCACCCCCGACGACTATACATTCGAGCATGTGCCCGATGCTTTCTATCCACCGTTAAAAATTTATAACTAAGACATATACACGAAATTATGAACGTATATACCGAACGCCTTGCCGCCTTCCGAGCAGAAATGAAGGCCGCCGGAGTCGCCGCAGCCATCGTGCCGCAGGCCGACCCACATCTTGGTGAATATCTTGCCTCGCACTGGCAGGTACGCCGCTGGCTCAGTGGTTTTTCGGGCTCGGCCGGCGACCTCGTGGTGACCGCCGACAAGGCCGCTCTGTGGACCGACTCGCGCTACTTCCTACAGGCTGCCCAGCAGCTCGAGGGTACCGGCATCGAACTGATGAAAGACGGCCTTGCCGAGACCCCGACGATTGCCCAGTGGCTTGTTTCGCAGCTACATAAGCACGACATCGTCGGACTCGACGGCATGCTCTTTACCAACCCGCAGCTCAAGAAACTCAACGACGTGCTATTCCGCCACGATATAGGGCTTAAAACCGATTTCGACGTAATCGACCGCCTGTGGAAAGACCGCCCGGCCCTGCCCGACGGCAAAATCTTTGTCCACGATGAGAAATATGCCGGCGAGAGTGCGCGCAGCAAGATTGCCAAGGTTATGGCCGAGGCCCACGAGGCCGGGGCCGAGGCTGTGCTGGTAACAGCTCTCGACGAGATTGCATGGCTCCTCAACATCCGCTGCAACGATGTGAAGCATACGCCTGTTGCCACGTCGTACCTGTATCTCCGCGACGGCGAGGGCATACTCTTTATCGACCCTGCCAAGCTGACCGACCAGACCGTGGCATACCTTGCCTCGCAGGGGGTGACCACACGCGGCTACGACGAAATCAAGGCTTTCCTCGCAGCCGGGAACGACAGCGAGATTGTGCTCGTCGACCCCAATACCATTTCGGTGGGGCTGTTCGATATTGTTCGAAACCGCTTCATGCCCACTGCACAGACCACGGCTTCACGCCTCAAGTCGGTAAAGAATGCCACCCAGATAGCCGGTGTACACAAGGCCATGGTTCGCGACGGCGCGGCACTGGTCAGGGCGTTTATGGAGCTTGAAGACCGTCTCGAAAAAGGTGTCGAGACCACCGAGCTCGATGTCGCCGACCTGTTGCACAAATATCGCAGCCGTGGCGAGAACTATTTCGACGAGTCGTTCGGCACCATCGCCGGTTATGGCCCACACGGTGCAATCGTTCACTACGAAGCCGACGAGAAGTCGAAGTCGAGCCTGCGCCGCGAGGGCCTGCTGCTTGTCGACTCGGGCGCGCAGTACCTCGACGGAACGACCGATATCACGCGAACCATCTGCCTCGGTACGCCTACGGCCGACGAGCGTCGCGACTTTACCCTGGTCATGAAAGGGCATATCGCTTTGGCAACTTCGGTCTTCCCTGAGGGAACACGCGGCGCACAGCTCAACGTGCTTGCCGAGCAATACCTGTGGAAGCACGGACTGACCTACCTGCACGGCACGGGCCATGGCGTGGGATTTTTCCTCAGCGTGCACGAAGGCCCACACAGCATACGCCTCAACTGGGTAGACTCGCCCATGCTGCCGGGCAGCATCACGTCTGACGAACCCGGCCTCTATCGCGAGGGCGTGCACGGCATACGCTGCGAGAACCTTGTGCTGTGCCAGGAGCGTATGACCACCGAGTTTGGCAAATTCCTCGGCTTCGAGGTGCTGACGCTCTTCCCGTTCGACCGCGCATTGTTCGACACCTCAATCATGTCGGCCGAAGAAATAGAGTGGGTCAACAACTACCATGCCACCGTGCGTGAGCGACTGATGCCGGCCCTCGAGACCCCGGCAGAAAAGGCCTGGCTCGAAGAGCATACAAAGGCACTCTAATATAGTTTGTTTAAAGGTTAAGGTTTAAAGTTTAATGAGATGAACAACTCAAATCTGTACTGTCACAGGCCTACAATAACACCAAAACGACAGCTAATTAAACCTTAACCTTTAAACCTTAACCTTTAAGTTTGCAAAACTTAAATTGAAAATAATATGGCTCTAATAATACCTGTTCGCGGTTTCACGCCCAAGATTGGCAAGGACTGCTTCCTTGCCCAGAACGCCACAATCATAGGCGACGTGACCATGGGCGACGGCTGCAGCGTGTGGTTCAACACCGTGCTGCGCGGCGACGTAAACACTATAACCATAGGCAACCGTGTAAACATACAGGACGGCTCGGTGCTACACACCCTCTATCAGAAATCTACAATCGAGATTGGCGATGATGTGTCAATCGGTCATAATGTGACCATACACGGTGCCAAAATCCACAACTTCGCCCTGGTCGGCATGGGTGCCGTGGTGATGGACGATGCCGAGGTAGGCGAGGGGGCCATCGTAGCTGCCGGTGCCGTCGTTTTGTCGCGCACGAAAATCGGCCCCAACGAGCTGTGGGGCGGTGCGCCGGCAAAATTCATCAAGATGGTCGACCCCGAGCAGGCACGCGAAATAAATGTCAAGATTGCCCGCAACTACCTGATGTACTCCAAGTGGTATTCTGAATAAGGCCACAAGGGCATCGGTCATGATGTCGGCGGTTTGATTTTTTGTTTCAAAAACTTTGGTTTGTGTGCAAAATATTTGGAAGCCCTGGTGAGGTTTCTAAAATAATCAGTAAATTTGCATCGCTGAACATAAAACATAAACTATATAATGAAAACTAACCTGAGCAGCCAGATAAAACTGGACCGTATACCTCGCCGCTACTACAATCCCGACAGCGAGATAGAACTTACAGCATTGCGCCGACAAGAGAAGATAGATACGCGAGTATATGAAACCGCAGGCGAGGGTGCCGATTTTATAGTCGAGAAAATAGCCAAATATATAGCCAGGTTTATCGAGCGCAGGGGCAAGTGCGTCCTTGCGCTCGGTGCCGGTAACAGCACCCACATAGTCTACAACGCCCTCATTAAAAAATATAAAGAAGGCGTCATAGACTTCGACAAGGTCGTGGTGTTTAATATCAGCGAGTTCTTCCCCCTGCGTCCCGACGGCCCCTCGACCCTTACGCGCCTCCACCAGGTTTTCCTCGACCAGGTGAATGTAAGGCCCGAGAATATACACTCGATTGACCCTGCCACGACCAAGGAGGCCATGTCGGAATATTGCAACGCCTACGAGCAGCAGATTGCCGACGAGGGCGGTATCGACGTGGCCCTTTGCGAAATCGCCCCCAACGGCGCCATAGCGTTCAACGAGCCCGGCAGCCAGCCCACGAGCTACTGCCGCCTGGTGCTTCTCGGCAACGAGATGCGCCACAAGGTAGAGAAAGACTATAATTGCGACGATGTGCCCACCACGGCCATAACGCTCGGACTGTCGAACTTTATCAGCGCGCGCCGCCTGCTGTGCATGGCCTGGGGCGAGAACAATGCCAATATAATCAAGGAGGTTGTCGAGGGCCCGGCTACCAATGCCGTGCCGGCGTCGCTTCTTCAGGGGCATCCCCACGTCAAGGTGGTTACCGACCTGGCCGGAGCCGAAGAACTGACCCGTATCAGCCAGCCATGGAAGGTTACGTCGTGCGACTGGAACGACAAACTGATGCGCCGTGCAATCGTATGGCTCTCTAACCAGACAGGCAAGCCCATCCTCAAACTTACCGACAAAGACTATAACGACTGGGGCCTTGGCGAACTGCTGGCACTCTACGGCTCGGCTTATAATGTCAATATCAAGATATTCAACGACCTGCAGCACACCATCACCGGCTGGCCCGGCGGCAAGCCCAATGCCGACGACACATACCGCCCCGAGCGTGCCACGCCTTATCCCAAACGTGTGATTGTATTCTCGCCGCATCCCGACGACGATGTAATATCGATGGGTGGCACCCTCAAACGCCTCGTCGACCAGCACCACGACGTGCATGTGGCATACGAGACCTCGGGCAATATCGCGGTCGGAGACGAGGACATGATGCGCTACTTCCTGATGATGGACAAGATTGCGCCTATGTTTGGCTTCGACACCGACGGCTACCGCAAGCTCTCGGGCGAGGTGCAGGGCTTCGTGGCTCACAAGAAAGCCGGTGACACCGATATCAGCGACATACGCGAAATCAAGACCATGATACGCCAAGCCGAGGCCACAATCGCCTGCCGCTATATCGGGGTTAAGAACGACCACATCCACTTCCTGCGCCTGCCGTTCTACGAGACGGGCACTATCAAGAAAGGCGACCTGTCGGAGCGCGACGTGAACATTGTGAAGAAGTTGCTTGTCGAGGTAAAGCCTCACCAGATATTTGTTGCCGGCGACCTTGCCGACCCGCACGGCACCCACAGGGTATGCACCGATGCCGTGCTGGCCGCGATTGACGAACTCAAGGACGAGGAGTGGATGAAAGACTGCCGTATATGGATGTATCGTGGCGCATGGGCCGAATGGGAAATCGACCATATCGAAATGGCCGTGCCAATCAGTCCCGAGGAGCTGCGCTTCAAGCGTAACTCCATCCTCAAGCATCAGAGCCAGATGGAAAATGCGCCCTTCCTTGGCGACGACGACCGCCTCTTCTGGCAGCGTGCCGAAGAGCGCAACCGCGCTACCGCGCAGCTCTACGAGGGTCTGGGCCTGGCTTCCTACGAGGCCATCGAGGCGTTTGTAGAGTATATCCCCATCAGATAAGTCTGACTATAGAAAACATAATTGGAGCTTGGATTTCGTTCCAGGCTCCTATCGTTGAGAACCATCGTTCCTGTTTTTTATCGGTAATATCTGTCGAAGACAGATTATTTGTACGAACCCCGGCTTTACGGAGTTAGCCGGGGTATAGTGTCGTAAAGTCAAATCAAGGTCGAAGACCTTGCCCATTTTTATACAATGTGCATTGCCGAAACGCCCCCAGGGGTAAGGTTTCCGACCTTGACGCGCTCTTTCGGGAGTTTACCCCAGCCAACTTCGTAAGGCTGGGGTTCAGACATAGGAACTGTCTCCGACAGTTTTCCAAATCCGAAACTTGATTATTAATCATGCACCATGATTTCAGATGTGGCGGTTTAAATGTCTCAAATGTCGTATTTTTTGGATATTTGAGAAAAATTTGCTAATTTTGCGACCGCACGAAAAGTGTAACTGTCTAATTCATATACGTTATCTAAGTATATACTTAAAAATGAGAAGTTTAATAAGCGCATCACTCGCTGTTGCAGCGGGTGTGACTTTGCTGACGAGTTGCAGCGCGCCGAAGAAGGTGCCATATCTCGTCGATGCTGAAACTATACCGGCCGAGGTGCTGTCGCAAATTCCTGTACAAGCCGACCCTGTCATCACTGTGGGAGACCTGCTCAATATCGATGTGACCAGCAGCAATATGGTGGCTGTTGCCGCATTTAACAAAGGTAGTTATATCGATGCCGAGGGCAAAATCAACAATATGAGCCGCAGCAACTCTACCCAGACAGGCGGTGGCGGCCTCGAAATCTCTACCGAATATTATCTCGTGAATGCCGACGGGGCAATCGACTTCCCCATTGTTGGCAAAATAGAGGTAGCCGGCCTGACAAAGACCCAGGTGGCCGAGAAAATCTGCGATGCGATATATCCTAAGTATGTCAAGGAAAAACCGTCGGTCGACATACGTCTGATGAATTTCCGCGTCACTATTGCCGGTGCCGTCAAGTCGCCCGGCATATATCAGAGCAAGAACGAGCGCATGACATTCCTCGAGGCAATCTCGATGGCCGGAGACCTCGATATAAAGGGCGACCGCGAGAACATATTGCTTTACCGCATCAATCCTGACGGCACCCGCGAGGTACACAAACTCAACATCCATGACAAGAATTTCCTGTTGTCGCCATATTACACCCTTCAGCAGAACGACTTTATCTATGTAGAGCCAAACAGTTCGATGCGGCAGGGCGCATGGCAGTTGAACCCCGCCGTGTCGGCCACCATCACCATAGTCGGCGGCCTGTCGTCGGTGGCTTCGCTGGTAATCGGTATTGTAAATCTCTCTAAATAATAATCAATGGACAACGAAAACCAGCAGCAGCTAAACAGCACCGAGGACTCTTTCGATACTACCGGTCTGCTACTTGCTTTCCTATCTAACTGGAAGTGGTTTGCGATTAGCGCGGTAATATGTCTGATAGTGGCATTTTTCTATATTGCCAAACAAATACCCACATATAGCGTTTCGGCCTCAATCTATCTGAGCCAGGATAACAATGGCGCCGGCAACGCATTTAATATGGGCAATGCCACCGACCCGATGGTCGCTCTTAAAAACTATATCGACGAGACCGAGCTCGAGGTCCTCAAATCGCGTAACAACGTTATCAAGATTGTAGATTCCCTCGGCTTGTCGTATTCGTATTTCCGCGAAGGTACTTTCCGCGATGTGCCCCTGTATCAGAACAATGCAATCATCGCCAAGCTCGACTCGGTGTCGTTGCGCACCCTCAGGGCCCCGATAAACATCGAGGTAGGCAATGCCGCAGAGGGCAAGTATGATATAAAGGTGCAGACGTGGTATAATAACGTAGAAGAGAAGAAAGACTTCGATGATGTGGAACTGCCACTGTCAATCGAGCTTTCGCAGGGCACTGTCACCTTGAGCAAGTCGCCGATTATCAGCAAACTTGACGGCAAGGAAAAAATCGTGATTCGAAACCCTCATGCGGTGGCCGGGGCACTCTCGTCGGCGTTGAATATCGAATTTGCCAAAAATTCCGACAAGATTATCCGTGTCAGTGTCTCTACCCAGGACCCCAAGCTCGGCGCCGACATTATCGAGGCCCTGCTGCAGTTCTATAACCAGGATATCATAGAGGATAAGAACCGCTCGGCCGTGCAGACCGAGGCCTTTATCCTTGACCGACTTGTGATGATATCGGGCGAGTTGCGCGATGTAGAGAACCGTCTGCAGGCATATCGCCAGGCCCACAATGTGACGAACATCGAAACCCAGTCGGCGATGAACCTCAACCTCAAGAGCGGCTACGAAGAGCAGCTTGCCCAGGTAGAGACCGAGATGGGCCTCCTTGACGAAATAGAGCGCATGGTATCGGCATCCGACATATACCAGACCCTGCCGGCGGTAATCAATAACCAGGCACTGGCACAGATTATCGAGTCGTACAACAAGAAGGTCAACAACCTCAACCGTACCCTCGAGGGCAGCACGCCCGACAACCCGCTCGTAGTGAGCATGCGTGACGAACTGAGCCGCGACAAGATGCGAATACTACAGAACATTGCATCGAACAAGCGTAGCCTCGGTGCCCAGCGTAGTTCTATACGCAGTCTCGAAAACCGCAGCGCCGGCCAGTTGGCATCTACACCGACTATCGACAAGGGCCTCAACGAGATTTTCCGCGAACAACAGGTCAAGGTAAATATCTACACCTTCCTGTTGCAGCGCCGCGAGGAAATTGCATTGCAGAAGACCCTCGCCACAAACACCGCCCGCCTGATTGACGACCCCACGGGTGATGTGCCCGTGTCGCCGCGCAAGATGTCGATTTATGCCATTGCATTCCTTATCGGCCTCGCCATCCCTGCCGTAATCATCTTCTTGCGCCGTATGCTCTTCCCGATTTTCAGCGACCAGGAAGAACTCGAGCGCATAACCAAAGTGCCAATCCTTGGTGAAATCTGCCATAGCAGCAAGGCCGAGAAACGCGAGGTGGTAGTGGGGCAGAATGCCTCGACGCCTATCGCGGAGCTTTTCAGGCTGCTGCGTAATAATATATCGTTTACGCGCTCGGGTGTCGACAGCCGCGTTATATTGGTCACTTCGTCGGTTTCGGGCGAAGGCAAGACCTTTATCGCAGCCAACCTGGCCATGACATACGCCCTGATGGGTAAGAAAGTCGTCGTGGTGGGCTTCGACTTGCGCCGTCCTATGCTGGCCCACTCGTTCGGTTTCTCTAACCAGCAGGGTGTCACTACCTTTCTGAGCGGCCAGGAGCACGACCTCGATAAACTTATCAAGCAGTCGCGCGAGAACCCCAATCTCTACGTGCTGTCGGCCGGCCCCGTGCCTCCCAACCCCAACGAGCTGATGATGTCGAGCAACATGGGCCGTCTCATGTCGCAGTTGCGCGACGAGTTCGACTACGTGATACTCGATACCGCCCCCATAGGCGTGATTTCAGATACACTCCTCATCACACGCTATAGCGACTTGCAGCTCTACGTAACCCGAGCCAACTACTCGACAAAGAGCAGTCTCAAGGTACTTCACGATGCCGTGAAGAGCGGCAAGTTCTCGTCGGTCTACATCGTGCTCAATGGCGTGAACATGGCCTCGAACAGCTATATGTACCGCCGCTATGGCGAGTATGGCCGTTACAAGACCCGCTCGTACGGCTACGGCTATGTGTCGAAGACAAAGAACAAGATGGAAGAGTAGAAGAGTCCTCGGAGAGGACCATATAATGGTAAACCCCACGATTATTCGTGGGGAAGTTAAAAAACTTATACAAAGAATATCCTCGGAGAGGATGCAATCGACTGTAAACATGCCGTTTGCGACCTCTCCGAGGTCTTTTTGTCTATCTAATGGAGCTTAAGTCCCTACCAATGATGGTGGGGTTAACTACAAAGGCGTCGTCTACGACGACTTCTCATTCTATACTTTCTATCTGGGTGTCTCTCTTGAATTATCTTCGGGGTTTGCGGCCGGTGTGGTGCGGGGGCCTGGTGCCGAAGAGCTTGCCGATGAGGTCGGGGCGCCCTATGCGGTGGAGGGTCTGGGTGATTTGCCGGCGGTACTCGGGGTCGTACCAGAAGAAGAACATGCGCTGGTCTAACTTGTCGCGTGCGTCGGTGGCTGTGAATACCTCCTCGCCCGTATAGGGGTGGATGCCGCTATAATAGATTTCGGTGGCAACGGTCATGGGCGTAGGCGTGAAATCCTGCACCTGCTCGAGGTGGAAGTTGAGTTCCTTGGTGGCGGCGGCGAGTTCGGCCATATCTTCGGCGTGACATCCGGGGTGCGACGATATGAAGTAGGGGATTAGTTGCTGCTTCAGCCCTGCGGCCTGGTTCTCGCGGTCGAAAAGCTGCTTGAATTTGCCGAAAAGCTCGAACGACGGCTTGCGCATGACCGCCAGCACGCGGTCGGATGTATGCTCGGGCGCGACTTTGAGCCGTCCGCTCACGTGGTGGCGTATGAGTTCGCTGTTATAGCGACGGTTGGTGCGGTCGGTATCGGGGTTGCCCGTGGGGTGCATCGACAGGTCGTAGCGCACGCCCGAGCCGATAAACGATTTCTTGACCCCGGGCAGGGCGTCGACGGCGTGGTAGATGTCGAGCAGCGGCCCGTGGTCGGTGTCGAGGTTGGGGCACGGCGACGGGTGCAGGCACGAGGGCCTGAGGCAGCGGCGGCAACGCTCGATGTCGCGCCCGTGCATGGCATACATGTTGGCCGACGGGCCCCCGAGGTCGCTGATATAGCCCTTGAAGTCGGGCATACGTGTCACTTGCCGGGCCTCGCGTAAGATGGATTCGGGCGAACGCGAGGCTATGAACTTGCCCTGGTGGGCCGATATGGTGCAGAAGGCGCAGCCGCCGAAGCATCCTCTGTGCAGGTTTACGCTGTGGCGTATCATCTCGTAGGCCGGTATGGTCTTGCCGTTGTAGCGAGGGTGGGGCAGGCGCGTGTAGGGAAGGTCGAAGGCGGCGTCGATTTCGCCCTGCGTCATGGCCGGCAGCATGGGGTTGACGCGCACGGCGCGATTGCCCGTAGCCTGCCACAGGGTGGCACCCCCGTCGTAGCGGTTGCTCTGCTGCTCGATGTGCTTGAAGTTCTGCGACTGTGCGCGTTTGTCGGCAAGGCAGGTCTCGTATGAGGCCAGTACGATGTTGTCGGCATCGGGCGTGGGGATTTCGCCGAGCGGACGCATGACCACGGTCTGGCGCAGGTCGGTAATGTCGGCGATTTTCTCGCCGGCGTCGAGCCGACGGGCCAGCTCGAGTATGGTGCGTTCGCCCATGCCGTAGCTGATTATGTCGAGGGCCGAGTCGGCGAGGATTGACGGCCGCAGCCTGTCCTCCCAGTAGTCGTAGTGCGACAGGCGGCGCAGCGATGCCTCTATGCCGCCGCCGATTACGGGCACGTCGGGGTATAGCTGCTTTAAAATCTTCGAGTAGACGATTGTGGGGTAGTCGGGGCGCGCGCCGTGGCGTCCGCCTGCGGTGTAGGCGTCGTCGCTGCGCCTGCGGCGGTTGGCGGTGTAGTGGTTGACCATCGAGTCCATCGCACCGGGGCTTATGCCGAAGAACAGCCTCGGGCGGCCGAACTTGCGGAAATCGCGCAGGTCGTCCTGCCAGTTGGGCTGCGGCACTATGGCCACGCGGTAGCCTGCCGCCTCGAGGGTGCGGCCTATGACGGCTGCGCCGAAGGCCGGATGGTCTACATAGGCGTCGCCCGAGAAAAGTACGACATCGACTTCGTCCCAGCCTCGGGCACGCATTTCCTTGACCGAGGTGGGCAGCCAGTCGGTGAGGTGCAAGTTGTTATAATCGATTTCTTTCATTGGGCTTTACGTAAGTCTTCGAGGCGTTGCTCGAGTTTTATTATCTCGTCGCGCAGACGGGCGGCGGTCATAAACTCCATGTCTTTTGCCGCCTTGAGCATCTCGGAGCGCAGGCGGTTGATAGACCGCTGCATCTCGTCGGGAGTCATGTATGCCACGACGGGGTCGGCGGCGATGTCGACCTGTGTGGAGAACTCCTCGGCGTAGGGCAGCCGCTGTTTGTCGCGCTTGTCGCGGGCGTTGGTCTGCTTGCCGGGCCGCGACGAGCGTGCGGTGGCCTCCATGTCGACTTCTTCTTTTTCGAGGCCGACGATTACATTCCGGGCCTTGACTATGGCCTGTGGCGTGATGCCGTGGGCCTCGTTGTAGGCGAGCTGTATTGAGCGGCGGCGCTCGGTCTCGTCGATGGTCTGCTGCATCGAGTCGGTAATCTTGTCGGCATACATTATTACCTCGCCGTTGAGGTTGCGGGCGGCGCGGCCCACGGTCTGTGTCAGCGACCTGTGGCTGCGCAGGAAGCCCTCTTTGTCGGCATCGAGGATAGCCACGAGCGACACCTCGGGCAGGTCGAGGCCCTCGCGCAGGAGGTTGACGCCGATGAGAACATCGTATTCGCCGGCACGCAGGCCGTCGAGGATTTTTATGCGGTCGAGGGTGTCGACATCGCTGTGGATATATGCCGTCTTGATTTTGAGCTTGAGGAAGTAGTCGTTGAGTTCCTCGGCCATGCGCTTGGTCAGCGTGGTCACCAGGGTGCGCTCGTTGCGCTCTATTCGTTGCTGTATTTCCTCGAGCAGGTGGTCGATTTGGTTGGCCGACGGCACCACGTGTATCTGTGGGTCGAGAAGGCCGGTAGGGCGTATGACTTGTTCGACCACGACGCCCTCGCTGCGCTCGAGCTCGTAGTCGGCCGGGGTGGCACTGACATAAATCATCTGGTGCGTCAGGCTCTCGAACTCTTCAAATTTGAGCGGCCTGTTGTCGAGGGCGGCAGGCAGGCGGAAGCCGTATTCTACAAGGTTTTCCTTGCGCGAGCGGTCGCCGCCATACATTGCGCGGACCTGGGGGATGGTCACGTGGCTCTCGTCGATGATGGTCAGGAAGTCTTTGGGGAAATAGTCGAGCAGGCAGAATGGTCGTTCGCCCTCGCGGCGCCCGTCGAAGTAGCGCGAATAATTCTCGATACCGGTGCAGTAGCCCAGCTCCTTTATCATCTCTACGTCGTATGTCACGCGCTCCTCGATGCGCTGAGCCTCGAGCTCGTGGCCCTCGTGGCGGAAGTATTCGATTTGGCGCCCCAGGTCGAGCTGTATTTGTGCTATGGCCGCAGCCTGGCGGGCCGGCGAGGTGACGAAGAGGTTGGCCGGGTAGATGTTGAAGCTGTCGTGCGTGCCCAGGTGGGCGTTGTCGTCGGGGTGGATGGTGATGACTTTCTCTACCTCGTCGCCCCAGAAGACCACGCGCACTATTATTTCTTCGTAAGCCAGGCGTATGTCTACAGTGTCGCCCTTGACGCGGAAGTTGCCTCGCTGGAAGTCGACCTCGTTGCGGCTATATAAGGCCGCTACCAGCTTGCGCAAGAAGGCGTTGCGACTTATGCGCATACCCTTTGTCACGGTCACGACGTTCTCGTGGAAGTCCTCGGGGTTGCCCATGCCGTAGAGGCACGATACCGACGATACCACTATTACGTCGCGCCGGCCCGACAGCAGGGCCGACGTGGTGGCCAGGCGCAGGCGGTCGATTTCGTCGTTTATCATCAGGTCTTTCTCGATATACTTGTCGACCGACGGTATGTATGCCTCGGGCTGGTAGTAGTCGTAATACGACACGAAATACTGCACGGCGTTGTCGGGGAAGAACTGGGTCATCTCGCTATATAGCTGTGCCGCAAGGGTCTTGTTGTGGCTCAGTATGAGCGTGGGCTTCTGCACGCGCTCAATCACGTTGGCCATGGTGAAGGTCTTGCCCGAGCCTGTGACGCCGAGCAGCACCTGCGCCGGTATGCCCTGCGCCACGCCGTTGGCAAGTTGCTCTATGGCCTGTGGCTGGTCGCCGGTGGGCTGGTATTGTGAATGTATCTTGAATTCCATTTGTCGAGGTATTAATCTACAAAGTTAACAAAAAAATCGATACAATCGCCCGAGCCTTTTGTCTAATCGAAATTTATCGTAACTTTGCGAGGTTAAAAAATCACAATAACGTTATGAAGTGCAGCCATTGCGGATTTGAGATGCCCGACACGGCAAAGTTTTGTGGTAATTGCGGCAGCCCGTTGGTAGTGCCGGAGCCGCAGCAACAGCCCGACGATGATTTGCCCGACCGTGCGCTTTGGTTTCAAACCAAGGCCCCGATGAAGTTTATCATCAATAATCCTAACGGTGATTGTTGGAACCTACCCCAGGGGAACTCGTATATCGACCTCCGGGACAGGGGCGCGTCGCCCATATTGATGTGTGAAAATGCTTTCAGGTTCGAAGACGGACAAAATCTCCTGTCTGCAAATCTTGACGAGCTGATTGGCGCAATTTATTACCGGATGGACGGCATGTTTGCCGGTTGCTCGTCGTTGACCGAGCTCGACTTGTCGAATATCGATACCGACCTTGTGACAAGCGTCGACTCGATGTTCGAGGGCTGCTCGTCGCTCTTCCGCCTCGACCTTTCCGCCTGGGACTTCGAGCATCTCAAGAGCTGCAAGCGTATGTTCTGGGGCTGCGACAGCCTCAGGCATGTCACCGTCAACGGTTGCGATGCGCGAACGGTCGATATCGTGGCCAAAGCCCTGGCTATGGCCGACTTGCACAACCAGGTGATGCTCCACCGCGAGTGAACCGCCGGCGCGTTTCCTTTGTTATTTAAGTATCGCAAGTCCTCGGAGAGGACGTGATTGTGGTTAACCCCACCATCATTTGGTGGGGTAAATGCACTATGATGCAACAAGATGACCTCGGAGAGGTCGCCATGTATATATACGGCATCCTCTCCGAGGATACTCTTTTCTTTATTGTTTCATACCACCCCATGAATTATCATGGGGTTAACCACAAAAGCATCGTCTCCGACGAATTTTTCATGAGATTATTTTCAACAATATACAAAACTTGGTCAAATCTTTACTTGTTTACAACTTGTAAAGCATAGAAAAACTAATGAGTTTGCGAAACTTAAATTATTTACTTAAAAACACTAATAACAAAGGAAGTCATGAAACTACGCACTATCGCCCTCATGCTGGGAACAGCCATGATAATGGCCATGCCGGGATGTGTAAGCAAGAAGAAATATGCAGAACTGCAGGCCGAGCACCAAGCCCTGCAGCAGAATTATACCACCTTGCAGTCAGACTACGGCAAGTCGCAGACCAGGGCGCAGACCATCGACGCCCTGCTGCAAGAGGCCAAGGCCAACAATGCCGAGCTAAAGGACCAATACGCCAAATTGCAGGAGTCGCTCGACAAGAGTATATCGCAAAACACCCAGGGTAATGTGAACATATCGAAGCTCGTCGATGAAATCAATGCCAGCAACAAGTATATCAAGCAGTTGGTGTCGGCCAAGAGCAAGAGCGACTCGCTCAACCTGGTGCTCGCCACCAACCTGACCCGTTCGCTCACGGGCGCCGACCAGGACGAGGTCAATGTGCGCGTGCTCAAGGGCGTGGTCTACATCTCGCTCGCCGACAACATGCTCTTCAAGTCGGGCAGCTACGAGGTCAACAGCCGCGCCATGACCACCCTTGGCAAGATTGCGAAAATAATCAAGGACTATAGCGACTACGACATCCTCGTAGAGGGCAACACCGACACGGTGCCCATTTCGCGCACAAACATACGCAACAACTGGGATTTGTCGACGCTTCGCGCCTCGTCAATCGTGCAGGTTCTCCAAAACGATTTCGGAGTCAGCCCGTCGCGCCTCACCGCCGCCGGTCGCGGCGAATATAACCCGATTGCCGACAATTCTACCGAGGTAGGGCGCCAGCGCAACCGCCGCACCGAAATCATCATCACCCCGAAACTCGACCAGTTCCTCGACCTCATCGACAAGGCACCCTCGACCGACAAAGACTAATGTAGATTATGCAAGAGGTATAGGATGGAGACCTCGAAGATACTGCGTTAAAAAGCAAATTTTTTCAGGATGAAATTTTAGCAAAATGCCCAAATTCGCCTGTGGCGCTCTTGGGGGCGGTTTAGGCCGCCCCCGCCGCTTGGCACCCCCTCCCAGAAGGAGTGAGGAGAATTTTTTTCTTTCAAAATTGACTTGGAAACCGTTTTTTTATCGTATTTTTGCGCATGACAATGGAAGGCCCCACTTTGGGTAAGACCTATCCCGTGCAGGCCCGGCTTTTGCCGGCCTGCCTTTTTGTATTGTCTACTTATTTTATTTTTTCCGGGTCATACATTTGTTCTGACTTGCACAGAGTATAGGCCAGCAAAAGCAGTTTGCGCATTACGGCCACCAGTGCCACCTTGGATGGGTTACGTTGGCTTATACGAGAGAATAACGCGCGCATCTGGGGATTATATACGGCGGCCGACAGCGCGCATAGATAGGTAATGCGGCGCAAATGGGTGTTGCCAGCTTTGGAGATATGTCTGGATGGCGTGCTTTTGCCTGAATCTTTGGCCACCACGTCCAGCCCGGCAAAAGAAGCCAGCTGGCTCCGGCTTGACATGTTGGCGAAACCGTCGGTTTCGGCAAGGATGGTTATGGCAG
>CEAR01027149.1_pt1 | contig 32185 bp, 25 predicted proteins | sample 557461 | NCBI WGS metagenome assembly CEAR01 (sample SAMEA3182075, study PRJEB8094) | gut metagenome | biome: human; feature: gut; material: Stool; isolation source: human stools | place: Canada | collected 2012-03-14
CTGCACCTTTTTGCATTGGATTTCATTATTTGCTTCGCACCCTGTAGGGGCGGGGGTCTGCTCCGCCCGCTTGTGCTGATTTTGTCGGAAGCACGGGCGGAGCAGAGCCCCGCCCCTACAGAATGTATCCAAAAGGCTTCCCCTATGAGGGGAAGCTGTCGCCGAAAGGCGACTGATGAGGTGGACAGCGTTGCGTAGGCGGGAGCTGTCCACCTTATCTGTCACGGCTTCGCCGTGCCACCGTCCCCTCATCTGGAAAAGCAACCGCGGGCCCTCAGACGACCGCGGGCTGTACTGACCTGATTTCCGGCGGTTCCGGGCAGGTGGATTGGCGGAGGGCGGAGACGGACAGACCAAGGAGGAGGGCGTCAATGACGGAATAGAGGTTTCCGGTGATGAACGGCAGGGGCGCTGCCAGCGGGAACAGACTGAGCTGGTACAGAACGCCCGGCACGAACCGGATGACGAGCAGGAGCGCGGCCGGCAGGCACAGCAGCTTCCCCAGCGGATGGGTCAGCTTTGCCGCCCGCACGAGCAGCAGCGCCAGAAACGCCGCCATCGGCCCGACCAGCAGCCCCATCCAGACCCACGCGGGGACGGCGGACGAGAGCCCGGCCTGCTGCAGCTGCCGCAGCGTCCGGTTCATCAGCTGATCGGCAAACGGCTGCTTCTGCGCGAGCGACCGCCACAGCTGCATGGCCTCGGGGCTGAAATAGGAAGCCAGCCGCGACGCGCTGCTCCGCACGTCCAGATACACGCCCAGCGCCAGAAGCGCCAGGACAGCGGCACAGGCCCAGCCCGCTTTCACGCGGAAAAAACCCGCGCGGATGGCGATCAGCAGCACCGCGGTCAGCCCCACCCGGAGCATCAGCCGCGAGAAAAACGACACCTGATAGATGGGCACCATGTCGCTCAGATGCAGAAACGCGATAAACGGCACGGCCGCGTACAGGGCCAGCACAAATCCGCCCCGTTTCCCGCGCAGCGCATACACCGCCAGCGCGTAAGCCAGCGGGAACAGCAGCACGACGTACTCATTTTCGATGCCCATCGATATGCCGAGCTCGATCCCGATCCCATTTGCGAGATGGAAGGAACGGTACAGGCACACCGCGCCGAGTGCGAGCACGACGCCGTAGATCTGCCACGCGTACCGCGCCAGCCGGCGGTAATCAAAAGAATACCCGCCGAGGAGCAGCCCGGCCGTCAGCACCAGCGCGGCCAGCGTGAACAGCTTCGGGGAATCCTGGCTCAGGATGCGGAAGATCGCGCCGAGCAGGATGCAGATCCCCGCAAGGCTGAGGATCGCCGTCTGCCGTTTCGGCCGGTGCACGGCGTCGAGCGCAAGACCGATCTGCTCCGCGTCGCCCATCTGGCGGACGGCCTTCGCCTCGGCCTCTGCGGCGGGCAGACCTTCGGCGCGATAGGCCTCTGCCTGCTCCTCCAGATGCGTCCGCAGCTCCTGCGTGAGCGCCGGGCGCACGCGCTTCCAGCGCACCTGCGCGCCTACCGTGTCCAGATACTGCTCGATGCGTTCGGCCATGTTACACGCCTCCTTTCAGCACGCGGGCGACGGCTGTCGTGTAGGCGCGCCACTCCGCTTCCTTTTCACACAGACGCCTGCGGCCGGCGTCCGTCAGGTGGTAATACCGCCGGGGGCGGCCCGCGGCGGACGCCTCATCCCGCGCGGTGATGAGGCCCTTCTGCTCAAGCGTGTGCAGCAGGGGATAGAGCGTCCCGGCCTTGAGGTCGAACGAATGCTCCGACCGCTCGCGCAGCGTCTCGATCATCTGATAGCCGTACATATCCTCCTGCTCCAGCAGCTTCAGCACCATCATCCCTGTGCTCCCCGCCAGCAGAGTCTTGTCAAATTCCATACGGATGCCTCCTTATGTCGATGGTCTATATATCGAATATCTACATATTAGCGCATAGGGATGGGGTTTGTCAAGCCTTTTTGTAGGGGCGGAGCAGAGCCCTGCCCCTACAACCTGCCCCGCAAGAAGGTAATATCCATCAAAATTTCGACTGCACCTTCTATTGACGGCAACCGTTCTAAGGCAACTAGTTGCAAATCTGATTTCCCCCGTATCAGGCGGCGCGTACCAAGACGCCCGTGAGGTGACTATCGTGTGGAACGACGCCTGAAACATTGAGACTTGCCTGAATTCAGAGGCAGGACGCACCAAACCGTAACCCAGCGCCCCTTTTCTCCCCCTTCTTTTCCGGCAAGACGGAAAAGAAGGGGCCGCCGGAGGCGCGTCAGAAACGACCACGACGGAACGAGCCGCCGCAAGCGACGTCTCTTTTCCTCTGTGCTCGTTTCTTCCTTTCCAAACCGCAAACTGAATTTGCGGTTTGGGTCTTTCCCTGCAGATCTGCAACAACCTCTCAGTCTCGGCTGCGCCGAGCCAGCATCCCTACCCCTTTTGTCCCTTCGGGACATTTCCCCCTGATCGGGGGAATCGGCCCCTGGAAGGGGAGCCTTTGGTGAAAAAAGCCGCCGGAAGCATTCTCCGGCGGCTGTGATGGGGATAATATTATTGATAGCACTCCGGCTTCAGGACGCCGATGTACGGCAGGTTGCGGTAGTAGTTGGCGTAGTCGAGGCCGTAGCCGACGACGAATTCGTCGGGGATCTCGAAGCCGCACATGTCGGTCTTGTAGCTCTCCGGGTGCCGCGTCGCCTTGTCGAGGAAGGAGATGGTCGTGATGGACGCGGGATTGCGCGCGCCGAAGAGCTGGCGCAGGTACTGCATCGTGAGACCGGAGTCGATGATGTCTTCGACGATGACGACGTGGCGGCCGGTGATGTTGTTGTCGAGGTCCTTGATGAGACGGACGACGCCGGTGGACTTGGCCGACGCGCCGTAGCTGGAGACGGCGATGAAATCCATGTCGATCGCGCAGTTCATGCAGCGGCACAGATCAATGTAGAAAAACGACGCGCCCTTGAGCACGCACACCAGCACGGGGCGCTTGTCGCCAAGCTGGGCGGTCAGATCAGCGCCGAGCTGCTCGACGCGGGCGGCGATGGCTTTCTCGGTAAAAAGGACGCGTTCAATGTCCTGTTCGGGCGTTCTGATGAGCATAACTTCCTCCAAATCAGCCGGCGGACCGGCGTTGTCAACATTCCCATTATAATGGAAGACAGGAAATAAGTAAAATAGATAACCCTAATTGGCCCCATAAATTTATCTTATCGGAAACATTACGAAACACACATTTACAAAGCGCCGAAAATGGCATATAATCGGCCAGGAATGAAAAATAAAACAGAAAATTGCGTGAAAAAACGGATAAGGAGTACTGCATTATGAGCAACTGTGCGATCGTAGGCATCAACTGGGGCGACGAGGGCAAGGGCCGGATGGTCGACCTCATCGCAAGCGACTATGATATCGTCTGCCGGTATCAGGGCGGCAACAACGCGGGCCACACCATCGTCAACGAATACGGCAAATTTGCCCTGCATCTCATCCCCTCCGGCATCTGCCTGTCGGGCGTCGTGAACGTCCTCGGCAACGGCGTCGTCATCGACCTCGAGAGCCTGTGCGGCGAGATCGAGACCCTGCAGAAGGCCGGCGTCAGCGTCACGCCGGAAAACTTCAAGATCTCCGAACGCGCGACCATCGTCTTCCCGTACCACCGCGCGCTCGACGGGCTGGAGGAAGCGCGTCTGAAGGACAAGAAATACGGCTCCACCCTGCGCGGCATCGCGCCGGTCTATTCCGACAAGTATCAGAAGAAGACCATCATGATGGGCGAGCTGCTGTACCCGAAGTACCTCGAAAAGCGGCTGGCCAGCATCCTCGAGTGGAAAAACCTGACCATCCAGAACGTCTACGGCGCGGAAGCCTACAAGCTTGAGGACATGCTCGCCTGGTGCCAGGAGTTCGGCTCGAAGCTCGCGCCCTATATCTGCGACACCAGCAAGTACCTCTATGAGGCGGAAAAGGCCGGCAAGAACATCATGTTTGAGGCCCAGCTGGGCGCGCTGCGCGATATCGACTTCGGCATCTTCCCCTATACCTCCTCCTCTTCCTCAAACGCGGGCTACGCCTGCGTCGGCGCGGGCATCCCGGGCAGTCATGTCGACCGGACCGTCGGCATCGTCAAGGCCTACTCCACCTGCGTGGGCGAGGGCCCGTTCACCGCGGAATGGTTCGGCGAAGAGGCCGAGCAGCTGCGCGTGGCAGGCGCGGAATACGGCGCGGCCACCGGCCGTCCGCGCCGTGTCGGCCCGATCGACCTGGTCGCCACCCGCTACGGCTGCCGCATCCAGGGCGCGACCGAGGTCGCGCTCACGAAGCTCGACGTGCTGTCCTACATGAAGGAGATCCCCGTCTGCACGCAGTACGAAGTAAACGGCGAGAAGACCGATGATTTCCCCTTCACCGCCGTCATCGATGAGGCCAAGCCCGTCCTCACCACCGTCCCCGGCTGGGGCTGCGATATCTCCGGCGTCCGCAAGTATGAGGATCTGCCGCAGGCCGCGCGTGACTATGTCGAGTATATCGAAAAGGCCATCGGCGTGCGCATCAGCTACGTCTCCGTCGGCGCGGGCCGCGACGAGATCATCTACCGCTGAGAAGAAAGGACACTGCCATGAAACCGACGTATGAAAGCCCGCTTGCCTCGCGCTACGCGTCGAAGACCATGCTGCACCTGTTTTCCCCGGATATGCGCTACGAAACGTGGCGCAGGCTCTGGGTGGCGCTGGCCCGGGCGGAGCATACGCTCGGCCTGCCGGTCACGCAGCAGCAGGTGGACGAGCTGGCCGCGCACGTCAGCCCCATCGACTATGACGCCGTTGCGAAGCGGGAGAAGGAAGTCCGCCACGACGTGATGGCGCACATCTACGCCTACGGCCTCGACGCGCCCGGCGCGAAGGGCATCATCCATCTGGGCGCGACGAGCTGCTACGTCACGGACAACGCAGATCTCATCATCTACCGCGAGGCGCTGCGATACCTCGAAAAAGAGCTGAAGGCCGCCATGCGGAACCTCTGCGACTTTGCCGACCGCTATGCCGCCATGCCAGCGCTGGCCTATACGCATTACCAGCCCGCCCAGCTGACGACCATCGGCAAGCGCGCGTCCCTCTGGCTGCAGGATCTGCTGCTCGATCTGGAGGAGCTGCAGGATACGCTGCGGGCCTTCCGCTTCCTCGGCTGCCGCGGCACGACCGGCACGGAGGCGAGCTTCATCGAGCTGTTTGACGGCGATACGGCGAAGATCGACGAGATGAACCGGCAGATCGCGGCCGAGTTCGGCTTTGACCGCTGCTACCCGGTCTGCGGGCAGACCTATCCGCGCAAGCTCGACAGCCGGATCCTGAACGTCCTGTCCTCCATCTGCCAGAGCGCGTGCCGCATGGCGACGGATATCCGCCTGCTGCAGCACGACAGGCAGGTCGAAGAGCCGTTCGAGGACAAGCAGATCGGCTCGTCCGCCATGCCGTACAAGCGAAACCCCATGCGCTGCGAGCGCATCTGCTCGCTGGCAAGATACGTCATCGCCGACGCGCAGAACGCGCCCATGACCGCCATGACCCAGTGGCTCGAGCGCACGCTCGACGATTCGGCCAACCGCCGCATCAGCCTGCCGGAGGCATTTTTGGCGACCGACGGCGTGCTGCGGCTCGTGCAGAACGTCACGAAGGGGCTGCACGTCAACGAGAAGATCGTGGAGAAGCTCGTGAGGGATTATCTGCCGTTCATTGCGACGGAGAATCTGATGATGGCCGCCGTCAAGCGCGGCGGCGACCGCCAGCAGCTGCACGAGATCATCCGCGAGGCCTCCATGGCGGAGACCGCGAAGATGAAAAACGGCGAGACCTGGGATCTGGTCGCCCAGCTGGCCGCCCGGCCGGAATTCGGCATGCGCGCGGAGGAGATCCGCGCCGAGCTCACCCCCAGCCGCTACATCGGCCGCTGCCCGGAGCAGGTCGCCGCGCTCACGGCCGTCTGCCGCGCCCTGATCGGCAGCGACGCGCAGAGCGCGGAGGAGATCACGCTCTGAGCCGGGTTTTGAAACAGACAAAAAGAGCCGCCGGGCCTCCGGCGGCTCTTCTGCGTCCCGGCTGCGCGGTTGCGCGCGGGCGAAGAATCTGCTACAATAGACTTCAACCTATAGATAAAGAGGCGATCTGCTTTGAAAAAGTTCAGAATGCTGGCGGCGCTGGCGCTGTGCGCGGTGCTGCTGGTCTCCCTTGTCCCGGCGGCGCGGGCCGCGCAGGCGGATGGGCAGCTGCAGTTTGACGAAAACGGGGAGTTCCGCATCCTCATCGTGGCCGACACGCAGGATATCGACAAGCCGCAGAAGGAGACGATCGCGCTGCTCGAGGCGGAGCTGGACGCGGCGCAGCCGGATCTTGTCGGCTTCCTCGGCGACCAGATCCACGGCCCGTCGACCGGCAGGAGCGTGGAACGCACGCAGAAGGCGCTGGACGCGATCTTGCAGCCGGTCGCCGCGCGGGAGCTGCCGTTTGCCGTCGTCTTCGGCAATCATGACGACGAGGGCGGCGTGGACAAGCAGACGCAGCTGGAATATTACCGGAGCTACCCCGGCTGCCTGGCTGAGGCCGGCAGCGTGACGGGCGTTGGAAACTACAACCTGCTCGTCTACGGCTCCGACGGCGCATCGCCGGCCGTGAACCTCTGGTTCTTCGACTCCGGCACCTACGCGCCGGAGGGGCAGGGCAAGTACGATTGGGTCCGGCAGGACCAGCTCGACTGGTATCTGCAGACCGAGGCTGCCCTGGCGGAGGAAAACGGCGGGACGCCCGTCCCGGCCTACGCCTTCCAGCATATCATCGTCCCGGAGATCTATGACGCGATGGACATCGTTCCGGCGAGCGAGAAGAAAAACGGCGCGGTCGAGGGCTATGGCTGCCGCAAGGGGACGTATTATTCCGCCGCGTCCGTGATCGAGGCCGGGACGCTCGGCGAAGCGCCGTGCCCGCCGGACCAGAACGGGGGCGAATTCGACGCGTGGAAGCAGGGCGGCGATATCGTCGCGGGCTTCTTCGGCCACGATCATGTGAACGACTTCATCATCCCCTACGAGGGCATCGATCTGGTCAACACGAACGGCACCGGCTTTTATATCTACGGCGCCGGGGAATTGCACGGCGCGCGGCTCGTGACCCTGCATGAGGCAGACCCCACGGCCTATGAGACGCAGATGCTCTATTATAAGGACCTGATCGGCACGAAGCTGCCGTTCGGCTTCGCGGGCACCTGGGGCGCGTATGTGCAGGGAATCGTGCTGCTGGCGGTGGGCGCGCTGGTGCTCGTCGGCGCTGGCGTGACGGTTCTTGTGGTCCGGCTGGTGAAAAAGAGCCGGAATAAAAGGAAAGCAACATAATAAGACCAAAACCCGGGACGCGCCGCGCCTCGGGTTTTGCTTATGATGGATATGCACAAAATCAATGAAGAAAAATTGTTCGATGCGTACAAAAATCAATTGACAATTCCCAAAAACATGCTATAACTAATGCTCGTGACAAAAATACGCGCAAAGGAGATCCGCACCATGACGCATGATTTGACGACCGGCAAGCCGCTGCGGGATATCTGGCAGTTCGCGGTCCCGGTGCTGTTTGGACTTTTGCTGCAGCAGGTGTATTCGCTGGTCGATACGGCGATCGTCGGCCACGCGCTGGGCGTGATGGCCCTGGGCGGCGTCGGCGCGACGGGCTCGGTCAACTTCCTGGTCATCGGCTTCTGCGGCGGGCTGTGCACCGGCATGGCCATCCCGCTGGCGCAGGCCTTCGGCGCGGGCGACTACCGGCAGCTGCGCCGGTATGTGGCGGGCTGCGTATGGCTGGGCATCGCGATGTCCGCGCTGCTTCTGGCGCTGACGCTGCCGACGACGCGGGCGCTGCTGAAGCTCATGGGCACGCCGGAGGAGCAGATGGGCTACGCCTATGACTATATCTTCATCATCTTTATCGGCATCCCGGCGACGATCCTCTATAATATGGGCGCCTGCGTGCTGCGTTCGCTCGGCGACAGCAAGTCTCCGGTGTGGTTCCTGGCCATCGCGTCCGTCATCAATATCGTGCTCGACCTGCTGACGGTCTGCGTGCTGGGCATGGGCGTGGCCGGCGCGGCAATCGCGACGGTCGTCTCGCAGCTGGGCTCCGGCGTGCTCTGCGTGTGGTATATGCGGAAGCATTTTGAAGTTTTGCACATGGAGAAGGACGACTGGCGGCTGCGGAAGGCCGAGGCCCTGCGGCTGCTCGGCATGGGCGTGCCGGTCGGGCTGCAGTTTTCCATCACGGCCATCGGCTCCGTCATGCTGCAGAGCGCGGTCAACTCGCTCGGCGCGGTCTGCGTGTCGGGCGTGGCGGTGGCTTCAAAGATCTACATGCTGCTCTGCTGCCCGTTCGACGCGCTGGCCATGGCCGCGACCAATTTTACCGGCCAGAACCTCGGCGCGGGCAAATATGACCGCATCCGGCAGGGAACGTACGCCTGTTTGCTGCTCGGCATCATCTACTGCGCGATATATATCGTGATCGCGCGCTTCGGCACGCAGTATCTGGTGCTGCTGTTTATGAACGCCGACGAGGCGCAGAGCGTGCTGGACTATACGCAGCGCATAAGCTACGCCTATGCCTACGGCACGCCGCTGCTGCTGGGCGTCAATGTCTTCCGCCTGTCGATCCAGGGCATGGGCTACAGCCGGCTGTCGCTCATCTCGGGTCTTCTGGAGATGATCGCGCGCACGGCGGTGGGCATCTGGGGGGTGCCGCAGTTCGGCTTTGCGGCGGCCTGCCTGGCAAGTCCGCTGGCTTGGGCGCTGGCCGACTGTTTCCTAATCCCGGCCTATTATGGCTGTCTGAACGCCCGCCGCCGCCAGGCGGCCCGCGTCCGCAAAGAGCTGCCGACCGAATAAGCGGCGAAAGACCGGCTGTCCATCCAGGACAGCCGGTCTGTTTCGCATTCTGCACAAATCCGCGTCCAGCGGCTTGCATACCAGGCTGATCCATGATAAGGTAAAAGCAAAGGAGGCGGTACCATGAAGATCTCGACCAAAGGGCGCTATGCGCTGCGGCTGCTGCTGGATATCGCGCAGAACCAGCAGGACGGCTTCGTCTCGCTCAAGGAGATCGCCGAGCGGCAGGAGGTCTCCAAAAAGTATCTCGAGCAGATCATCCCGCTTCTGAGCCGGGCAGAGCTGCTGCAGACTTCGCGCGGCTATCAGGGCGGCTACCGCCTGTGCCGCGCACCGGAGGACTATACGGTCTATGAGATCCTGTCCGTGGCCGAGGGCGGGCTTGCGCCCGTCGCCTGTCTGGACCAGCCGGAAAACACCTGTCCCCGCGCGCCGGACTGCCTGACGCTCCCGGTCTGGGAGGGGCTGGAGAAGACAATCCGCGACTATCTGCGCTCGATCACACTGCAGACGATCCTGGACGGGAAGGTCACCTGAAATAAGCGCAAAAGGCCGCCGGACTTGTCCGGCGGCCTTGCTTTACCGTTTCGTGATGCGCAGCTTGGAGAGCATGAGGTTGCCGAACTCGGCCTGACCGTTTACGGTGCAGACCTCGCCGAACAGGAACAGGCCGAGGCCCGGGCTGTGCAGCTCGGCGGGCAGGATGCCCTTGAGCCCGGCGCAGCCGAAGATAAGCGCGTCCGCATCGTCATAGAATGCCTGCATCCGGGGAAGGACGGTGTCGGGCTTCGCCAGCCGCAGCGTCATCTGCGGGCAAAGATCCCGGCCGGAGACGAGCTTTCCGCCCTCGCACGACAGATGCGCGTTGACGCCGAGCGGGTCGGTCAGCGTGACGTGCTCAAAGTCCGTCTCACCGAAGCCGAGGGCGGCGCGCTGCTCCCGGTACCACGCGAGCGCGTCGCAGCCGTTGATGGTGTCGATCACGCGCGGGTCGGAGAACGTCAGCGTGCAGCGTTCCAGCAGCGTCGTGTGCAGGTTTTCCGTCACGGCCTCAAACTGATACCGCTCGTCCTCCAGCAGCAAAACGGCGGCTTCCCCGCCGCCGGGGATCAGATGGCTCCGGCCCGTGACCGGGTCGATGGCGGCCGCGCCGCCCGCCATGGGGCAGGGGAGGCGGCGGTGCAGCTCGCGCAGGAAGGCGTTTTCCCCGCCCGCGTTGCCAAAAAGGACGATCGCCGCCTGCGGCGCACTTGCCGGGAGCTGCGCGAGGATATCGGCGTAGCTGCCTGTCAGCGCCGTGCCGCGCACGTCGCGGGCAAAGCGCTGCGTGTCGGGCGCCGCCGGGTCCCAGCAGCCGGTCATGCCATAAGAGGCCGCGCCGAACGCGCCGGGCAGAAGCTCCTGCACGGGCGTCACAAAGATCAGATCCATAAGATCCCTCCTGCGTGAACATTTTTCTTTATCCTAGCACGATTTGCCCGCCGGCGCAAGACACAGGCGTTGCGCGCAGCCGGACGAATATGCTATAATAAACCTTACAACACAATGATGAAGGGAGAACCCCATGAAATTTTCTGAAATGCCGTATGCGCGGCCCGATCTGGACGAATTGAAGCAGCAGCTGCAGGCGCTGACCGACCAGCTGAAGTCCGCGCCGGATTACGCTTCCGCGCACGAGGCCTTCCTCGCCCAGCAGAAGCTGTCGACGCACATCGACACCCTCGCCACGCTCTCGAGCGTCCGCAACTCCATCGACACCCGCGACAAGTTCTATGACGCCGAGGAGCAGTTCTGGAACGAGGCTGGTCCGGAGCTGCGCGCCTATGACGACGCATGGACCGCGGCAATGCTCGAAAGCCCGTTCCGCAAGGACTTTGCGGCGGAATACGGCGATCTGATGTTCGTCAACGCCGAGATCGGCCGCAAGGCCTTCTCCCCCGCGATCGTCGAGGAGCTGAAGCAGGAAAACCAGCTCGTGCAGGACTATCAGAAGCTCATCGCCGGCGCGCAGATCGACTTTGAAGGCAGCACCTACACCATCTCGCAGCTCTCCCCGTTCAAAAACAGCCCGGACGACGCTGTGCGTCTGGCGGCCTGGAAGGCCGAGGGCGGCTGGTACAAGGCGCATCAGCCGGAGCTGGATGAGATCTATGACAAGCTCGTGAGGCTCCGCGACGCGATGGGCCGCAAGCTCGGCTACGACGGCTTTACCCAGCTCGGCTACTACCGTATGGGCAGAAACTGCTACACGAAGGAAGACGTCGAGAAGTTCCGCGCTGCCGTGGTCAAATATGTCGTGCCGGTCGCAAGCTCCATCTACCGGGAGCAGGCCGCGCGCCTCGGCAAGTCCTATCCCATGAACTTCGCCGACAACGCCCTCATGTTCCGCAGCGGCAACCCCAAGCCCTGCGGCACACCGGCTGAGATCCTGGCGCAGGGCAAGCACTTCTATGAGGAGCTGTCGCCCGAGACCGGCGAATTTTTCAACACCATGCTGGATAACGAGCTGCTGGACGTCCTCTCGACGCCGGGCAAGCGCGCGGGCGGCTACTGCACCAGCCTGGGCGACTACCATGTGCCGTTCATCTTCGCCAATTTCAACGGCACGCAGCACGACGTCGAGGTCGTGACGCATGAGGCCGGCCACGCCTTCGCCGCCTGGCTCAACCGCGACCGTATCCCGCAGTCGTATATCTGGCCGAGCCTGGAGGCCTGCGAGGTGCACTCGATGTCCATGGAGTTCTTCGCCTGGCCGTGGGCCGAGGGCTTCTTTGGCGAAGACACCCGCAAGTTCCGCTACAGCCATCTGGCGGGCGCGCTGACCTTCATCCCCTACGGCACGATGGTCGACCATTTCCAGCACATCGTCTACGAAAAGCCGGAGATGACCCCGGCGGAGCGCCACGCGGTCTGGAAGGAGCTTCTGGGCGTGTATATGCCGTGGGTGAAGCTCGGTGACGGCATCCCGTTCTACGGCGACGGCGAGGGCTGGCAGCGGCAGCTGCATATCTATGTGAATCCGTTCTACTATATCGATTACTGCCTCGCGCAGACCGTCAGTCTCCAGTTCTGGGCGCTGCTCCAGAAGGACAAGGACAACGCGTGGCAGCACTATATGGCCTATACGAAGCAGGGCGGCAGCTGCGTCTTTACGAAGCTGCTCGAAAACGCCGGGCTGGAAAGCCCGTTCGGCGAAGCCTGCCTGCGCGGCGTGTGCGAGACGGCCAAGGCGTGGCTCGACAGCTATGACCTGACTGGGCTCGCGTAACGCAAAGACGCTTCTGCGGGCGGAATTGGGCGTTCCAATTCCGCCCTTGGCCTGTCTTTAGAAAGCGAGGCGAAAACTCTTGAAAAACACGAAAAACAGCGCGAACAGGCGTGTGCTCGGGCAGCTGCTGCACGGCAGCTGGCGGTATTTTATCGCCTGTATCGCCGCGAGCCTGCTCTTTACGGCGTTTGAGCTCGTCATCCCGCAGATCATCCGCGTGAGCGTGGACTCGCTGATCGGGTCCGGCCCGGTGAAGGTTGCGGCGGCCCGGCCCGTCGTGCAGGCGCTGGGCGGGGTGGACTACCTCCGGCAGAATCTGTGGATCCCGGCGGCCATGATGGCCGGCTTCGGTTTGCTGTCTGCCCTGATGCGCTACTGCGTGAACCTCTACAGCGCCAAGGCGGGCGAGACGCTCGTCAAGACGAGCCGGGATCTTCTGTACCACCACATCCAGCACCTGCCGTGGAAATGGCACATGGAAAACCCCACGGGCGATATCATCCAGCGCTGCACGTCGGACGTCGAGCGCATCAAGACCTTCTTTGAAGAGCAGTTCGTCTCCGTCTTCCGGATGCTCGCCATGATCGTATTCGCGCTCGTGTGCATGGCGCTGATGAACTGGAAGCTGGCGCTGGTCCCGGCGGTTCTGTTTCCGGTGATCATCATCTATTCGCTGCTGTTCCATAACTCCATCCGCGAGCGCTTCACCGCCTGCGACGAGTCGGAGGGCGTGCTGTCGACCATCGCGCAGGAGAATCTGACCGGCGTGCGCGTCGTGCGCGCCTTCGGCCGGGAGGAATATGAGCGCCAGCGCTTTGAAGCGCAGAACGAGGACTATACCACCCTCTGGGTCCGGCTCTGCCGGACGCTTTCGGACTTTTGGGCCGTCGGCGACGCCACGGCCTGCATCCAGACCATGCTCGTCGTGGTGTTGGGAAGTCTTCTGTGCGTGCGCGGCGAGATGACGGAGGGCGAGTTCGTGTCCTTCGCCATCTATAACACGATGAGCATCTCTCCGGTCCGTCGTCTTGGCCGCGTGATCTCGGAGATGAGCAAGATGGGTGTGTCGGTCTCCCGCATCGCGGAGGTGCTGGACGCCCCGTGCGAGCAGGATAAGCCCGGCGCCGCGCCCCAGCCGATGGACGGCGATATCGTCTTCGACCACGTCTCGTTCCGCTATGAGACGGGGCCGGACGTCCTCTCCGACGTCAGCTTCACCATCCCGGCCGGCAAAAGCTTCGGCATCCTGGGCGGCACGGGCTCCGGCAAGAGCAGCCTTCTGCTGCTGCTCTGCCGTCTCTATGCGCCCTCAGAGGGGCGCGTGACGGTCGGCGGCGCGGATCTGGCAGATCTGCCCGCGGCGTGGGTGCGCGACCATGTCGGTGTCGTGCTGCAGGAGCCGTTTTTGTTCTCCCGCACGATCGAGGAGAACATCGGCATCTGCGGCGCGGACCACGCGGCCGTGTGCAAAGCCGCCGAGACGGCCTGCATCGCCGCCGATATCGAGCAGTTCGCAGACGGCTACCAGACCATGGTCGGCGAGCGCGGCGTGACCCTCTCCGGCGGGCAGAAGCAGCGCGTGGCCATCGCGCGCATGCTGACGAAAAAGACGCCCATTATGGTCTTCGACGATTCGCTCTCCGCCGTCGACACCCAGACGGATGAGAAGATCCGCACGGCGCTCGGCCGCGATCTTGCCGGCACGACCACGATCATCATCTCCCACCGCATCACGACGCTGATGGACTGCGATAACGTTCTGGTCCTCGAGCACGGCAAGCTCCTGCAGTACGGCCCGCCGCAGACGCTTCTGCAGGCGGACGGCCTGTTCCGCCAGATCTACGACATGCAGATGTCCATCGGAGAGGAGGAGCCGGCATGAAGCGAGAAGAAAAGAAGGGCCTGCCGTTCTTCGGCATCCCGAAGCTGGCCCCGTATCTGAAGCCCTATCGGATGCTGTTTTTCTGGATGGTGACCATGGGCGGGATCGGCAGCGCCATGGACGCGGTCATCCCCCTGTTCCAGCAGCATGCCATCGACCATTTTATCGCCGAAAAGACCATGGACGGCATCGGCGGCTTCCTGGCCCTCTATATTCTGGTCATGCTCGTTCAGACGGCCACGAACTACATCTCTGCCTACGGCGCGTGCAAGGTCGAGCTCTACATCGGCCGGGATCTCAAGCGCGAGGCCTTCAACCACCTGCAGACGCTCTCGTTCTCCTATTTCAACCAGAACAGCGTCGGTTACATCCACGCCCGCGTCATGTCGGATACCGACCGCATCGCAAGCACGCTGGCCTGGGGACTCATGGAGGGCGTGTGGTACATCGCGTATCTGCTGTTCGCCGTCGTCATGATGTTCGTGCTCAACTGGCATCTGGCGCTGTGCGTGATGGTGATCGTGCCGGTCCTCGTCGTCTCGGGCGCGTATTTCCAGAAGAAGCTCGTCTTTTTCCACCGCCGGGTGCGCGAGCAGAACTCGCGCATCACCGGCGCGTTCAACGAGGGCATCACCGGCGCGAAGACCACCAAAACGCTCGTGATCGAGGATAAGGTCGAGCGCGAGTTTGACGGCCTCACCGGCGAGATGAAGCGCATGAGCGTGCGCGCCATGCACTTCCGCAGCGTCTTCATGTCGACGACGGCCTTCGCCGCCTCCGTCGCGCTGGCGATCGTCCTCTGGCGCGGCGGCATCATCACGAAAAACGGCGTGATGCTCATCGGTACACTCTCCGTGTTCATGAACTACGCGCAGGGCATGATGGAGCCGGTGCAGTGGCTCGTGCAGGTCATCTCGTCGCTCGTCAACGTGCAGGTCAACGTCGAGCGCTTCACCAAGCTCATGGAGACCGAGTCCGACGTGCGCGACACGCCGGAAGTCACGGAGAAATACGGCGACGCCTTCCACCCGAAGAAGGAAAACTGGGAGCCGCTCTACGGCGATATCGAGTTCCAGGACGTCACCTTCCGCTACCCCGACGGCAGCGAGAACGTGCTGGAGCACTTCAGCCTCAAGGTCCCGCAGGGCACAAACGTCGCCATCGTCGGCGAGACCGGCGCGGGCAAATCCACGCTCGTGAACCTCGTCTGCCGCTTCTTTGAGCCGACGGAGGGCCGCGTGCTCATCGACGGCCGCGACGCGCGCGCGCGCAGCCAGCTCTGGCTGCACTCCAACATCGGCTACGTGCTGCAGACGCCGCACCTGTTCTCCGGCACGGTCCTGGAAAACCTGCGCTACGGCCGTCCCGACGCGACAATGGATGAGATCGAGGCCGCGGTCAAGGCCGTCTCGGCCGACCAGATCATCGCAAGACTGCCGGACGGCTATGATTCCGACATCGGCGAGGGCGGCAACACCCTCTCCACCGGCGAAAAGCAGCTGCTGTCCTTTGCCCGCGCGCTGCTGGCCGACCCGCGCATCTTTGTGCTGGACGAGGCGACGAGCTCCGTCGACACCGTGACCGAGCAGCTCATCCAGAACGCCATCGAGAAGGTCATGACCGGCCGCACCTCCTTCATCATCGCCCACCGCCTGTCGACCATCCGCCGCGCGGACGTGATTCTGGTCGTGCATGACGGCAAGATCATCGAGAGCGGCACCCATCGCTCCCTCATGTCCGCCCACGGCCCCTACTACCGCCTCTACACCCGCCAATACCGCGAAGAACAGACAAAATCGATGATGGACTAACACAAACCGCCCGGCAGGATCTCCTGCCGGGCGGCTTGCATAGATAAGGAAGAAAACTGGTTGGAAAAGCGGGGCCTCAGCCCTTGACGGCGCCGGCGGTGACGCCGCTGATGATGTAGCGCTGGAAGATCGTGAAGATCAGCAGCTGCGGGATGATCAGGATGACGCAGCCCGAGGTCATGAGCGCGTAGTTGGTCGAGAAGGTGCCCTTGAAATACGCGGCCGCGATGGAGAGCGTGCGCACGTCGGGCGAGTTCAGCATGATCTTGGCCAGTGGGAAGTCGTTCCAGCAGGCGAGGAAGGTCATGATGAGCGCGGTGGAGATGACCGGCTTTGCCACCGGCACGAGGATCCGGAACAGCAGCTGCCAGATGCTGCAGCCGTCGATGATCGCGGCCTCCTCCAGCGAGTCCGGGATCGAGCGGAAGCCGGAGACCATGATCATCATGTTCATCGGCGCGGTCCAGCCGATGTGGGTCAGGATGGTCGACCAGAGCGTGTCATACAGCCCGACCTTGACCATGACCAGATAGATCGGCAGGATCATCACGCACGTCGGCATGATGACGCCGCAGACGAAGTAGGAATACACACCGTTCTGCACCTTCCCGCTGCCGAAGCGCATCCGCCCCAGTGCGAAGGCCGCAAAGATCGACAGCAGCATCGATACCGGTACGGAGATCAGGATGACGATGCCAGTGTTTTTCACCATCGAGTAGAACGGGATGGTCTTGTAGGCGTTGACGTAGTTTTCCCAGTGCAGGGTATCCGGCAGGGCGAGCGGGTTCGTCAGAATATCGGTGTTGGACTTCAAAGACAGATAGATCAGCCACAAGACCGGCACCGCCGCCAGAAAGACCAGCAGGAACAGCCCGATGTTTCCAAGAATTTTTCCGCAGGTGTTTTTCGTTTTCTGCCGCTGCGAATCGGCTGTGAGGGTTTGATACATAGATATTCCCTCCCTTTAATCGGCGTTGCGCCGCGAAAGCCGCATGGACAGCAGCGAGATGAGCGCCGCGAAAACAAATTCCGCCACCGCGATCGTCATGCCGTAGCCATAGAGCATACCGTCGAACGTTGTTGTGTAGAGATACGAGACGATCGTCTCCGACGCGTGCGCCGGGCCGCCGCCGGTGAGGATATAGACGACCTCATAGATCTTCAGCGCGGCCGTCAGCACGAAGATGCAGATGGAGGTGACATTCTCGCGCAGCATGGGCAGGATGATGCGGAAGATCTGCGAGGTGCCGGTACAGCCGTCGAGCGAGCTGGCCTCCAGCACGTCGGCGGGGATGGACTTGAGTCCGGCCTGCCAGAGCGACATATAAAAGCCCATCGAGCTCCAGGCGCAGACCATGGAGAAGGAAATGGGGCTTAGAATGCCGTTCGCGCCGATCCACGCGGGCCCCTTGACGCCGATGAGGGCGAGCAGACTGTTGATCAGGCCGTTGTTGGGCTTGAGAATGAACGACCAGAGCAGACCGCACAGGACGCCCGGGATGACGTAGGAGGCAAAGATGATGACCTTATAGACCGTATTGCGCTTGCGCTGCTTGTTGAGCCAGAGCGCATATAAGAAGGAGAGCGGAATGACGAAAAGAAAAAGGGAAACGGCGCAGATCAGCGAATTGCGGACCGACAGCCAGAAATACCGGTCATGGATCAGCCGGGTATAGTTTGCAAAGTTGTTCCATTCCAGCGCACCGATGCCGCGGTAGCCGGTAAAGCTGTAGACGAGGCACATGATGAGCGGATAGATGATGAACGCCGTGTAAAACAGCAGCAGCGGCGCGGCGAACAGCCAGAATTTTTGCTTGGTATAGATCTTGTGCGTAACGATCACCTCTTGATGCGGTTCAAAAACAGCCGGCGGCCAGTACCCAAGCTTGGCTACCGCCGCCGGCCATACCTATGGTTTTCTCTGCATGTTATGGTACAGGATGTCCGGGCAAAATGCACCCGGTTTTTTTATCCAATGCTCGCCTGCCAGTCGGCGACGAACTGCATGGCGCCGTCGATATCGGTCGCGCCGGTGATGATGGCGGTCACGGCGTTGCGGTAAGGCGCCTTGACGGAAGCGTCGAACCAGGCCTGGCAGAGGTCGGGCACGCTGTAGGCGTCGGAGGCGATGGCGTCAAAGATGGTGGCCATGAACGGATCGAGCGTGCTGCGGTCGACGTAGGACAGGTCGGTCGCGGGGATGGTGCCTGCGCTCCAAAGAGCCTCGGTGCCCTCACCGGAGGTCAGGAAGTTCAGCCAGAGCTTGACGGCCTCGAGCTTGGCCGGATCATTTTCCACGCAGGAGCCGACATAGCAGTTCCAGCCGTAGGTACGCAGGCCGACGGTCTGATCGTGGATGGAATCGGAGAACTGCGGGCCGAAGTTGAAGACGAACTTGTCCGCGTGCTCGGAAGCGTCGAGCTCGGAGACGAAGGAGGTAGCGAAGCAGTACATGGCGGCGTCGCCGTTGATGAAGGCTGCCTTGGCCTCTGCATCGGAGGTGTAGGAGACGGCGTCACCGTATGCGCCGGTCTCGGCGATCTCCTGGATGCGGGCGAGGGTCTTGCGGAAGGGCTCGCAGGTGTAGAAGTCCTCTTCCTTCGCGCTCAGCTTTTCGCACAGCGCCTTGTCCACGCCGTACTGGCAGAACAGCGCATGGTAGCCCCAGATCGCCCAGATATCGGTCGCGCCGTGGCTGATGGCACGTTCACCGTTTTCGGTCAGAACGTTGCAGACGTTGATGAACTCGTCAAAGGTCGTGGGGACCTCAAGGCCGTACTTGCCGAGGATCTCGGTGTTGTATGCCCAGCCCTGGACCTCCGCCATGTAGGGGATCGCCCAGTAGCCGTCGACCGCTTCGTTGGCAAAGTCGAGCGCGTCGGTTTTGTAGTTGCTGCCGATCTCAGCGACGATGTCGTCCAGCTGCATGATGACGCCTGTGCCGGCCCACTGCTTGACCCAGCCGTAGGAGGTGTTCATCAGGTCGGGCAGGTTGTTGGCGGAAGCGCCCATCTGGAACTTGGCGTTATAATCGTCGGAGTTGCCGCCGATGGGGACGAGATCGAGTGTGATGTTCGGGTATTTTTCCATAAAGGCCCTGGCTGCGGCGATGGTGCCCTTCTGCTCGGCAGCGCCGTCTTCAAGGTCGTTGCAGGGCAGCCAGTAGGTCAGGGTGATGGGGGCTTCGGCGTCAGTCTCGGCAGCCGGAGCTTCTTCTGCGGCGGGGGTGGTTTCGGTAGTTTCGGCGGGAGCAGCGTCGGCCGCGGGCGCCGGATCTGCTGTGGATGCGCAGGCAGCAAGGCTGAGGAGCAGCATAGCCGCCAGCAGCAGCGCGATCATCTTTTTCATTTCAGTTCTCCTTTTCGTTTTGTTTGAAACCGACAAAGGGAGGAGGCAAAATGTCTCCACCGGAGTGCAATCGGTTGCATTACCTGCAATATAGCATACCTTCGTCAATCCGTCAACCCGTTTCCGAGTGGAACGGGGATTTTTGGCGTTATCCACAAAAAATGCGGTAAATAACTGTGAATAAGCGAAAACAGCCGGATTGACAACCGGCAGGTTCTATGGTTTAATAACAGAGATGTAAAAATTAAGGTATCAACTGGTGCTGCAACAGATTGCAGCACCGCGAGAGGCAGAACGTGCTATGGAGCAGAAAGTTACCATCTATACCCTGGCGGAGAAGCTGAATATGTCCGTCTCCGCCGTCAGCCGCGCCTTCAACCCCAATTCCAAGCTCAGCGCAGAGAAGCGTAAGATCATTCTGGAGGCTGCGGAGCAGTATGGTTATGTGCAGAATAAGATGGCGTCCCGCCTGTCGCAGCAGCCGATCCGCATCGGCGTGCTGATGCGCGGCCGGATCGAGGCCTATTATCTCAAAATGCTGGACGGGATCAAGGCCGCTTACGCCGATTTCCAGAACTACAAAGTCACCTGCGACATCCGGACGCTCAGCCGTGACGATTTCAGCGCCGACAACGCCTGCGCAGTCCTGGAGGAGTTCCGGTCTGCGGGCTATGACGGCGTGATCCTGCACGGCATCTACCATGAGGGCATCGTCGCCAAGGTCAACGAGCTGGCGGAGGCGGGGATCAAGGTCGTCACGCTGCACAATGACCTGCCGGCCAGCTCCCGCCTGTTCACCTCGACGACGAACACCGAGTACACCGGGCGCATGGTCGCCCAGCTGTTCGATATCTTCCTGCCGCCGGACCGGCGGAATATCATTGCATTCTCCGGCAGCATGCAGTCGCTCATCCACCAGGGGCTGATCTTCTCGTTTTCCCGCTGCGCGATGACGCTGGGGTTGCAGCTGCTGCAGCACTATGACACGCTCGACACGCCGCAGATCGCCGAACGGCTGGTGCAGGAGGCGTTTGAGACGCATGAACGCATCGATGCGATCTATATTTCCTCCTCCAACTCCATCCCGATCTGCAGATATGTCGATGAACACGGCCTGAGCGATCAGGTCACCATCATTGCCTCCGATATTTTTGACGAGCTGAACGAGTATCTGCGCCGCGGCGTCGTCAACGCCACGATCTTTCAGGACCCGTTTGCGCAGGGCTACACCGCGTTTGAAAAGCTGTATTACAATCTCGCGGAGAACCGCCCCGTCCCCACCTTCGTCACTGTGCGGCCGCAGATCGTGCTGAAAAGCAATTTGCCATTATATCAAAAATAAGCTGCTTCTTTTTGTCGGTTGCACCAAATTTTCAGAAATTTGGTGCAACCGATTGCATTCTTCGGGAGCCTATGCTATAGTCAGATACACCCGAAAGAAAGGACGGCGCTTGTTTTTTATGCTGCATCGTGTCTGGGAGAGCCGTATGGAGCCCTTCCGCGTCTTTGGAAACCTCTATTTTGTAGGCACAGAGCCCGCCTCGGCGCACCTGATCGATACGGGCGCGGGGCTCATCCTGCTGGACAGCGGCTACCCGGAGACCTTGTATCTGGTCCTGGATTCGATCCGCCGTCTGGGCTTCCGGCTGGAGGATCTGGCGCTGATTTTGCACTCGCACGGGCATATCGACCACATCGGCGGCACACGCGCGCTGGTCGAGCTGACCGGCGCGAAGACGGCCATTGGTGCGGCCGATGCCGATACCGTGCGCGGCAGGCGCCCGCTGACCTTCGCCAAAGAGCTCGGCATGACGTTTGACGGCTTTTTCGAGCCGGACCGGCTGCTGCAGGACGGAGACGTGATCGCGCTCGGCAGCACCCGCATCACCTGCCTGCACACCCCCGGGCATACGGAGGGCACCATGTCCTATTTCTTTGACGTCACGGACGAAAACGGCCGCACGCTGCGTGTCGGGACACACGGCGGTGTCGGCATGAACAGCATGGCGCGCAGCTATCTGCTTGCTTACGGTCTGCCGCTGCGGCTGCGGGAGGAGTTCCGCGCCGGGCTGCACCGTCTGCAGGGCGAATATGTGGATATTTTCATCGGCAACCATCAGGACCAGTGCGATACCATCGGCAAATCCGAGCGGATCCGGGCAGGGGAGGCGGACGCCTTCGTCGACCCGTCCGCATGGCCGCTGTATCTGGCAGACTGCGAGCAGAAGCTCGACCGAATGCTGGCCGAAGAAGCAGAATCATTTCGAACAGGAGAGTAAGGATATGAAAAAATTACGTTGGGGCGTCATCGGCGCGGGCGGCATTGCGGACCGCAGAACGATCCCGGGGATGATGCTGGCGAAGAACGCAGAGCTGATCGCCGTCATGGACATCAACGCTGAGCAGGTCGAGAAGATCCGCCAGAAATACGGCGCCAAGCGCGGCTACACGAAGGAAGAGGACCTGCTGGCCGACCCGGAGGTCGACGCGGTCTATATCGCCACGCCCATCGTCCTGCACGCGAAGCAGGCGAAGCTGGCCGCCGACTACGGCAAGGACATCCTGATCGAAAAGCCGCTGGCCATGACGTCCGACGAGGGCCAGGAGGTCATCGAGTATTGTGAGAGCAAGGGCGTGAAGATCGCCGCCGGCTTCATGATGCGCTTCGGCTCGCATGTGATGAGCATGAAAAAGGCCATCGCCGAGGGCAAGATCGGTACGGTCGTGTCCGGCTATTCACAGTTCACGCTCTGGCTCCCGTATGAGCCCGGCAACTGGCGGCAGTGCAAGGCCAAGGCGGGCGGCGGCGCGATGATGGACCTGTCGGTGCACACGATCGACCTGATGGAGTACATCACCGGCATGCGCGTGACCGAGGTCGCGTCCATGAACGAGAAGATCGCCTTCCCGGAGCCGCAGTATGACGTGGAGGACACGTCCACCATCCTCATGCGGATGGAAAACGGCGCGCAGTGCGTCGTGCAGTCGAACTTCAATATTCCGGATGAGGCGTCGAAGTGGCGCGTGGAGTTCTTTGGGACGAAGGGCCGTCTGCTGGGCGACACGATGATCGGCCAGATCGACGGCGGCAAGCTGAACGCCGTGTTCATTGACAAAAACGTGGCCTACTCGGCCGAGCAGACCCACGCGGACGATGTGGGCATCGAGATCCCGGGTGATTTCGGCAACATGTACACCCGCGAAATCGAGAGCTTCTCGGACTCCATCCTGAACGGCAAGCCGCTCGTCGTCCCCGCATCCGACGCGGTCCACGTCCAGCGCATCATGGAAAAAGCCTACGCCAGCGGCGAAACGCTGGAAATTCTGAAGATCTGAGAGGGGAGGACCATATATGACTCGTCTGGAACAGTTGAAAGAAAAGCTGGCGGCCCGGCAGCCGGTCTGCGGCACGACCTGCGGACTGGTGCTCGACCCGATCCTGCTGTCGAAAATGGATCATCCCTATATGGATTTTATGCTGTTTGACGCTGAACACGGCCGCTATGACGCGCAGAATCTTGTGCCGATGCTGCATATGTGCCGGATGATGGGCCTGCCGTCCATCGTACGGATCCAGGATGCGTTCTATCATCTGGCGGCAAAACCGCTCGACATGGGCGCGGACGGCATCATGGTGCCGCGCACCGAGACCGTGGAGCAGCTGAAAGCCGTCATCGACGGCCTCTGCTTCCATCCCGTCGGCCGGAAGGGCAACGGCGGCAACCTGCAGTTCTACCCCGGCGAGAGCATCGAGCACTTCAACAGCACCCGCATCCTCATGCCGCAGATCGAATCGCCGCGCGGCATCGCCAACCTGCCCGCCATGCTCGACGCCTATGCCGACCATATCTCCACCGTCATGATCGGCCCGTATGATATGTCCGTCATGGTCGGCACGCCGTTGGATATCTATTCCGACGTCATGACCGCCTCCATCCAGCAGGTCTTTGACATTGCCCGCAGTTACCACAAATCCTGCGGCATCTTCTGCAACACACCGGACGACGCCGAGCGCTTCCACAAGATGGGCGCAAACGTCTACTGGACCGGCGCAGACGTGCAGTTTCTGCAGATGGGCATCGATGAGACGTTCACGCGCCTGGCGCAGATCGGATGAGGGGGACGGACATGCATAAGATCGTCTTACTGGATAAGCCGCGGGAGAATCCCGGCGAGCTGGACTGGTCGCCCCTGCAGGCGCTGGGCGAGACCACATTCTATACCCATACCGAGCCGGAGAAAGCTGCCGCGCGCATCGGGGACGCCGAGATCGTCCTGCTCAACAAGACCGTGCTGACTGCCGAGACGCTTCGGCAGTGCAAAAATCTGAAGCTCATCAGCGTCATCGCCACGGGCTACAATACCGTGGATGTGGACTGCTGCCGCGAGCTTGGCATTACGGTCTGCAACGTGCCGAGCTACGGCAGCGAGGCCATCAGCCAGAATGCCATCGCCCTGCTGCTGGAGCTGACGAACCGCGTGGCCCACCACGACGCCGAGGTCCGCAAGGGCCGCAGCGGCGGGCCGGGGGACTGGTGCTTCTGGGACTACTCCGTTATGGAACTCGAGGGCAAGACTGCTGGGATCATCGGTCTCGGCCGCATCGGGAAGATCACCGCCCGCATCCTTCGTGCGTTCGGCATGAAGATCCTGGCGCACGACATGTACCAGGATCCGGCCTGGGAAAATGAGAGCTGCCGCTATACCGACCTCGATACGCTCTACGCGCAGTCCGACGTGATCTTCCTGCATTGCCCGCTGTTCGCGGAAAACCGGCATATGATCTGCCGTGCGTCGATCGAAAAGATGAAGGACGGTGTGCTCCTCATCAACAACAGCCGCGGCGGGCTGGTCGTCGATCAGGATCTGGCCGACGCGCTGAACAGCGGCAAGATCGCGGGCGCCGGACTCGACGCCATCGAGACCGAGCCCATCGCCATGGACAACCCGCTGCTCTCAGCCAAAAACTGCGTCATCACCCCGCACATCAGCTGGGCGGCGCTAGAATGCCGCCGGCGGCTGCAGCAGACGGCGATCGAGAACGTCCGCGCGTACCTTGCGGGTGCCTGCATCAACGTGGTGTGCTGAGACCTGAAAATCGCGAAAAACCCCCGGCAGAGGTTTCTCTGCCGGGGGTTTTTGATCGGTCAGGGGTCGCTGCGCAGGCAGCGGACGGCGAGGCGGTTTTGGGCGCCGGGGGTGCAGGTGAAGAGGGTCAGGTCCCAGTCGTCGGCCAGCATATCCTCGGTCTGCGACGGGCGCAGCTGCTCAAAATCGGAGACGGCGTAGGAAAACCGGTTGCCGTCCGTGTCGGTAAAGAAGACCGCGTCGCCGGGCTGCAGCTGCGAAAGATCCCGGAAAAAGCCGCGGTAATTGTGCCCGAGAATGACAAGATCGTCCAGATACGCCGACCCGGCGTACCGGCAGGGGGCAAGATCCAGCAGCGCATAGCTCCAATCCCCGGCGACCGGGAGCGTCAGCTTTAGCGCGGGGATCTCCAGCACGCCGATGTAATCGACGCCGTCGACCGTCGTGACGGGCATCTCCATCTGCGGGTCGAGCTGGTAGTCCGGGATGACCTGCTCGTCCGCGGGGACCGCTTCGGCCTCCAGCGGCGTCTGCGCGTCTGCTGCAGTCTGAACGATGGGCGCGAGCGTCTGTAAGGTCTGTTCCGCGGCGGTCTGTGCGCGGGCTTCCTGCCGCAGGTTCCGGGCCGTGAGCGCCAGCGCGGCGAGCAGGCACAGCCCGCCGAGCGTCAAAAGGACCGTCCGCTTACGCATCGCGCTTTCCCTTCCCGCAGCGCAGCCCGGCCAGCACCAGCACCGCACCGCAGACCGCCAGCAGCCCGACCGGCCACCAGACCGTGCCCGTCTGCGGCAGCGACGGCCCGGCGGGCGTGGACGGCTGCGCGGGCGTGGACGGCGTTCTCGAGTTCGTCACGACGAAGGTGACGCCCTCCTGCCGGATGGAGACGGTGTAGCCGCCGACGGCCGTCTCCGTGACGGTCCAGGTGATGCGGCGGCCGCTCGCGTCGTATTTCGGCAGCTTCGACCAGGTGTAGCGCCAGCTGTTTTTTGCGTTCAGACGCACGGTATCGTAGACCACGCCGCCTTTGAGCAGCTGGACGGTGATCTCCTGCGGCCGCGAAGCGGCATTGCCGTCGTCCCAGACCTTCAGGACCTTGCGCTCGACGGTATCGTCCGACGGTGCGGGCGGGAGCGGCTCGCGGTCATGCTTGGGCGCGAGGGCCGCGTCATAGTCCCAGGTGTTGGAGGTCTCGTCGGCGCAGGGCAGGCAGATGAGCGAGGGCTCGACGGTGTAGGTGTAGCCGCCGGAGACGAACGACTCGCCCAGCAGCAGATACAGCCCCGGCCGGAGCGTTTTCTGCCGGTTGGGGAAGGTGAGAAGGCCGGTGCTGCCGGTCACGCCGGTGTCGAGCGGCTTGCGGCTGTCCCGCAGGACAAAGGCGCGCAGCGTCTCGGCCAGCGCGCGCCAGCCGTCGCTGTTCCGGTCGTCCAGCCGCACGGGATCGTCTTTGAAATCGCCGGTCAGCGTGAATTCACCGTAGGCGGACACATCCGCCACGCGGTAAAGAGAAAACGGCGCGCCGCTGACAGGCGCTTTGTCATGGAAGAAGCGGACGGTCAGCGTAACGGGGCGGTCCGTCTCAATGAGGCCCGCGGCCAGCGCCTGCGGTAGCAGCGCCGCCAGCAGAAAAACGGCCAGCAGCAGGCAGAAAACGCGTCTTGTGCGCATGTCAGTCTTCCTCCTTCTTTCGTTTCTGTTTTCCGGGCAGCAGCAGAACCAGCAGCAAGATCAGCAGCACCGGCGCCAGCCAGCACCGGCGCGACGAGCAGCGGCTCGATCTGCACCGCGTCCGACGTGACGCGCACGGTCTGCGCCTGCGGCTCGTTTTCGATGCGCGTGCCGCGCACGAGCAGCCGGTGGGTGTTGATGCCGTAGGGCGTGCACGTCACCAGCGTGCACAGGTCGCGCCCGGGGATGATCTCCAGCGCGGACACATCCTCCGGCTCAACGATGAGGATCTGGTCGACCTCGTAGGTCAATACCTCGTCGAGCACGCGGATGGTGAACGTATCGCCCTCGACCAGCTGGTCGAGATTCGTAAACAGCTTCGCGCTCGGCAGCCCGCGGTGGCCGGAGAGCACGCAGTGGCTGCTCTCGCCGCCGACGGGCAGGCTGGTCCAGCTGATGTGCCCGGCGGCGATCTGGAGCACGTTGTCGTCCGTGCCGTGGTAGATGGGCAGGGAGACGTTGATGGCGGGAATCTCGATATAGCCCATGATGCCGGTGCCGCCGACGTCCAGGAGGCCATCATATTCCGCCTGCTGGCGCTCGGACAGGAAATAGCTGGTCTCGCGCGCGGCCTGCAGCATGGCGTCGTAGGCGTCGTCCGTCAGGCTCTGTACGTCCTGTGCGTAGCCGGTGGCGGCGCGGGAGGCGTGCAGCGAGTTCCAGTAGTCGCTGACGCTCGGGTACAGAAGCAAGGACAGGCCTGCGGCGAGCAGCAGAACGAGCAGCACGGTCGTGCCATGTTTTTTCACTTGCAGGACTCTCCTTTCCTCTGTTTTGAACGCCCGGGGCGCAGGGGCCGGAGGCCGGCCCCTGCAGAATTGCCGGGAGGATAAAATTACGCGTTCTTGTTCATCCGCCGCTTTGTGATCAGCAGCACGCCCGCGCACACGACCAGCAGACCGCCCAGCACGTAGAAGATCGTCGTGCCGATACCGCCGGTGGAGGGAAGCTCGGCGCCGGTATTGTTGAGAATCTTAATGTCAGGATTTGCGGTGTTTTCGAGCTTATCGCCGTACTTGACCGTCGCGGTACCGACATTTGTAGAAGAATCAACCGTTCCCTGAATCTGAATTTCAATCGGATCTTTCAGGATGTTGTAGCCAGCAGGAGCCTTCGTCTCCTCCAGATAGTACGTACCGCTGTCCAGACCCGTAATTGTGAACTTGCCGTTGTCAGGTGTTGTGAACTTCGAAGCTTCGGCCTGATTCTCTGTCCAACCAGTGATTTTGTTCTCAGCGTCGACCTTTGCGTAGTAGGTCTTATCGCCGTCTTTTCTGTACAGAACGAACTCAGCGTCCTTCAACGCGGTTTCTGTACTATCTCTCATTGTGTACTTGAAGACATCTATTTTCCAGACGTAGGTATAGGTTTTGGACGGAGTGGTCTCACCAGTCGTATTGTCAGTATTCTTATAGCTCAGCTTGATTTCGTTTGGGTTGCCGGTACCGGCAATGACAGCATTGCTGTTGACAGTTGCGGAATAGGAAACAGTTACAACATCATTGGGCTTGAGTATATTTTCCGCAAAACGAACCTCAAATGTGCAATCATCGTCAAGACCGGTGGTTACAAGCGTGTAATCCGTTCCGGCAACGAGTGTACGATTACCAATGGCGACAGTCAGATTCTTTGCATCTTCTTCGCTGAAAGTCAGACCAGCACTCATTTTATCGTGCAGAACATAGTCCTTCGGCTTGCCGTCGACGACCTTGATCGTGGTCCGGAAGTTCACGGTATCGCCGATACCTGCGTCGTTCGTTGCGCCCCACGCATTGGTGCTGTTTTCCTGCACTTTCTTTTCGGCGGTAGGCTTGCTGTTCTTCTCCTGAATGGTTACATTGGGATTTGTCGTGTCCAGCGAGCACAGAGCGCCCAGGTCAGAATAGACCAGATAGTAGCCGAGATTCAGATTCTCAAATTTCACTTCTGCAGAAGTCGCCTTCGAAGAACCCTGATTTTGAATGCTGTTGTCAGTTGCATACTCTTTTGCCAGTTCCGCAAATTTAGCAACATCTGCGCCATCTTTCCATGTCACATAACCCTGACTATCAACCGTCACATACGTGCCCTTGATGTCGTCGCTGTTGATAAAATTGTTCCATGCGTCAGTTGCTTTGTAGGAATAGGCTTCCTGACCTTCTGTGGCATTGTAGCTTTCCAGATAGAGAATTTCATAGATTGTATATGGCTGCCCGACAACGGCATTGTTAATTGTGATACTGCCGGTGTCGTCTGCCGCGAATACCGTCGCGCTCATCGCCAGCAGCAGGGTCAGCGCCAGCACGAGGGCGAGCGCCCGTTTTACTGTTTTCATTGTCTTGTTCTTCCTTTCGCTTTTTGCTTTTTTGTTTTTATCCAGTTATAAGCGGGGAGCGTCAGCAGCACCAGCGCTGCTCCCGCGAGCTGAAGCCATAGTGCGCCGCCGCCTGTGCCCGGCAGCGCGTATCCGGCCGCGTTGACCGCCGTGATCGCGGCGTCGGCCGTCATGCGTTCGATGGTGCAGGTATCGCCCTGCGCCAGCACGGTCTCTGCGTTCTTGAACGTCACGGCGAAGCCGTCATGCTCCGTCTCGATGATTGTGACCGCCGCGCCGTAGGGGATGGAGAGCTCTTTGGACTCGCCGCCCGCAAGCTCGAGCTCCTGCGTGACCGTCTGGCCGTTGATCTCATATGAGACGGTAAAGCGGAACTTCTGTGTGCTCTGGCTGTTGACGAGCTCCTTTTTGAGCGTCAGCGTCAGATCCTCATGCCGGTTCCGGACCTGCAGAATGCCGTCGTTTGCCACGATGGCGTCGGTGATCGTGCCGTCCGCCAGCGTGATGGTCCCGTCCGCGCCGACGCGGAAGGAGATGGGCTGCGAAAGCTTCTGATAGCCGCCCGGCGCCTGCGTCTCCGTCAGCGTGTACGACCCGGGCAGCAGCCCCGCCAGTTGCAGAACGCCGCCGTCGTCGACCGCCAGCTCCTTCGTCGTCTCCGGCGGCGCCGCCTCCTCCACCGGCACCAGCAGCCACTTCTGCGCCGCAGTGCCGTTGTCCTTATAGACTTGAATTCGCTGACCGTCAGAAGCTACGCCGGTGTTCAGGTCCAGAACGGCGGTGCTTTGGTTCAGGACGGCCACGCGCGGCTTGATCTTGAACGTGCCGTCTCCGTTGGCAATCAGATACCATTTCTGGTTCGTGTGCGGCGTTTCCTCATTGCCGTTTTCGCCGGTGTAGAAGTGCACCAAATGTCCGTCTTCCAAAATAGCAGAGTCCAGATCCAGATACCGTTTGTTTTCTTCGCACCGGAAACTGTACGAGCCGTCTGTTTGCCGGACGACATACATCTTCTGTGAGCTGCTGCCTGTTTTTTTCTGCAGCTGCGCGTCATTCTGGTCCAAAGACGAGTTTTGTCCGATAACGAAGTTCGAATCCGATGCCAGCGCGATGTAATACAGCGCCCCGGACTGGATCTGATTCGCCCCGCTCGACGGAACAGTGTAGGTAGTGCTGCTGCCGTCCGTCTTCTTGACCGCCCATACAACTTCACCGGCTGCGTTTCTGAGCTCGAATACAGCATCCTTGAGCGGCTGCCCGTCCTGATCGAGCTTTTGCAGCGTCAGGGGGACAGTCCCACGCGTGTTGGTGAATATGACTTCATTGAGCATGTCCTTGATCAGCACGCCCGTGGCGTTCGCCCCCGCGCTGACCACGCCGTTGACCGTGTTTGTCACGCTGTAGCCATCATGCTCGATCTCTTCGAAGCTGTACTGCATACCGATAGGAAGGTTCTGGAACTCGATGTGTTCGCCCGCCTTGAGCGTGAAGGTTTGGCCGCTGGAGAGCAGCAGTTCTTGGTCTGTGTCGATCCGAATGCCGTTCGCGTCAAAGCGGTAGTAGGCGAAGGCACTGCTCGAGTCGAAGGTCGCCCGGAACGTAAAGTCTTTGGTCGGGTCGCTTTCGCCGACCACTTCCTTGCCGACCGACAGATTTCCCGTCGTCTGCTTGAGCGTGACGCCCGAGACAGACGGCAGCGTGAAGTTCATGTAGCATGTGGAACCGGATGCGCCGCGTTCCGTGTAGAAGATCGTCAGCGTATGCGTTTTGGTCTCTGTGCGTTCTTCCCCATCGATTTTGTTGATATAATCCCACAGATTGACGTACTCGCCAACCGAGGAGTGGACGCCGCCGATGTCGCAGACGAGCTTGTCGTCCAGAAAGACCCACATATCGTCGTCGCCGAAGAACGTATAGTCCAGCGGCCCCACATAGTCCGGCGTCAGCGTGAATTCAACGGCGTACTGCATCCCGAAGTAGGCGTTGTGCGCCCAGCCGTCGTCGCTCGTCGAAAAGATGCCCATGTTTTCTGTTTTGGATGCAAAGGAAAGGCCATCCGCATTTAAGTAGCCCTTGTATCTGATCGTTCCAGCGCCGATGTGCGGGTCCTTGTTATATGTTGCGTCCAATGGCCAGAAGTCATTGGTATAGATCGCCTTCCCGGTCGTATTAGCACCGTTTGCCTTACCGTTGTAAATAGTACCTGCTACCGGCGACGGATTGAAAAGCTTTTCCAAATTGCTGACCGAGCCACCGCCCGCAACGCTGGCGGAAGAAAGCGTGTATGTATCACCGACCCGATTGAACGTCAGGCTGCTGCCGGAATAGGTTTTCTTGCCGCTTGCATTGCCGTCGTTGAAGAGTTTTGGCGTGATAAGCCAGTCGTTATATATGATGTGGCCGTTTGCGTCCAAACCCTTTGCCAGACCAAATGCGCAGCCAGAGTCGACAGCGGTGTTATGGCGGTTCAAATAAAGCGTGTCGTAATATTTGTAGTTGGCCATACCAGTACCGGTGTCTGCGTTGCCGAAAGCCAGCGTGTCCCGCGCGACGCCCCAACTCGTATGGTCATTAGAGGAATAGTTGCCGCTTTGATTGATACCAGCAAAGCCGGTGAGCCAGTAGTCTCCATCCTTGTTTCCGTCCGTGATATCATAATCATAGAACGCTGCGGACGAAGTGAAGGAATCTTTCTCGGCGGTATAGACCAGCCGGAGCGTCGTCTGTCCGCCGGGGCGGATATAAATATAGGTGTTGGGGTTTTCGGCAGCGACTTCCGCACGGTTGGTAAACTGGACGGCGTCAAGGTTTCGATAGACAGTCCAGTTGTTCTGGTCGGTGCTGTTGGGGTCGCCGCCTTCGTTCAGGACCCAGAGTTCCTTGCACGTATAATGCTTGTTGTCGGTCAGCTTGTCGATGTATTTCAGACCCGGCGAGCTGATATACGCAAAGGTATTGTCGCTGTACACCTGTGTCAGCGTGTTGGTCGTTGCGACCGTGTAATAGTACGAGCTGTCACCGGCGTTCACGCCGCTGGGCGTTTGCTTGTCTGATTTTGCCAGATAAATGCTCTTTTTCTTATTGGTCGTGTTGTTCCCGGGAAGGACGCCGCCGCTGGTATCAAAAACAGTCAGGGGACAGTCGCCGCTTTTGTCAAAACGCGGGATCTCCGCATAATACTGTACCGTAAACTGCGGATTTGCAGAGGAAACCAGCACCGCGATCGTCCCGCTCTGGACGCTGACGGTGAAGACCGGCGCGGCTTCCTCGGCCGAGATCGTCGCGCTGTCCAGCTCCTGCAGGCCCTCGTCTCCGGCCTGCATCACGGCCAGCGTCACGCCCGTCTCCGCCTCCGGCGCAGCCTCGTCCAGCGCATCCAGCTGGCCCAGCAGCGGCTGCAGCACCGCGTCCGTGACCGCGATCTCGGCCGTCATGCGGTAAGCCGCCGTGTCGAGCGCCTCGCCGCTTTGCACCAGCGCGAGCTGCCGGACGATCCACTGCTCCGTGCCGTCCGACGCTTCGCCGTCGGAAAGCCCCGAGAAGACAGCCGCGTCCGTAGCCTGCACGTCAAGCGCCGTGCCCTCCGGCAGCGGCTGCGCGCTCTCGACCGTCAGCGTCAGCTGCAGCTGCGTGTCCGCGTAGGAAAAGCGCTGCGTGCTCGCCGCCTCATAACAGGCGTCCGTGTGTGTGCTCCGGCAGCTCGCAGACGAGCGTGCCGTCCACGCTGTAGCAGTCTTCCGTATGCGTGTGTTCTTCCAGACCGCAGAGCGGCGTTTTCTCCGCCGCCGGTTCGTAACAGGCGTCGGTGTGCGTATGTTCTTCCAGCGCGCAGATCAGCG
>CEAR01009120.1_pt1 | contig 31555 bp, 18 predicted proteins | sample 557461 | NCBI WGS metagenome assembly CEAR01 (sample SAMEA3182075, study PRJEB8094) | gut metagenome | biome: human; feature: gut; material: Stool; isolation source: human stools | place: Canada | collected 2012-03-14
GTATATTTTCCGTTGAGTTTAAGTTCACGGGTTCTGAAATATTTGCAAGCCGTAAGGTGGCGTATTTCGCCGTTATTGCCGCTTAGTTTTTCATATTCGCCACCATTCGTTTCATCTTTGAACGCCTTGAAATTGATTACGTCAACCGCTTTTTCAACGTGTAACGGGCGAAGTTTCCCGTCCGCGCCGCGGCGGTTGTAATCATAAACGCGATATGTAACGTTGCTGATAACTTTCGTCCCAGCCGGGCAAACGTAAATTGTGCTTATCCAACTTATTAAAATCGGCTTCGCTGTACGAAAGCGAAGTTGAACCGTCGGCGTGCTTGTAGTACAAATTCGTTCTGAACCAGTCGAAAACCGGCATAAAATTGTAGCAAACGCACTTTACGCCGACCTTTCCGCAGTTGATTATGTTCTGCGCGTAGTTCGCGATGAGTTTATCACGCGTGGGTTTGCCGAGTTTTATATCTTCGTGAACGGGAATTGACTCGATAACTTCCATTTCAAGCCCCGCATTATTGCAAAGACTTTTCAGACGTTCGAGTTTTGAAAGCTCCCACACTTCACCCACGGGAACGTCGTAAACGGCGGTAACTACGCCCGTCATTCCCTGAATTTGCTTTATGTAATTAAGAGGTATGCAGTCTTTTTCGCCATACCAACGAAATGTTAATTTCATTTTCAAGAATATCCTTCACTTAAATTTCAATTTATCCGTTCATGTCTACCTTGTTTATGCGATTTTATCAAACGAAAGTTTAACACCGCTCGGTTGTTTCGCAAGCGAAACGTCATTTAAATGCGCAAGCCCGCTGCTTTCGCCGAGTTCTGCAAAAGTAGTATCGCACTTTGTAATGTTTTGTTCGTTTATAACTTTTCCGCCCGTCTTCTGAACGCCGCAAACGGAATATTTTACGCCGCCGACAAGCAATCTTACATTCGAAACGAAGATCGAATCTTCGCCAAAACTTTCCAAAACGACATATTCCACCTGTTTATTTTTTATCGCAAAGCGAGTCGTGGACGTTCCGCCCAGATCAAATGTGACAGCTTCAGGCTTTACGCTTCCGAAATGTAATTTGATTTCGCCGTTTTCGCCGGTATATTTAACGGTTATTTTCATTTTCGGAGAACCGAAGCCGTCGGGCGTTACAGTATCGAGATATAAAACGCCACATCCCCTGTTTTGTTCTATGGATTGTTTTATTTTTGAAACGATCGATTTTCTGCGAGCCTTTTCCATTTCCATAAGCCCGCCGGAACTTTTTATTCCGTTGCGATACTTTTTCCACAAATAATCGGTATTTTCGTTTATTGATACAAAGCCTTTTTCCGCTTCATCGAGCGTAGCGAAAATTTCCGTAAAATCGGCAATTCCGTTTCCGAAATTTTCCTTTTCGTACTCATCGAAAACCTTGGTCCCCATTGAATTTATCTTATAAGTAAGATATTTTTCAAGTGAAAAATCGTAAATATCGAGCAAAATATCCCGTTTTTCTCCGCTTATGCGTTTTTCATCCGCGAGATAACTTCTCAATTTTTCTACAAAGGCTTTCAAATCGTTTCTGTAAAGCTGTTTTACGAAATTATCGTCTTCGGCTTTAATGCCTATGTTCGTTCCGATAAGACAGGACGTTAAGACCTGATTTTCAAGCAACAGTTTTGCGATTTCCTTGTCGCCTGTTATTTCTTCGTAAACCTTAACTCTATCGTCGAAACATTTTATTTGTCCGTTCCAAAGTTTTCCGCAAAGAGCGATAAGCGGATAAATTCCGTTATAAAAGCTTGCCGCGCGTTCCCAGATCGTTAAAATCGCGCCTATAGGCTTATGCTTCAACGCATAATCAGTTAAAGTATCGATGTTATAAGTCGAAGACGCATTGCTTCCGTATGCGCAGAAAATATATTTAAAACCTAACCGGTCATAGAGAGAAAGCCAGTCTTTTCTTACCCTGTTCGTCCAGTGACCTTTGGTTTCCGAACCGATAAACCCATAGTTCCAGTGGCATAAAATTATATCTCGCGGCAATTCTGCGACTACATCGTAATACTCAAAAAAGTCATCCCACATAAGCATGGTTTTACCCATACTTTTCACAAGCTCGTAGTTATGTATTACCTGAGCGAAGAAGATATCTTTTTTCGTCATGCCCGCTTCAAGGCGCGCTTTACACCTCGGACATTCGGCAAACTCAAAAACCTCATCCAAGCCCATGTGGATATATTCACCATGAAACACCGAGCAAATCTCCGTGATGTACGCGTCAAAAAATTTATTAAAATCTGGGTTAGAAGTGCAACCTACCGAGCCGCGTTTGAATCTCTCGTTAGCCCACCCCCTGCCTTCAATTCTCTCGTCTTTAAATTCGGAAAGGCTCGCGGCTTCTTTGTATTGCAATAGTTTTTCGATATGATAAAAGTTCTCGAACGCGGGAATCGCGTTAAGTCCCTTGTTTTCGATATAGTCCGCTATCGCTTTAAGTTCTTCAAGCGAATAGGTATCGTTCTCATCTAAAAACGGAGAGACTTTTGTTCTTATCGAACACTCGATATATAAGATAATCGTGTTATAGCCCCACTTTTTGGCGTTATCAACAAAACTTTTTATAAAATCGAGTCTCTCTTTTTGTCTTCCGAGATCGAGTTGTACTGCAACGATTTCCATTATTTTTCCTTTATTAACTTATTTCAGATTCATCTCTGCATTTTTAGATTCGTCAATCGACAATGATTATTTTACACGTTACTATTTCTCGTGTAAAATGTTCATTACTATATTCCATCTATCTGATCATATACCGATAAAAATAGAATATTTTTTTTGAAATTATATTGCATTTTTTACAATCATCTGATAAAATATAGCCATGAAAAAACTCGTCTACCATTCAATCCCGTTAAAATATGACTATATGCTTGACAAAGAGCCGACCGCGCGCGAAAGGCAGAATAAATATTACCTTCACATGCATAACGATTATGAAATTCTTTATTTTTTCGACGGCAACGCCGAATATTCAATCGAAGGCACAACCTACCCTTTAAAGAAAAATACTTTGCTTTTCATAAAACCGATGGAATATCACGGGTTGCACGTTTTATCCGACGTACCTTACGAACGCGCGGTTTTAAACTTTTCAAAACAGATTTTAACCGATGAACAAATAAATATCGTAAACGGTCTCGGTTCGTATTATTACACGACCGAAAATTCGCCGATTTACAACGTGTTCGTGATGCTGAAAGAACTCGAACCGAAGTTTAACGGCGCGGAATTCAACCGACTTAAAGAGTCGTCTTTGTCAACGGTCATATCTATCCTTAAATACGCCGAAAACAGCCCGCCGCCGGCCGAATTCCATAGGGGGGGGTAAACGACACCCTTGCGAAAATAATCGATTATATCAACGATAATCCGTCTGAGAGGCTAAACGCCGACGTCATTTCTCAACTCTATTTTGTAAGTAAGTCGTGGCTCAATCAAGCGTTCAAAACGCAGATGCGGGTAAGCCTCAAACACTATATCAACCAGAAAAAAATCCTGTTCGCTCAGTCGAAAATTTTAGACGGAGCAAATATCAAGGACGTTGTTGACCTGTGTAATTACGAAAACTACTCAACCTTTTACAGGCAGTATATAACGTTTTTACACCACGAACCCGCTTACGATAAAGAACTTTACGCTAACTCGCAAAAATAGTAACGCCATTTCGGATAAACGCCGCCGTTACATGACTATTTCGTCATGAACGGCGGTTATTTCTTCTTTGTCGATTTTTAACGAAACGATTTCGTACGGATTAACGGAAACGACTTTGCGTAAAGCCCCTACGCGAATGTTAATCTCTTTTTTACCCTCATACGGATTCCATAATCTCATAACGTACCCGCCGTTTTCTGATTTGAAGAAAGCCGACACGACAACGCCGTTATCCACTTCGATATCGCCCGCGACCGTATTGCCGCCAGTCGGGAATACGTTGACCGCATAAGGCAGCATAGCAAACAATTCGGCTTGCTCGCAAACTTCTTCCACGCTGCCAGTAAACAGACGAAGATTAAACTCATATCTTCCGCTGTCTATGCGTGGCAAATATCTGTCCTCGGGATAAAGTTGCCTGTCGCGTATCGGGTGGAAACAATATCCCGCTCCGCGAAGAAGCGTAAGTTCTATATAGCCGTCGCCCGCAGTTCCGCCGTAAACACAATCGTTTATGATTGCATGAACTTTACCGTCGGCGGTTTTTACGCCCACCCATTTCTGAAAGGTCATTTCACCTTTCGTCGGTTTCGCTTCAACGATATACGGTCCGTCGCCGATAATTTCACCTTTCGGCATAGGAATTCTTGCTCGTATAAGTTCGTTTTTGCCAACAAATTCGACAGTAATTTTCACGTCTGTAAACGGCTGATTTTTATATTTCTTATATTCGATTACGGCATTATTATCGCCGAATTTATATAACTTTTCGTAAGATCTTAAAATCTTACCTTCTTCGGTTATATGGAATGGCAAAATACCTTCCGCTTTGCAAAACTCTTCGGCTTGTTTTTTCGTCATCATTGCAAATTCTTGCGGGTTTTTACCTAAAAATTCACGTTCTTCAGAACTCATTGCCCAAGGATCGGCACTATCTTCATAACGGAAAAGCGAAATTTCATCGGGAATATCTTCATTGAACGATTTTTCTATATCGGCGACAAAATGCGTTTTATCTTTTTTAGGCGCCTGTTCGACTTTGACCGAAAAGCGCGTCATTCCGAGAGAATTAAGCGGCGCTTCGACTATTACGCGCTTGCGCCAATCGAGATTTAAGGTCGATCTTTCTTTTATCTGCTGACAAATAAGTTCTTCGCCGCCCAGATAAACATGGGGCTCGTACTCGAATTCTTCGCTCCAATTCTGATCGGGAAGCGAAAATTCAAACTCCACGGGCACATTGATTTTACGTGCGACATAGTTGAACACGAAAATCGGAAACTCTCCGTCTTTAGCAACGGGGGAATTCATTGCAAGATGCAAAAACACTCGTGATTTGTAATCGTTCAATATCCTTTTTGCCGAATAGAAAAGTTCAAGACCGTTTTCCTCGCCGTCTTTAACCACCGTTCCCGGTAAAATATCGTGAAACTCGCCGAGAAGCAGGTTTTTAAGCGCGGTTTTCATGTTCTCTGTATCGCAATCGAAACCGCAAAGCGAAGCGTAAGCAAGCATTTTTTCAACCGAAAAATACAAACTTTCCGTTTCGCGGTGGGCGCGCTTTATACGAGCCATAGACGAATAGCACCCGGGCATACACGTTACGAGCGAAGTACGCATTTCGCCTTTGACGTCTATATTGTCGTTAAACAATTTATCGGGCGAAGAATGAACGAGTTTTACACCCTCGCGCGAATAATTCGCTATATCCCGTAAATCTTTGCGCGAAGGTCCGCCGCCGTGGTTTCCGACACCCCATAAAACGTAATCTACCTCGCCGTCATCCTTATTCACAACGCCGCCCGCTTCTTCCGAACCGAGCATATTCGCTTCTTTCCAGTTGAGGTAATCGTCGATCATAGCGGTTGCTTTGCCGAGCCGCGAATTGTATGACGAAGCGATTGAAACGGTTACACTGCTCCCGTCGGGCGCAATCCAATTGAAAAATCTTGACGGACGAGGACATTGAACCCGATTCGGACGGGCGGTAATATACCCCTTGTAACCGCATTTTTTCATTATCTGAACCAAGCCGATACTGTGCCCGAACGAATCGTAATTTACCGCAACTTCGCTTTTTACGCCGAATTTTTTATAAAAATAATCCTGCCCGACTTTTATCTGCCGAACTATGCTTTCGCCCGACGGCATAAGGCAATCGGGTTGCAGATACCAGCCTCCTGCGACAACCCACTTGCCCTGCTTTACGAGTTTTTTTATTCTTTCGAAAAGTTCGGGGGCGTTCTGCTCTATATGCTCATATAAAAGCGATTCGTTATGGCAGAAGATGTAATCAAACTCGTCGGCAAGGTCAGCCGCGCTCTTAAATGTAGATAACGCAGCCGATATACCCTCGTCCCAAGTCCACTGCCATATAGGATCCAAATGCGCGTTGCATATTAAATGTAAAGTTTTCATATTTCCGTATTATTTTATTTTCCGTATTATTTTATCGACGGGAAGTCGCCCTCCCGTCGTCAGATCGATTATTTTATAAGATATTCTCTCGATTCTTTCCAGAACGACGGGCTTTCCACCGGCGCGTCGTCAAGTTCCCAGAATTGCGTCATCATTCGTTCCTTCACGGGCGTTAAGGCGCATTTTTTCATATATTCCTTAAGTTCATCTGGCGAAATGCCGCTTTTCGGCGCGAAATCGTCGCTTTTAATATAGTTAAGAATGAATCTTGCCATACCTTCGCTCGACGGTTCGTTTACGTTAAGCCCCGTAAGGTTGAATCCGCAGACAAGCAGTTTACCGCCGCCGACTTTCAGCGAGAACAAATACCCGAAATCGCGCAGCGTTCTGTCCGGCATAATCTCGGGAAGATTGAAACTGCCCTTGTATGCGTCGAACCGATCGCGGCAACTTTTATCGATACCCGAAACTATGCTTTCGACCTTAACGGGAAAATCGTCAAGAACTATTTTATCACAATCTTCCGATAAAAGCGAATAATTGAAATCATAAAATTCATCGCTTGCAAAACCATGCTTTTTAAGCAGTTCGGCGTTGCAAAGTCCGCCGTAATTGGTTCCACGGTCCCAAATAACGGGCTTGAAACGATTCCAGGTCGCCTTAAACGCATACACGGGGCTTTGCTGCGACTTATTCGCGACATGGCGCGTCCATTCGCTGCGATAGACAAGACAAACGTTTTTGCCCGCCTCAAGGCTCGAAAAAGCCTTTTCTATATCGTCCGTTACAACGTTTTTGCCGTCGTCGTAATTTACAAAATCGCTATACGAAAACGCCTTACCTTTTTCGTATACCCAGATTTGCCATTTGTTTTGCGAATAAACCCCGCTGTTTGCAACGAGTTTCGCTTCAATCGTCAGTTTTTCGGATCCGCGCGCGTCCGGCATACGTACCGCTACTTTGCAGATTTCATAAAGCCCTTTTTCCGAAACGTCTATATTGGGCATTTCTGCCGACGCGCAGACAGTTCCGTCCTCACGTTTTGCGGTAAACACGAACGTTGCAGTCCTTTCGGCGTCCGCTCCGCAATTAGAAAAAGAGAACGGCAATTTGATTACGGCGTTTGCATAAAAATTTCTGTAGCCGAGATCGCACAACAACACGCGTTCGCCGTTAAATTGCAGAAAAAACTCCGGAGTAACGTAGTTTTCGTCGTCGAAACAGTCCACCACTCCGTTAGAATTTTCATACACGTCGGTATCGGCGAACTGTAAGAAATGAAAACCGCCGAGTATCTTGCTTGAGCGCATCGCTTCGAACGCCGTTTTCCAGCATTCCGCCTGAAAATGCTTGCTCGCGAAATACATTTCGTCGTAGCAAGCCGAATAACCTTTTTCCTCGATGATTTTAAGTTCTTCGTCTATCCACCACGGGAGCGGCGTGCCACACTCTGAAAATTTCTTTTTAAGCCCCGCAAAATCCCTGAGCGCGGTATAATGGCAAGCTTCGTGAGCCAGAAGAGGAACGCCGAAACGCGGCGTTCTCGTCAAAGAAGAGTTCAGACCGTCCGTTTTCATCGGCTTATCCACCGAACTTCCGACAACAAGCAAATTATCGGTGTCGTCGTACATTTTCGCGTGTTTTCCGAACGGGAAATAATAACTTAAATGCTGAACGTCTATATCTATATCCGGTCTGCCATTTTCACCCCAGGCGCAAGTATCCAGAAACAATCGCATGCCGTCGAGCGCATCGATTTTTTCTTTTATAGCATGAATAGTACCGACGGGCGCGTTTTTAATTTCGTTCCCTATGCAATAAACCGCAAGCGACGGATGATTATATCCCGTATTTATTACTTCTTCGAGAAAATCGCCCGGAACGACGGCGTTACCCGTCGTTACCATTTCTTCAAGGTTGTTGTAAATATCGTGCGGCGGACGAAGTTCTATATGTACGAGCATTCCGAGTTCGTCGGCAACGTTTAGAAACGTTTCGTTTGGAACGACCGAATGAAAGCGCACCAGATTGAACCCGAATTTCTTCGCCTCGGAAATGTTTTTACGATAAAACTCCGTTTCCGAAAGTCCTGCGTTATTCGAATGTTCGTGCGCGGTTGCGCCGCGTATGTACCCGCGAATAAAAATCGGAACGCCGTTTAAACAAACGTTTTTTCCGTTTGTAGAAAGTGTCCTGAATCCGAATTTTCCCTCTGCCGTTTCCTCGCCGTTTTCTGTAGATATTTTTGCCGAAAAACCGTACAATACGGGCAAATCCACGCTCCAAAGTTCAAGTTTGCATACATGAAAACTCTGTTTCGCATGATTGCCGTCAACGCATAAATCGACCGATGTCTGCACACCGCACGGCTCGAACACCGTAAACTTAACGCCGTTTATGCAAGCTTTGCATTCAACGGCAACGCTTACCGTCCCGTCCGTTCCGGTTCTAATTTTTATAATGCTGTTATTGTCGGTAATCATCTTGTATAAACCTTTTTATTATCATACTTTAACCGAAAATACTACGGGTACGGTGTGTACGGCGTATCTTCCATCGGCTTTAAACCGCAAATATAGCGTGGTAACCGCGCTCACCGTTTCGGGCATGGTAACCCCTATCGTAATGTCGTCAGACTGACAATTCTCGGTAAGCGGAGTCCAGTGCGGCAGATACACCTTGAAAGCGGGTTTAGCGCAAGTAACGCCATCGGACAAAAGCACTTCGGCGTTCACAAAGAACGGCTGATTACCGTACGCTTTTACATTATTGATGAATTTAAGCGTTAAATAACGAGTTTCACCGCCCGTAACCTCCGGTGATTTATCGTAAGAAATCGCCACCGTGAACGCACCGCATTTCGCCGTGAACGTGTTTGGTTTAAGCGCGGCAAGCGAACGCCACATTTCGTCGGATTCTTCGCTCTGACCGTAAGGCAATGCAAATTTTTCGTAAATATCGGGTTCGATTTCGTTTTCGCCGTCGGTAAATTCGGTAAACACAACCTGCCTTTCGGCTCTGTTTTGTTCTACCACGACGGGAGCAAGGCGGACTACTCTTTCGGTCAGTTCGGTGCATGTTTTAGGTCTTCTGAGACATACTCCCAGATTTATGCAACAAGTTATTATACTGTCGCCGATATGATTCGCCCAGTCTGCGGGAATACCCTTCGTGCCGTGCATAATGCCGAAGATAGAACCGACGGTCGCTGCAGTACAGTCGGTATCGTCACCGCAGTTAACGGCAAGAAGCATCGACTTTTTAAAATCGTTTTCGCCGTACAAAAGCCCGAGTACGGCAAAGGCGACGTTCGACGGGGCTTGAAACCAGCCGTCGGCTAAGTCGTCGTTGAATTTTTGAATGGCGTTTCTCGCTTCAATCCAACTCTTACCCTCGTCGTAAAGCGAACAAAGAAGTTTTATCGTTTTATATACCCTGCAATCGGCGGGAATTTTAGAAAGCCCGATTTCGATAAGTTTTCTTAAATCGGTCAGGGCAAACGCCGCGCTCTCTACCGCCGCAACGAACATTGCCGCATATGTACCTTCGCCCATACCGTGATCGACTTTTGCGTCCTCGATTGAGTAACGAACGGCTATATCCGGCATGGCGGGGGCAAGCGTCGCCCAGATTTCAGTCCTTATCCACGCGCCGTTGGAGTGTTTCCACACGTTGTTCTCGGCGTCGCCCGAAAGAGGCGGAGTAAGACCTGCCCGCATGTTTGCCTGGGCTATTCCGTACTCAGACGGAGCTGCGGCTATAAACGAAAGCCAGTATTCCCCGAGTACTTCCGCCCTTATATTCTTCGCGCCCTCTTTTTCAACCGCCTGAAGCCATACGAGTTGCAGATCGAGATCGTCGTTGGGCATAGGTTCGCCCGATTCGGTAATAAAACCCTTTACGTCGAGAATTTCTCTTTTCCCTTCGTAAGGTCCGCCGATCGTTCCGCCGATATTTTTGCCTATCCAGCACGCTTTTACTTTGTCCTTATATATTGCTCTGTTAAGTTTCATGATAATCTCTCCGCTTTTCGTACCGCGCGTTTAAATGCAATAGTATTTACTTATTTTAATTTTATATGTTCGAGCGTGAGTTTCGCTCTGTCCGATACTTTTACCGTGCCAAGACCGAACACGGTGGTTTCGAGCATGTCGTTTATGGGTTCAATCCAATATTCAGGGATCGATTTAATTCCGTGAGCCATACCGAATATCGAACCGACGGTTGCGCCGTTGCAATCGGTATCGAAGCCCGTTTCGACTGCCATACAAATCGACTTGCCGTAGTCGCCTTTACCGAATAAAAGCGACGCGGCGACTATCATTGCGTTGGGGTTGGTATGACACCAGCCGTAACCCGTGTATTCGTCGTATTTTTCGTGAATGTAAGCAAAAACTTCGTCCTTTTTTGCGCCGTTTTCGTACATATCTATAACCGACGAAACCTCTTCGTAAAAACGCGAAGTTGCGGGAACGTAAGCGAGCGCGCCCCTTAAAATATCGGTCATATTATCGGTACAAGCAGCAATAGCGAGAGCCGCAGCAACAAACATTTCGCCGTAAATACCGTTTTTGACGTGAGATATGGACGCGTCCTTGAAAGCGGCTTCGGCAGCTTTTTCGGGATCGCCGGGGAAAATATAACCGTAATAATCTCCCCTGATCTGCGCGCCTATCCATTCGCGATAAGGATTTTTATACATTGCCGAATACGGCGGTTTAAAACCGTTTACGAAATTGCAGAACGCAACCCTTTCTGCAGTGCAGTAAGCGTTTTTCTTTTGATATTCGAGCCACGCTTCGGCAACGTTCGCGGCGGTGAAATCCTTGCCGTATTTCCCGATTATAATCTGATCGAGAACGACATAGTTTGTGTCGTCGTCCCACGGCATGCATGAAATTTCGTCGGCGTAAAGTTTTTCCTTAAACGGGAATGCGCTGTATTTTTCACAAATCTCGTCGGTCAGATCGCTTCTGTATATATATCTCGAAAGAGGATAATTGCCAGTTTCTTTCAAAAACGGAACAAATACGTTGGTTCTGACGCATTCGACCGGCTTGCCGTGCATACAGCCACAGATTCTGCCCATCCATGCGCCGTATACTTTATCGTAATCACCGTTTTCGAGCGGTTTCACGTTGAGTTTATAAGCCTTTCGGAGTGCCTTTATGCTATCTAAGTCGGACGGTTCGTTATATTTATAATCTTCCCTTTGCTTTAACGAACAAACAAGTTCAAAAAGCGCGTCGCCGAATTGCTTTTGCGCTTCGCTCCGCGGCAATTTCTGCACTTCGGCAAACAACTGCTTATACTGTTCGACATCAAGACCTTCGTCCAAGCACTGCTTGTACTCTATTTCCGCGTCGGCGGGATAAAATTCCCATTTATGAAGCCCTGCATAGTCGGGCGTTAAATTTTCTTTCTTCATGTCCGTATTCTACTCTCTATAAAAATATTCTTTAGTTTTATCTTGTAAAAATACAAGTTTTGCATTATGCCCTTTCACCGCAGCAAGACATTCCGAATTTGCCGATTAGCAAAACGGAATGTCATGCCGAACAGTTAGTTATTTTGTTATTCTATCGTCCATGTACCGACGGTAGTAATGCCTGTTGCTTTCAACTCTTCGACAGTGTCGTATCTTTCGATACCGCCGCCTTTATAGTTGGAATGCGAACCGTAAATATACGTGTGAAATTCTTTCTGACCGTCGTCGTAGCCGAACAGACTGCTTTCGGCGCTTCCCTCCGCGTTTGCGTTTCTGATCCTGAAATAGTTTGCTACGCCGCTGTTTTGATTTTCACGGGTGAAAGAGCCGAGTTTTTCTTCGTCGTTCTTAGCGTAAGATACAAAATTCTTATTTTGCCAGTTAAGCCCGTTCGCTATAGGAATAAACGTTTCGGTAACGGCGTAAACCTTTCTTACATGACCGTAAAAGCAATCGGTTGCGCCGTCGTTTATCGACTGATCGACTCTGAAAAATGCGCGACGAAGCGACGAAGCCTCGGTATATTCTCCCAACGCGGCGTTGCCGTTAATCTTGACGTAAACGTCGTACATGTGGAGTTTATCTGGCTTCTGATCCATAAACACAGAAGAATCCGCGTAATAATTCGTAGTTTCCACATACAGGTTTTCAAGAGAAACCGAACTCAATTTTTCCGCATTATTCTGATTGAAAGTGCCTTGATTTTTTGCAAAACCGCATGCCCCACCCTCGGTGAAAGTAAGTACGAATTTCGTATTCTTTATAACCGCGTCGCCGGCAAGCGCGCCGAATAAGCCGTTTGCGCCAACGGTAGCGGTAACCGTATGTCCCTGACCGTCAAGAACTCCCTTGAAATATGTGTTTGCGCCGCCGGGCATCGTCTGATACGACGCGGCGTTTATACCCGTAATGTCTTCGTCGAGAATGTAATATCCGTCTGTCGGTTGGTTATATACAAGACCGAACGTTTTTACGAAGTTTGCCGACGTAATCTTGCGAGTGTATGCGAACACGTTGTTGAAACGATATCCGCCATTGGTGGTCTGAATTTCTATGCTTGCGGTATCGTCGCCTTTTGCCGTTAAAGCAATAAAGCCGTATTCGTCAAAGTCAATCGATTTTCCGCCCGACGTAACCGAAACTATGTCTGCGTTCTCACCGAAATATTGTTCGATCGGGAAAGCGTTTTCGGTACAAAGTTCGATTCTGTTGTTATAATCAAGTACGGGAACGATTACGTTAACTTCGAGTTCACACGAGTAATCTTTGCCGAATTTATCGGTGTAACTTGCCGAAATAACCGCAGCGCCGACCGATTTTGCCGTAATAACTCCGTTTTCAAGAGTGACAACGTTGTTTCCGGAAGCAATCGCCCCGTCAACGGTCAACTTTTCTCCGTTTTCTTTAACTACAAATTCCACTTCAGCCGAGGCTGCGAACGTATGCCCCGCAAAACCCGGAACGACGCTGAGTTCAAGCAATTTCGTCGCGTTCGTATCGCCGTCTGCGGTAACAAATGCATTGATTTTTACGTCGTGGAACACTTCCACGTCGAATGTCTTTTCTGTAAGCGCGTTATCGAAACCGTTCCAGTCGGTTTTTATCGTAACAGTCGTAGAACCGAGTGCGTTTGCCGTAATCGCGCCGTTTTTGTAAGACAAAACGTCGCCGTTTGCGATTTCGGCATCGAATTCGCAGTCATATTCCTTTCCGTTGAAAAGAATATATGCGTCGATATCGAATGTAGAATTAAGGCTTATACGTGCGCCGTTCTCAGACATATGGCGGATTTTAAGTTCGGGCATATAATCGCCAAAATTTACGCTGACTTCGCATTCTGCTTCTTTGCTGCCGTAAGTCGCTATAATTTTTGTATTACCCTTGCCGACCGCCGTTACAAGCCCGTCCTTTACCGTTGCGACTTTATCGTTTTCGGTAGACCATACGAGCGTAAGGTTTTGTGCCCTGGTATAATCGGCTGTTATAAGATAACTTTCGCCGAAAAGCACGCCGACCGATTTATCGCTTAAGGTAAGTTCGATTTCGGGTTGACTTCCGGAATCGCCTCCCGTGGAATCGTTTTGGTTACCCTTTTTGCACGAGATTACGAAAAGTGCCGTTGAGATGACTAATACAAACAAAAATAAACTTGTTAAGACTTTTTTCATATTCAATTCACCTCTTAAAGACTTTGCAAAAGATCGTTTATAAGTTCCGTTTCGGAAATGTGCGTAATATTGTTATCAAGGCATATCTGCTTGAATTTTGCGCAGATTTCATTGTACTCGTCAACACTGATTTCTTTCCGGAAATGGCTTATAGCAATCTTTGCGGGATACAACCATTCGATGTCTATGCGGTTTTTAAGTTCCGCATATACGGCGGGACTGCTCTTATACTTTTCGATTGCGGCATATGCTTCGTCGAAAATATCGAAAAGTTTGTTCACATAACCGAATTTGAAAAATCCTGCCGTCATAGTAGGTGTTTTCCACCAGGCGGTCCAATTCCAGTTACCTTCGTATCTTGAACGGGCGTGCCACAGTCTGCCTTCGGTAAGCACTTTTTTCATAGGCTCTGCCGCATCTTTGAACATTGCGTTCATAAAATTATCCATAAGTTCGGTTATATCGAGCGAAGAATTCCACGAAAGTTTTGCAAAGACGTAAGCCGCCATCGTAAAGAACCCTGTATCCGCCCCGCGCTGCGAACTGTGAAGTTGCGGCAAAAGCAATTTGAAATCGCGCTCGTAATAATATCTGCAAGCGTCGGCATAGTAGTTATAGCAATCGTAAAACGCGAAATAATCCTGATAGAAACAACCGTAAATCCATCCCCACGCGTCTTTGTAATAGGTAAGCCACGAATCAAGCGTTTCACGCATCGCCGCATTATTTTCATCGTAAATACTAATCGCGTGGTCCATTTTGTTAAGGGCAAAAAACGGCGTTATATTGACTTCTTCGGGAAGCACGCTGTTATCTGCCGCAACGTATTTACCGGTGCTTTCGTCATAAGCAAAAGGTGCTTCTAACGTATCATAATAAGCAAAGAACATGTACTGGAAGTTTTCGCGCTTGTAATCTGCGTTTTCGGGAAGTTCCATCCATGCGTTTACCTTTCTTGCGACGTCTTTTAGGAAAGGAATAATAGTGGCGACTATCGCGCCGTTATGTTTGTCCATCACCCTTTTACATTCGTCGCAAGCGCACATATCATAATTATCCGCGATACCGAATTGGACGGAAGTATACAACGGAAACTCTTCGCGAGGATAGAACGTGAGAGATTGTTCGATCTTTTGAGCGCAATAAGTTATCATAAGGTCGTATTCGTCTTTATCTCCGCGGGCGGTATAACAAAGTTGCCCTTCGGGATTTCTTGAAGAATAGAACTTAGGATGATCTGCGAGATATTCGGCGGTGGGCAAATACGTAAAACAATTGTGATTCACATTGCTCTTGCTCGATTGAGTCCAGCCTTCGTGAATGGGCAGGCTGTGATTCGCGTATATATCCACCGTGCGCAGACGATACGAATACATTTCGTCGTTATATTCCGAAGAAGAAGCATACAACGTTCCGGTTACGCCCCTGCAACGATAGTCGATATCGGGAATATCGGTAACGTCGTAGTTCATAAGTTTGATATTCTTCACGTTCTTATCGAGCGTATAACAGGTTTTTGCATACGCTTCAAAATTCAGAGTGAGATTAAGGAAATCGTAAACCGCATATAAAACACCCGAATCGGAGCCGCCGAGAAAATACACCGTGTTGTCTTTGGTTATAATTCTTGCGGCGTCGCTTTTAAGCGCCGACAAGTCGACGTTTAATCCACTGGTTTCATACAGTTTCGTCTTACCGAGCGAAAAATATTTGCCCGACGCGCTATGACTGAGATTTGCGCCCGAAACGGTTTCGAGCGTTACGCCCGTAGCCTCTTTGAAAAGATTTACAAGTTCTTTTTTTGCGTATCCGAGTTCGGTCGTTACGTTTTCAGCCATAACGATTTTATACTCGGTCGCGCCGTTTTCGAGAATGAACCTGTCCGTTTCCGTATAGTTGAAAATATGATTCGTATTCTCTTTCGGCGTTTCGGAATTGCTTTCCGAACCTGAATCCGGCTTCTTTTTGCACGACGTGAAAACAGCCGAACAAAAAATGACCGAAAGCAGCACGCATATTGTTTTCTTCAATAAATTATTCATGTTAACCTCGTTATTTCGCGATAAGTTCGTAAGAAACGTACGCGGTGTTGCCCGCTTCGTCAGAACAGTAGATATAAACCGTATACTTACCTGCTTTGGTAAGAGTGAATTTATCGTTGCTTACGCAAACGGCAACGCGTTTACTGTTATAAACGACAATCGTAACGTTAATCTTGTCGGTTGCGGTTATGTTATCTTTTACGGTATACGCAAGCGGCGAAAGTTCGGTGTTTATACTTGCCTGAATAGGCTTGCCGTCATAACCGTTAAGAGTTATTTCGGGCAGTTCTATATCGGTTACGGTTATTGCGAAACGATCGTCGCCCACCTTACCCGAACCGTCGGTGTACTGATACAATACAAGGTACGAACCGAATCCGTCGATTTTGAAAGAGTATCCGGCAAAAGCGTCCGCATTTGTAAGAATTACGCCGTCGATACTTTTTATAGGCGTTCCGTTTTTATATACGCTTACAACGCACTTTAAGTCAGGCGAAGGCGACAATACGTCCGCAACTTCCGGCGCGTAAATAGTTATTACGTCGCCTACGGAAGCAACTCTGTCGGCATGTTCCACAGAAATAATCGGTTTTACGTTATCTGAGGTTACGTAGTAACCAAAAGTCTGATTGCATATCGAATATACGTTGAGGTGTCCTGCCGTTGTTATATTGTCAAAATGTATTCCGAATAACATTTTATCAGACGTAAAGCCCATATCGAAAGGAATACTTGTCGAGCCTATTACAATGTTTCCGTCGGTATACGAAACGTTCACAGACTCACTCGAATTATACGAAACGGCTTTGAATTCCCGGTTTATTTTTACTCCGCCTTCCACGAATTCGATCGTAACGACGTTCGATCTGTCGTAAAAATCAGTAAAAGTGAAAGAGTAAGAACCGACCTGCGCGCTTAAAGAATAACGCATCGAGAAAGCCGACATAAGCAGCGGATTTATAAAATCGAGCGAACCCGAGTTTTTAACCGTCAACGCGTATGCCATATAATCGGGAGTACTCTCGTCTATTCTGCCGGCAAAATCGCCTGCGAAATATTTGGGACCATCAACAGTTTCGCCGTATCCAACGTCTACGATTTTAACCTCTTTGCTTTCGATAAACACTTTGTCGTCCGACGCAAGGGCGTAACGGATTTTAAGCGTGTTCGCACCCGTAACGGTGAATTCGTCGGGATTGAAAGAGGTAAACGCCCCGCCGTCGTAACTTATGGTATAGTTTACTTTTTCAAGCGACGGAGTTATAGAAGAATATTTATATGCGTTTACTTTATCCACCGAGTACGACGCGCCTTTGATCATGTAATCGGGCGTAAGAACGGAGTTTCTTTCAAAACGACTGATTCCGCCGTTCCTTGCGGTAAACTTATAAGTGTAAGAACCCGAATAAAGATCGTCGAAGTACTCGTATGTGACGGTGTACTCGCCTACGGCTTCGCAAATCATAGTCATATCGGAGGCAACGGCGACGGGCTTGCCGTCGGGACCTGTAACCGAAACAGTTACGGCCGCCGTGGTATTAAGCGATTTTGCACTGTAGTTATCGAGTGATATGAAATTGCCGGCGACAGCCTCGGTTACCTTTTCGCAAGTAAAATCGATACCCTGCTCGCCCTCTTTAACGGCGTTAAGCGTAAGCGTCTTTTCCGCGGTATTTCCGAACACGTCTCTGGCCGTATAAATAATCGTGTAAGTGCCGAGTTCAGAAGGAACCAAAATCCCGTTTTTAACGACTATACTCTTCTGGAACGAAGTTCCGTAGCCGTAGTAAACCGAATAATCCACCTTGCCCGCGATGCCGTTGACATCGTAAGCGGTAGCCGAGGGAACAGGAATCGGAACGCCTGCCATAACGTTAAGAGAAGCTTTTTCGGAGTTTACTACTATTTCGGGACCTTTTTCGTCCACGAGAAAACCGCCTTTAAGGTCCTCGCCCGAAACGCCGCACATAGACGCTATCTGCAATTCTACGCTATCCGCGCCGATAAGCGTTTTTGCGGTGATCGAAAGTCTGACTTCGCCCGTAGTAAATCCGTCGAATTTATAATTATAAATATCGGGATTGTTAAGTTCCGCGAACAGATCGTTATATCCGGTCTCAGGTGCGGTACGGACATAAACGCGCGGGCGTTCTTTATTCTTCATATCGAGCGACAGTTTCATATTATTATATCTGTCCTTCGTCAAGCCTGCGGCAACGTGTCTTTCCCATTTACGGTTGCTCACGATAATGCCGCCCTTATCATTAACCTTATATCCTTCACCGTCGATATAAAAAACCTTGTCGCTGCTTGATCTCGGGTGTGTTGTGATACCGACTACGGCTTTACGATCTGCACCGACCGAGATGTAAGTTTCGGAATAAGCCAATTTTGTATAAACGATTTCGATAAAACGCGAAGAATCGTAACAATCGGTGAGCGTAACCACCAACTCTTTTGCGATCGGATCGAAATGCATTACGTTAAACCAAAGAAGTTCGGTCACCGGCATTTCGTAAACGTTAAACGTTTTGTTATAAGTAAACGTTTCGCCCGAGCCGAGTTTAACGGATAAACCTTTCGTTTCTTTGTTCTTGTTAAAATCGTCGTTAAGCGTAGCTATGTCATAAGTCGTGCCCTTACCCGTGGAGTAAATGGGCATTTTTACGTTGAATAAGTGGGTTGCGGTTATTTTCTTTCCGTTTGCCTCGGCTTCGTAAATAATTTCGTACCCGCCGAAGCTGTTAAGGTTGTAGTTGCCACCCTTGTAAAGGTTGCCGTCCGGAAAACGAATATAACTTTTGTTTGCGGTAAACGTATTTCCGCCCGAAACAATTTGCAACGATGCAGGCATTGTTATCGTTGCTCCATATTCATAGGTTTTTCCAAAAGGCTCACCGACAAAATTGCCTTGCGCTTGTACCTTGTTCGTTCCGATAACCGTAAACGCAAAACATACCGTAGCCGCACAGAGCAATAGCGTCAATATTCTGATTTTTACTGATTTTGATTTCATATTTCTTTATTCCTTGATTCCTCCGAGGGATATATCCCCCATAAGTTTGTCTTTAAACACTGCAAAAAGTATGATAATGGGGATTGCAAGAAGCATAAGCCCGGCTATACGCAAAGGCGTATGATGCAAAACACGCGCATACGAAGCGAATGAAACATAGTACACTCCGTAAGCCAAAGTAGGATGAGTGGGCAGATACAAAAGCGGCGTCTGATAATCGTTCCACAGCGCGACGAACTGAACAAGAAAGACCGTGCCCATAACCTTTACGGCAAGCGGGAAATAAATCGTTGCCATAATTCTGAACTGCGATGCGCCGTCAAGTTCGGCGGCTTCGCGATAGGTTTCGCTCGTTCCCTTAAAGTATGCGAGATAAACGAAAAAGTACATTCCTCCGCCCGTCATTTTTTGCACATAGTTACCCCAAATGCTGTCATACAAACCGACGTTACGCAAAAAAGTCAACTCGAACGGAACGTTTCCGACTATAGGCATACACATCATAAGAGTGTAAATCGTAACTAAAATTCCGCTGAGTTTGTAATTGTATTTTGCGCAAAGGTAGGCAGCGATTGCGGGCATTACGGCGTAAATCAACGCGCCGCCCACTGTATAAAGCAAAGTATTTAAAAGCATTTCGCCGAAATTCGCTTCGCATCTGTGAACGATTTGTTCCGTGCCGAGCCCGTAATAAGCGCTCGATTGTTTTACCACAAAATTATCGATAACCGTTTTATAGTTGCCGAGTTTGAAAAACGAATCGCGGCTGTTAAAATAATTGTTCGCGTCGAGATTAGGCAGCCCCATTATGTTGTTGAGTTTTTCAAAGTCGCCCGTCGATTTAAGCGAAGTCATAAGCCCCCAAAGAAGCGAAAGAATCATTATGAGCGAATAAATTACAAGCACAACGAAAAGCAAAATAAAAACAATTTTCGTTGAAACTTCTTTTTTATCCGATCGAATTGTTTTTTTCATAATGTTCACCTCTGATCAGTCCGCGCTCGGTCCGTATTTGTTCATAAGCCATCTGAATATCATCGTTATAGGCAGAATAATAGCCGTAAGAATAATACCCAATGCCGAAAGTACGGGGTAAGTAAAGATGTTTTCACGCGTGCCGGCAAGTTTGGATTCGAGCGTCTGAACATAAAGAAAATACCCTACCGTCTGGATATCGAGCGCGCCGGTTCCATATAACGTGTACATATTATATTGGTTTGTGAAAAGGTGCGATATGTAAATTATCAGCACAGTCACTATAGTAGGGCTGACAAGCGGAAGAACGATATGCCAAAGTTCCTGCATTGCCGACGCGCCGTCGATCTTAGCCGACTCCACTATCGAAACGTTAACGGCGCTCATAGCGCCGACAAATAACAGTACGTTTACGCCGAAACCCATAAAAATATTGAATCCGAGCGTTGCGCCGAGCGCGGTGTCGGGAGAATCAAGCAAACCACCGTTCACCGTGATATGTAATTTTTCCACAAACCACAAATAAACGTCGGAAGAGATATACTTATAAAGCAGACCGAGAATTACGCCCGACAAAATCTGCGGTAAAAACAGTATAACCTTAAAGAACCCCGAAAGCGGCGCTTTTTTATAAAGATAAAAAGAAAACAGCACGGCAAGCGGCGTTATTATAAGGCAATCCGACGCAAGAAAAATAAGCGAGTTTTTTATAAAGTACCCGCGGGAAGTAAGCACCTGCCACGCCGTGGCAAAATTCTTTAATCCCGCGAATTCCCATTCATACCCGCCCATACCGGCAAGCGTGTACTCTTTAAGCGATAACAATATCGAATTGAAATTTATGTACACGTAAAATATAAGAAAGTGTATTACGGGTACGGCTATCATTATCGAATAGAATATAAGCCTGTTGGTCTTAATGCTTCTCAACTTCCGGCTTTTTTTGATCATAGGTGAATTCATATTACCTCATTTCTGGAGGTTTTTCCAACTCTCCGCAGTCTTTTTTGTTACTTCAAACATCGTTTTTGCATCTGCGCCTTTGCTCTTCATGGCTTCGACATAACCTCTGGCGATCTCGATACCATCAAGAACCGGTCTGTGTACGGAGGACGTCCATGAAAGCGAGAACGCTTCGAGATTCTTATTGACTATCGCGCTGTCCGAAGCGAAATATACAACGTCGGATTCTTCAACGTATTTGGTAAGATGTTCGAAATAGCTGTTGAGCTTAGAGGCGTCGTAATTGTATTCCATAGGAATTTTAAGTCCTGTCCTTTCGGTGAATGCGGCAAGTTCCGCGTCGCTGTAAATGAACTGTAAAAATTCTATTACGGCACGCTTTTTACCTTCGTTATTACCCACGCGTTTATTTACGAAAAGCTGAGCCGCGCCGCCGTCTACAAGCGTCTGGCGTTTACCGTTGTTTTCGGTTACGGAAGTATCGACCGTTACAGGCAAAGGCATATAACGAACGTCACGACCGCTCTTATCGGGATTAAGGGCTTTGAACGCTTCAAAATCACCGCTACGAACCGACTCGCCACACCAGAACGAAGCGTCGTAAAGGATAGCAGCTTCGCCTTCGTTGACAAAATTATACTGAGCCTGAACGTTGGTTTTTTGCGCGTTGTTAAGGTAAGATTCTAAAAACCACTTTTCCTGATAGATAAGTTGAAGCGTTGCTAAGGCGTAATATCTCGACGCCATATCGTAAATCCTGTAACCGTTTTCTTCGCTGATGGCAATCATTTCGGTGGTAGGACGCTTAATTCCGGATCCGTTATAGAACAAATCTTCGTTTGTGTAACCGGTAACGACCTCGACAATCTTTTGTCCTTTGGAATCAAGACTGTATATGGTTTTAAACTGCTCTTTACCCGCAAGCGCAGCCCAAAGTCCGTCGGCAAGGAAGAATCCGTAGTCAATGGAGTTGCCCGCAAGAATTATCGGGCTACGTCCGCTGTTCTTGATTTCGGCGAGAAGAGTTACATACTCCTGCAAAGATGAAGGCATACCGTCGTCCTCGGTGTTGTAAACGCCGTCGGGGCCGCAGGATTTTTTATCCGATTGAGAATTGACGAGTTTGAGCGAGCCGAATTTATTGGTCGCTACTCTGCCCGTTACTTCGGGCGCGGCAAGGAAAAGATTTGCTTTGGTAAAATAATCGTAATCGTAACTTACGCCCGTGTAAAAACCGTAAGCGGGCAGACCGTAGTATTTCCCGTCCGCGCCCTTGATTCTCTTGATAGCGTCGGGATCTATTTTGCTTTCGATACCGCTTACGACTTCGCCGAGATCGAGAAGATAGCCCTGTGAAGCCATTTCGTAAATGTTCGCTTTGTTTTCGCCGATATAGATATCATAACCGTCGGAATTGAGCGTGGTGTAAGGCATTGCCTTGCTTTCGCTTACGGAAATTCTTACGCCCTTTTTGCCGGTTTCGTAACTTTCGTTTGCTTTAAGAGCCGAAAAACGTTTTGCAGCCGCTTCGACCCATTCGTTGCCCGAACACCCCTGGTAATTCAGAAATTGAATTTCGGTTACGTTTTTGGAACTGCCACCGCTGCCGGAATTGTTTCCGCCACCGCCGCCGCACGCCGTAAGGCATGAAACGGAAAGTATCATAGAGAGAATGCCTGTGCCGATTTTTTTCGTCCTGTTGCTGAATTTCATAAGTTTTATTCTCCTTAAACAGTTTAATAAAATAAGTTAAAACCAAGTTTTCCCCCGTCGCCGAGGGAAAACAAACGGTTTATGTTTTTTAGTTTTATTCGAGAGTTTCAGTTTTGTTGAAAGTGAAACCCTTAAGCGTTGTAATGGGGGCACCGTTAAATGAACCATAACCTATCGCTACAAGCGACTTAGCGTTAACGACTACGTTTTCGCAGTTCGGAACGTTTGAGCCCAAACTGTTTCCGAATATAGTCTGCAAATCCTGCCCCGCTGCGTTTACCGTAACGTTCTTATACGTTATCGTGCCGCTGAATCGTGCAAAGAATACGCCTCCTGCCGTATTTGTAGGAGCGCCGTTTGCCTTAAAGTTAATCGTAACGTCCTGAACGGTAGCGTTGTGCCCCTGCGAACCGAAAACACCAAGAGCGTTTGCCACCGTAACAGTGAACGTAACGTTTTTTATAACCGCGCCTTTACCGATAAGTCCGAAGAAACCGCCGTTATAAACTTTTATGCCGTCTGCCGTACTTACGGTATATCCGTTACCGTCGAACGTTCCGCGGAAGCCGAGTTCGGCACTGGCTTCGGGATCCCAGAAATCGCCTGTGCCGTTTACATTACGCCCCCAAACAAGATTATCTGCCAGTTTGTAATAACCGAATTTTACAGCGTCGTCTTTGCTTGTTATAGTTAACGCTCCGACAAAATCAGATTCGGTTTTGATTTCAGCCGTTACCAAAATAACGGGAAGATATGCCTTTGCGCCGCTTGCGAACTTAACGCAAATAACGGTGCTGCCGTGATTTTGTTTATCGGCTTTTAATCCTTCGGGAATACTAAGAGCCGTTAAACTATTGCCTAACGAATAGTTACCGCATGTGATTTCGGCAACGGTCTTACCGTTGAACATGTCGCCGTAATCGAGCGACGGAGTATCCTGCCACAACGCGATTTCTTTTACTTCTATATGTTTATGTTCCAATCCTTCGACGTCGGCAAACTCAACTCTGTTTGTACCGTTTGCCATACCTGCTACACAGTTTACCTCATCGGCATAAACAACGCAATCGGTGAATGTGGTATTGATTAATTTCTGACCGAAAAGCGAACCTATTTTCTTGCCGGTTGCGCTGACGGTAAGATTTATAAATTTGCTGTTCTCACTTAATTCGCGGAAAAGGAAACCGCCGTCGTTAAGCTCGGACGTGTCCGCACCGCCTTCGTATATAACGCCTACATTGATGAAAGTCGCGCTAACACATCCGTTCGCCAGGACTGTTCTGTAATTATACGCCGGGGAAATGGTTGCCTTAATAGTTAAATCTTTGATCACGCAACCGCTCTTGATGTAACAAAACAATCCATTGAGCATGTCACTTGTCGATATTGTTTTCCCGTTACCGTCGAACGTACCATAGAACTCAGCATAGTGCCTATTACCGGTATATACGATATCGTTGGCAAGAACATAATATCCGTAAACGTTTATTCGAGCTTCAGACGGAGCCAAACTCTTTTCGTTGAAAACAACCTTAAGATCGGCGTCGGTGGCTATAACCTTAGTTACAAGAATAACGTTGACGATGATTTCGTGATCGAGCCCGTCGGCATCGGTAACGACAATTTTTATAACTTTCGCTCCGTGCTGTTTTGCGTCTGTTTTAATCGAGCCGAGTTCGAGCGCATTAACGTTCGTACCGAGATTTGCTTCGTCGAGCGTTATCGACTTAACGGCGTCGTAAGCGGAAACGCCTTCAAGGTTAAGCGCGATTGTTTCGCTCGTCATAACGAGTTGCTGATTATCGGCATTCACGATCTTTCTGAATCCGTTTTCGAGATCGAGTTCGCCGCAGATACATTTCTTATAATCGTATTCGTCGTCGGAAGTATCGAGTCCGTCTGCATAAGCGTGCTTTGACGAAAGCGCGCCGTATTCTTCACCGCAAAGAGCGCAAACCGCTTTTGCTACGCAGGTAGCCGTACCGCCCGAACATGTTTCGTTTGCATTTTCTACAGCACCGCAGCACTCATGCGCTTTTTTATGCGTGCCATCGTTATTAGCGGTATATGTAAATTCAGTACTTTCGTGGTTTTCCGCATCCAAATCGCCGTATGCAGTTCCGCAAGCGGTACAAGTCGCTTCCGTCTTACAAGTAGCTTTTCCGCCAAGGTGCGCCGCTTCGTCTTTTTTAGCGATGCAACCCTCTACGGTACAAGCGTACCAGTGATTCGTTTCGTCGTGCGACCATTCGGTTGCCCAAACGTGTTCGGTAGAAAGTTCGCCGTATGCCGCACCGCAGTGTTCGCATTCGGCTTTTTTCATACAAGTAGCCGTGCCACCCGAGCATTCTTCGTTTTCCGCCGCCACCGTTCCACAGCATGCATATACTTTTTTATGGGTACCGTCGTTATTGGCGGTGTAAGTAAATTCAGTGCTTTCGTGGTTTTCCGCGTTTAACTCGCCGTGCTCGCCATTGCAAAGTTCGCATTTTGCTTTCGTTTTGCAAGTCGCCGTGCCGCCCGAACAAGTTTCGTTTTCCACAACGACAACACCGCAACATTTGTATGCTTTTTTATGCGTGCCGTCGTTGTTGGCGGTGTAAGTAAATTCCGCGCTTTCGTGATTTTCGGCGTTTAATTCACCGTATTCACCGCCGCAGACCTCGCAAACCGCTTTGGTTTTGCAAGTAGCAGTTCCGCCGAGGTGCGCCGCAACGTCGTTCTTTTCCGTACAACCTTCGCCCGTGCAGGCGTGCCAGTGTTCGGTTTCGTTATGCGACCATTCGGTAGCCCATGTGTGAGTATGCTCGCCGACGTCCTCCACACAACCGACGGCGCAAGTAAGAGTTAAGACCATTAAAAATGCCAACCCCAACGCAACAAAAAGTTTTCGTTTCATATTTTCCTCCAAAAAATGTTATATTTCGTTTTCGGTTTGTCCGAAAATTTAACCGATTATTAAGTGAACGCAAAAAAAGCAATCGCCCCACGTCGCTTATACTCTCACTGCATAAAATTGTAATATAAATCGAGGTAGGTTTCAATTGCTTTTTTTACATTTGACATTGCATTTTTTACATGTTATTCAATTGCTTTTATCGGTAATTCTATATAAGTCCTTAAATCATGCCGCTTTTTCGCAATGCAATTATGCAATCAATATTTTTTGTTAAACTTTTTTAATGCCCCATGTTTTAAGCATGACGACGTTACCGTTCTGCATATGTTTTACGTTAACCGTAAGCGTGTTTCCGTCGAGAGTTATATCCGCCCACGAACTGACGTATGATTTTTCGGCGTAAGCATATAACGTTTCGTCATGCGGAAAAATCGTTGTTCTTTCCTGGCTTCCGGCAGGTCCGTTCATGACGTAAACCGTGCCTTTCGGGTTTACGGAATACTGCACGCCGTTTATTTCTTCAAACGTTTCGGCAGCAGCAACGCCGCCTTCGCCTATGGGAACGGTTTTTGAAATCATATGGTCATGCCCCTGCAAAACAAGATCCACGCCGTATTTCGCAAAAGCGTCGCCGAGTTGTTCGGTGAGTTTTTGCGAGATGAGATTGCGACTTTCGTCCGAACCCCATTTACCTACCGAATACATCGGGTTATGCATACCGACTACAAGCCATTTTTCGGTATTGTTTTTAAGTTCTTCTATAATCCAGTTATACTGGCTATCTTTCAACGCACCGTAATTATTTAGTTCGTTGGTGTTGATCATAACAAACTTTACGCCACCGTAAGCAAACGAATAATACAATCCGTTTCTGACAGTTTGCTCGGGAAGCATATAATTAAAATGTTTATACGTTTCACTCGTGCCGTTGCGATAAGTGGTTTCGTGATTGCCCGAGATTGCCATAACAGGCATTACTGAAAGCGCACCGAAATTGTAATCGAGCATATTCGTCCAGTAACTTTCGTAACGCGACCATTCTACAACGTCGCCTGTGTGAACGATAAATCTGTTGGTCTCGTCCTTACTTATACCTTTAAGCGTGTTGGCAAAAGCATACCCGGAATTACTGCCGGAACCGTCGTTGCCGAGCGTTTGCGAGTCGCTTACATGAGCAAAACTCCATTTGCCGCTTTCGGTCGGATTTACCGCTTTTATCGTAACGGGTTCGGTATATGCGTCAAGATATGCGTCCCCGATACGATATTCGTAAGAAGTATCGGGCGTTAACTGCGCTTCGACTTTTATGTAACTTCTGCTTATAAGTTTATCGCCGGTTTCTGCATATTCGTAGGACGACATGCTTTCGTAACGCGCGCGGACTCTTTTGTATTTCTCTTCACCCGCCTGCTTTATTTCAAGAACGGGACGAGCGGGAGTTTTAGCCGTGTTCCAGCTGAATCCGTAAACACAATTTGCCGCGTCGTAAAGCGAAACGGTAACCGATACCGGGCGATAGTCTTCTTTATTTTCCTTTGCATATTCGTTAAGCGTTTTACCTACCGTGTAACGGTCGCTTTCGGAATCGCTCTTCAATCCGCACGCACACGCTTTCGCAAACGTCTGAGGTGTATCGGCAGTCGCTTCGGATATCAGATATTCATCCGATACGATTTTCTTTTCGAACGCATGCGGAGTTTTTTCTATTACAAGATCTGATTCCGTCGCTTCAACGAGCTTTGTTCCGTCTTTAATAACCAAAGCACCACAACCGTCGCAATTACCATGCGCTTTAATACCGGTCTGCGTACATGTTGCAGGAACTTCGCTTGTCACGTTAGTTACGGTGTGCGTGTGAACGGATTCGGTTTTTCCGCAACCCGTCGCGCATAACCCGATAAAAATGGAGATCGCCACAAGCAACGATACCGCTTTCTTGTTCGCTTTTTTCATAATTTTTCTCCCTTTATTGCTTTTTTATCACCTTTTACGATCTGAATAAACCGCATATTGTTACATTAAAAGATTTAACCTTTCCCCGACAGATTACTCCATCCACGAAAGCACCACGCGCGAACCGTTGTAAACCTTGTTCCAATTATAAAACTTTTCTGTCTTGCCGTCGGCGGATATAAATCTTTCAGGATCGGCATTCTTTTCGTAATCTTTTATGCCGAAATCGCCCTTCCCCTCATCGGCAAGTCTGAAAATTTCGTTTATCCGCTTCATTTCGTCGGGCTTGAGTATGCCCGGCGTAACCGATGCAAGAGTAGTCATTCCGGTGAGGGCGCACATTTCCAGAAAATCAAGATTTACGTCCGCGCGGACCATATTCGTGAACGCCGCACAATCGGGATCGGCGTTATAAAAGGCGTTATTAAGCGGTAAGCGCATGAGCGAATTTATTCCGTCGCGGCGCGTCCATTCGAACGATCTGCCGCTCGTATCGTTGCCTATTCGATAAAGCGAATGTATTCCCGCCGACAAATGCCCCACAGCGTTACACGCGATAACTTCGCTGCTGCCCGCGCCGTGCTGAATGGCTTTGTATAAATCTTTTAAAATGACCGCCGTCGTCTTTTTCTTATCGTAATATTTTCTGTTTTCGCCGACAAGCGCGTAGTCGTGATGCTCGCTCGTAAGCGTTTTTTGTCCCGTTACCGCGTCACCCGTGGTAAAATCGTGCTTTATAAGGTCAAAACCCCAATCCGATAGTTTTTTCGCGTCGTTATATACCTTTTCAAGCGTAAACGGGTGCGACGGATCAAGCACTATGCCGCCGCATTCTTCGCATAAAATCGCTTCTTCCGGCACGTTGCCGCGGGTTAAAAGCGGACGGAACCATATGCCCGCTTTCGCTCCCTTTGCATGAATGGCGTCCGCCGTTTTTCGCATATCGACGAACTTGTCGTTAGCCTCCCACTCACCGCCTATATAATTGCCCGCACCCGGGATTCTATGCTTTTGCCAGCCGTCGTCGATTATCATATACGGCGCATTCTTGCAACCGCTCGTCATTTGCATAAGATAATCGGTTTCTTTAAGCACGCTGTCAAACGAAATGTTTCCGTATGCCCAGTACCAGTTGTTTACCCCGAAGATCGGAGTTTTTGGCAAAACGGGATTATCGCATGTTAATTTTGCAAACTTAGCCGCCGTCTTGTATACATCCGCGCCTTTTTCGGCATGCAACTCCACCACCTCGCAGGCAAGCAGCGGTTCGGTTATATCCGTTCCCTCGTTACCGCAGCAAAGGTTTAAAAAGAGCGTTATTCCGCACGAATCAACCTGAAAAAACGCAAAACAATTCGCGCCTGTTTTTACGCCGTAGCAAGAAGTTTCGTCGCCCGCCATAACATAACAAAACCACGGCAGAACGCGACATGCCATAACCGACCGCCATTCTATATACGAGTTTAACCCCGCGCGCTCCCACTGGTCACCGTAAACCCTGTCAACCTTACTAAAATCGCCGTTAAAGCGTAATTTAAGGTATTTTACGGGTGCTCCGCTCGGATAAACTGTAATTTTTGCAGACTTTTCGGTTACGTCGTAAGAGTATTTTACGTCGTTTATAAAAGATTCTTCAAACCTGAAAGGCGTTTTTTCGGTCGCTCCACATACCATATCGGGCTGTCTTAATAAAGAAATCATTTTTTCTCCTTGTTTTATTTTAGCGATTCTACTATGTTTTCGCATTCCTTATGTTCACTTTTGCCGTTCTTTTAATTTTGAAAATGCAACAATAACGCCGCTATGCGTGTGTGTCGCTCATATTTTACATTATTATAAAGAAAAATTAAATTGCATTTTTTGGTTTTTTGATTGCATTTTTTACATTTGCGTTTTTTATTTTACATTTGCGTTTTTATATACATCTTGTGCCAACGAAGCGCAGCTTCAGACAATATATTGCCCCAAAAACAATTTTTCCATTAAACAAGCATTTGCTTTGGATTTTAAGTTTTTAGGATATAAATATTTCATATCTTTTCTCCGTTAATTTTATAAAAGTATGGCTATAACACCGTTATCAAGCATTTTGCGATGTTATCACTCTATCGCTTGGCACAAAAAAATGCGGCGAAAGGCAGAAGTAATTTATCTCGTCCAAATTCACGAGCGTGTCTTTTTTCAACGCTAATGCTTTCGGCTCAACTACGTCTCTCACAAAAGCATAATTGTCTTTCAATTCCAATTCTTCACACGCCGCCTGATATTCCGATTCGGCGCAAGGGAATTTAACATTTATATTCCTGCCTTTGTTCTGCAATAAAAGTTCTATCTGCTTCATTCCTCAATCTCCCGAAAATTTTGCGTTGCAAGGATGCCGCAACGCCGAAGTTGCATTGCCTGACACAGAACTTTATATACTTTCGGGGTTATAAGGCTTCTGTCGGTTAAATCGCCGAGCGTCAGATATTTTGTTCCGTATTTGATATCTTTCGCCGCGCCGAAAAAAACGTACCCGTCTTCTGATATATTCGTTAGTCTGATACTGTTCAGCATTATAATTCTGTTTCCCGCCGATTGTTTCGCCCTGCGCCATAAGCACGAATCTGCCGATAAAAGATAAATAAGGCACAGCGTTTCTCTGTCTTTTTTGTTAGCCTTTTTAATTCCGGCTTCGAATGCCTGTCTGTGTTTTTCGTTTTTGAAATACATTTTTTTTCTACCTCCATTTTTTTGCATAAAAAAAGACGTATAGTTTTTTACGCTATACGCCTGATTTTTTATGTAAATACTCAAAATTACCTATGTTCTATGTTATTCGACAGTTCAAACCTAACAGATTATTAAAAAATATCTATGATTTGGTAAAAAAATTTACCGCCTTTCGGACACGAAAAAAGCCCGATAAAATCGGACTTTTTCGTGGAAATATCTTTTTTGTATTCCCAATATGGCTCCCCGAGTAGGGTTTGTAAGGAGCAAAGCGACGGAATAGCGATTGTTCGGACATTTCAGCCTCCTTTGCTCTCGCTAAACCGCAAGTCCGCAATCGCGTCACCTACGACCCTCCGGTTAACAGCCGGATGCTCTCGCATTCGTTCAGGTTTATGGGTAAGTAAACTACTCCGTCACTCTATTACTTTCCAACTGCCTGTTTTATCCGAGCCGTTACGCTCTATGAAAGGTCTTCACCGTTGGTTTCGATAACTTTTTTGTACCAGTACGCGCTCTTTTTCGGCGTTCGTTCAAGCGTTTCGTAATCCACGTAAACGAGCCCGAATCGTTTAGTATACCCTAACGCCCATTCAAAATTATCCATAAAAGACCAATAAAAATAACCTATTACGGGATATTTTTCGGAAACTTTTTTAATCTCTTCCAGATGCCGACGTATATAATCTATACGCATATCGTCGGGAATATCGCCTTTGAGCGTTTTCCATTCGCTGATCGCCACGCCGTTCTCGGCAAAGAGTATCGGTAAACCGTATCTTTCGTAATAATATCTGACTAAATATTCAATACCCTCGGGCGTTACCGTCCAGTTCATCGCGGTGATTTTATTAGACGGCGTAAAAGATATTTTTTTTATTCCGTCGCCCGTGTTTTCTACATAAAATCCGTGGTAATAGTTTACGCCGAAAAAGTCGAAATCGCTTTTGATGATCTTCATATCTTCTTCCGACGGGTTATAGCCGTATTCGGCAAACCACTTTTTATAATCATCGGTAAACTCCCCTTTAATAAGCGCATCGGTGAAAAAACAACCGTCGTAAAACTCTCCGTTCGGCGTAAAATGATACTTTAAAGCAAGCTCGGCATCCTCTTTTCGCTTTGGTATCATAGGCGTAAAGCAAGGCGAAATGCCAAGGTTGAGTTTATGTTTTGCAGCCCGACGCATAGCCTTTTCGGCTTTTCCTATGCACAAAAGCACGTTATGCGCGACCTTAAACACATCGCTTCTCGAAAGCCGCAAAAACGGAGCATGCGCACCCGTGTAGTGTCCGTCCTCGACCACTACCTGCGGTTCGTTGAAAATGAAATAATTTTTAACCTTATCGCCGAAAATTTCGACTACCGTTTTGGCGTAATCGGCAAAATAATCGCTGATTTCTTCGTTTAAAAACCCGCCCTTTTCAAATAATTTACGCGGCAAATCCCAATGATAAATCGTAGCCCACGGAGTAATATCTGCGGCTATAAGTCGATTAACGAGGT
>CEAR01006764.1_pt1 | contig 31522 bp, 28 predicted proteins | sample 557461 | NCBI WGS metagenome assembly CEAR01 (sample SAMEA3182075, study PRJEB8094) | gut metagenome | biome: human; feature: gut; material: Stool; isolation source: human stools | place: Canada | collected 2012-03-14
GGCGCGTACATCCTCAGCGAGATCGGAGACATCAGCCGTTTTTCCTCCGCGGCAAAGCTTGCCGCCTACGCGGGGATCGACCCAACCATGCGGCAGTCCGGTGAATACAACGGCGTCAGAAACCGTATGTCCAAACGAGGGTCACCGTATTTGCGGCACGCCATTTGGCTGGCGGCTTCATCAGCGGTGCTTCACGATCCGGCGCTAAAGCTTTATTTTCAGAAAAAACGAGATGAAGGGAAGCCCTACATGGCGTCCGTGGGCCACGCCTGCAGGAAGATGGTCTCCATCATTTACGCCGTTATGCGGGACAACAAGGCCTATACGCCTTACATCCCAAATGAGATTTCGGCTTGACAAATTATAGCCGGTCTGTGCTTTAATCGAACGGGTAAACAAGGGGCTACAATCTCCGAAACAGGGCATGGTCAGGAGGAAAAACTCACCCCTATATGACTCATTTCTCCTTTGTCGGAACAGTATTCGCAAGGATCTCTCACACATCGCCCACAAACGCCGCAACGTTCGTTTCAAGGGGCTGCGGCGGGTACACACGCCACCCCAGCCCCTAACCGCGCACACAGCAGCTCACAGGGTGAAACAGGGGGCGTTTCGGGTGGGGGGCGCTATCACTACCCTCGGACCGTTTCGCACGGTTCGGAACCTCTGCGCGCGCAGCGGTCAGAAGAGCATACTTTGCCATCTTTGCATGGACCGAGGGAACGTCGGAGAGAAGCAGAGAGCCTTCGGAACGGAGACGCGCACCGTGCGCGTCTCCGTTCCGAGGCGCCGCGGCCCCGCAGGGTCGCGCTGCTCCACTGCTGTTTCTTGCGCAGCACCGGTAAGCTTCGCGGTTCGTTATCACTGCGACGAAGGGCAGAGAGGAAAATTTGTTAACGTGACTGTTGTGATTTTGTTTGTGGTGTGAGTTGTGGCTGCGGTGTAAGGGATTCTTCTTTGGTTGGTACAAAATAAGCATAGCACCCGAAGCGGATATGAAGCCTCGGAAACTATGCTTATTTTTGTTATAATGGGAGGGCAATGGATGGACGGTTTCTTTGGTGAGCCAAGCGCTCGAGCTGTAAACAGTCCTCCGCCCTCTTGTTATAAAGATTCGATTGAGCAGGTTGCTCCGGCTATGCCGTGTGCGCGTCACGAACCAAATTGAATCGTAATAAGCCGGTGCGGAAGCATTGCAATATTTTATCAGGAAAGAAGGAATGCCCATGCTCAGTATCGGGATCGATGTGTCCAAAGGAAAAAGTACAGTGTGCGGAATGAAGCCGGGAGGAGAAATCGTGTACACTCCGTTTGAAATTCAGCACACGAGGGAAGGGATGTCAGAGCTCGTATCACTGCTGCACAACAGCTGCGAAGAGGTTCGTGCCGTTTTGGAAAGCACCGGCAGCTACCATTGCCCGGTGGTGGCTGCTTTGTTGGAGAACGGAATATTCGTCTCCGTCGTCAATTCGCTGCGGATGAAGCGGTTTTGCTCACAAAGTATCCGCAAGGTGAAGACCGATCAGATCGACGCTATGCAGATCGCTTTGTACGGTCTGGCCTATTGGCAGGAACTTCAACCGACCAAACTGCCGGAGGATACATATCGGGAGCTTCAACTTCTGGCGCGGCAGTATTACCAGATGACCTCCCTTCTGATCAAAGCGAAGGTCGATTTTAACGCCATCTGTGATCAGGTTTTGCCCGGTATGCAGGAGCTCATGAACGACCATGCCGGACGGCACAAGCTTTCGGACTTTGTCCTGCGGTATCGTCACACCACTCACATCCTCGAAATGGGAGAAACGCGCTTTCGGAAGGATTATTGCAAATGGGCGGAAAAAAAGGGATACCGCAATTGCGAACGTATGGCAGCACTCATCTTTGCCACAGCTCAAAACGGTATCCCTGTGCTTCCCAATGCACCATCCACGCAGATCGTCATTACGGAAGCGATACGAGTCCTCCACACAGTGGAGGCGTCCCGTGACGCTATTTTAACACAGATGCAAGCTCTCGCCAAGACTCTGCCGGAATATTCTCTCGTGCGCGAAATGCCCTGCATCGGGGACACGCTGGCTCCGCGCCTGATCGCGGAGATCGGAGATGTCCGACGCTTTCACAGCAAGCGGGCTCTCATCGCATACGCCGGCATTGATGCGCCGCCGTACCAGTCCGGCAAATTCTGTGCGAATAACCGGCATATCTCCAAGCGGGGAAATCGCTATCTGCGTAAGACCGGGTACGAAGTCATGCAGAGCTATGTGATGCACAAACCGGCAAACGATCCGATTTTTACGTTCATTGAGAAAAAACGCGGTGAAGGGAAAAGCGGTAAACTCGCTATGGTGGCGGGCCTGAATAAGTTCCTCCGAGTCTATTATGGCAAGGTCACAGAGCTCTACCGCAGCTTGCCGGCAATAGAATGAGCTGAGATCTCCAATACTTTATTTGAGGCGGCCAGGCGATCCACTTTGCCGCCTCTGCTTTGCTATACTCTTTTTCTGCCGATAACTTTTCTTTGAATTAGGGCTTGACTTTTTAGCAGGTTTACAGCGGTGCGTTTTTGGAACCGCTGTTTGCGTCGATCCATGCGAGGAACTTGTCCTTCGGAACAACGATCCGGCTGCCAATTTTGAGCGCGGGGAAGCTGTTGCTTCGTGCCAGCTCATAAGCACCGGCACGAGAGATGCCGAGCACAGCAGCAACTTCTGCAACGGAAAGCATCAGCGGCAGATCATCATAGCTTGTGTAGGCGGAATGCTTCATGGCGTTCGTCCTTTCCTCATGCTCCGGGCAGCAGATCCATTGCGGACAGCTTGCGCTGAACTCGCTGCCGTTCTGCTGCGCGCTCGACCGCAGATAGTTGGCGCGCGTGAAAGATTTCTATGGCTTCACGGATCGGTCGGATGGTGTAGCGCAGATTGCCGTTCTTCTTGATTCCTGATTTCATTAGGACAGAGGTTGGCTCGGTATAGATGAGCCCTTTCTCCGCGAGTGCGTCGACGTATCGCATGACCGTATTCTTTGCGCGGCCAACGGCATTGCCGATGGTGGTGTAGCTCGGCCAGCACTGGTAGGAGCTGCGGTTTTCAAGGCAGCGGAGGTAGGCGTAGACCGCGATCTCACTTGCGTCCAGCCCAAGAGAAAAGATTTCGTTCGGCATTGTAAAATAGTTTTTGCTGGGAAATTGATTCATGGTGTGTTCTCCTGTTCGTCGGGATGGAAGAATTGAATGAACTCCTTTGCGGAATGGACGATGCCCAATTCCTTGAGCTGCTGGTAGCGGATCAGGTCACAGACGGTGCGCAGACTGATCTCCGCGTATTCCAGCAGCTTATCGGTCGCCAGCATCTGTTGGTAGGCGTCCAATTTGGTCGGTTCGTCCGGCGATTGGAAGAAGGCGAACAGTTCTTCTTCGGTCGGAATACTGTCCGGTGCGTCATGCTGTATTTCCTGCCGGATGTAGTCAATGACCTCCCGCTCAGCGTGGGAGGTCAGGAAGCGCAGAAGCTGCTGTGTGCTTTTTTCAAATGGATTCATGGTCATACACGCTCCTTGTGTTCAGGTGAGACGAACATGACTGCGGCCAACTCAGTCGGAAAATTTGTCTCTCATCTATAAGGACACTCAGAGCGCGTTTGTAAACCAGAGGACAGAAAAAATTTTCAAAAAAACTGGGAAGCCCTGTCATGAGACAGAGCTTCCCAGCTTTTCGTGCAGCTTTTCAGCCGCTTTGATACCGCCATTCTGGAGATGCCGTAGATCTGGCCAATCTCATCCATCGTCAGCTCACCGCTGTAACGGAGGGAGAGCAGGTTTTGGCCTTGCACATCCAGTTCCGCAATGGCTCCCCGCAGATTTTCAAGCTGGAGGTTCCTGAGCGCCGCATCCTCCACGGGACGCCTGACGCAATCCGAACCGGACGGCACCGTTTCAAACTCACTTTTACTCAGGTGCCTTGCGTCCTGTTTGTCCTGCGCCTGTTCCCGTTTTCGATCCTGCTCAAGGAAGTCCGCGACCTCCTTTGGCACCGATACTTGCTCACCATTGTAGACGATAACGACAGAGTCGTTCATTTTGTGTCCTTTCCGCTTTCAACGGAAGGGTACACACCCGCGCTGCCGGTACAGCGCCAAAAACTGTCGACCTTCATGGAACTTCCTGCGTACAGGGTGGTCATAATGCCCTACGGGGTCCATGAACGCCTGAGGTCACACCGGGGTGTGGACCTCACCGGAGAGCCGCGAGATTTGGCTTTCGCCTGTTACCAATATAATAGCAGGTTTGAAGAGTTGTCAAGAAGAAGGATACTGATGATTATGATTCTTGCGGCAGGAAGAATCAGGCTGCCGCAGGCATCAGGTCAGGGGAGAAAAACCGTAGCTATTGGACAGCGCGTCAATTTTCTGCCCTGCCTTGCACATGGGACAATCCTTGACAAGACTGGTCACATATCCGGGGATATCCTCCGGGGAAAACAGGCTGATCACGGGGATGTCGCCCACCTGCTTCAAGGCGCTGAAGACAGCTGCGACCCCCTGCGTGGTGCCTCCGTAATACTCGATGCACTCGAGTGCGCGAGCTGCGGTCTTTCCCGAATTCACCGTGGAGATCAGCAGCAGGACATTCTTTTCAGACACCATGGGGCGAAGATTATCCCGGAAGATCAGAAGTCCGTTGGAATCGTGCTCCGGTGCGACGACGCAGATATTTTTTTCGCTGCTCAGGGAAAAGAGATTCTTCTGAGAGAGCTGGCGGGCGAGAAACGTACCGATGACCTCGCTGCCGTCCAGGCAGACGACCGTATCGATCTCCTTTTCATAGACATAGTAATTGGCAAGAGAGGCGGCAGCGATATTGGCCATTGCACATTCATGCTTCATGCGGGTGATGTCGAGATAATGGCTGTTGTGAGAGTGGCGGGTCGCAAAATGCCCGTGGTATGCGGTCAGCTTCAAATCGTTTGCTTCTCTGGATTTGATGATCATTGCGCTCATAGCTCCATCCTCCTTTTTGTCTGCCAAAGTCCTGAATACAGGCAATGTTTTCCCTTACATTGTGTAGACCGCAGCGGCGCGGAAGCCGTCCGGCAGCGCAAAGAGAACCTCGGGAGAGAGCTTCCGGGTCACTCTCCCGACCCGCTGCGCGGCAACGACAACGGCCGAAAAGCGAAGCGGTACGATGACAAGATCCGGCACCGCGTTGATCGGAAAAGAGAGAATTCAGCGATTCTTTTTAGCTTCCAGAAAGTCGTTCAGTTCGGAATTGATGATATCCGTGATGAACATGTGGCCCGGGGCATGGGTGATAGCAATGGGCGGTTTCGCATTTTCGACCGCCGCCTGCGGCGTCACGCCGCAGGGCCAGAACACGGGAATCTCACCCTCGTAGAAATCAACCGCCTCGCCGTAGTCAGGCTTCATCACATCGGCAACGCCGACCTCGGCGGCATCGCCCATGTGGACGGGCGCGCCGTGGACATTCGGCATTTTGACGGTGATGTCATACGCCTTTTTGGCGTTTTCCGGCGTCATGGGGCGCATGGAGCAGACCATAGGACCGCAGAACGGGCCGGCCGGCTCGGTCATGATATTGGTCTTGAACATCGGCACATTGCGTCCCTGCGCGATGTGCCTGACCTCGATGCCCTCGCGCATGAGCGCTTCCTCAAACGAGAACGAGCAGCCAATCAGGAAGCCGACATAGCCCTCCTTCCAGTAGCCGCTTACGTCGGTCAGCTCCTTGCCGTCCCACTTACCGTCGCGGTAGATGCGGTATTTGGGAATGTCGGTGCAGATGTTGCCGCCCTCGCCCATGTCGTGGGTTTCGGGCGTACCACGGACGATCTCGAGAATGGGGCAGGGGAAGGGGTTGCGCCGGGCAAATTCCTCAAAATCTCCCGCATATTCCGGCGGCAGGATGATGAGGTTGGCCTGCGCGTAGCCGCGGCACATACCGGCGGTGGGGAAGTCGATGACGCCCTCGCGGATGAGCTTGCGCACCTCGCTCGGCTTCATATCGATATAAGGTGTAATATCAAAGGCCATGTGTCGTTCCTCCTATTACTATTATTTTTTGCGTTTTAGGGCTGCGTCAACGATTCATGGCGCTGCGCAGGCAGTTCAGCGTAGCGCGCTGCGCAAGCAGAGCCTCCTGTGCAGCGGCGATGGAGACCTTTTCGAAGCGCACTTTGTCGCCTGCCTTGAGCTGGGCGAGAATGCGAAAGTCTGCGGAGATGACGTTGGCGATTTTTGCATATCCGCCGGTGGTCTGGCGGTCGGCCAGCATGATGATCGGCTTACCCGCCGATGGCACCTGGACGGCGCCAAAGGCGATGCCGTCGGAGATGATGTCGCCGCTTTTAACGTGTTCGATCAACTCGCCATCAAGACGGCAGCCCATGCGGTCAAACTCCGGCGTGAGAGTGTAAACGCTGCTGAGAAAGGTCGTGATGCCACGCTCGGTGAACGCATCGTCCTGCGGGCCGAGTACGATGCGCAGCTTATATTCTGCGCGCGGCATGAACTCGGGCGAGGTGTGGCGCAAGCCGAGGTTCTTGAGGTCGGCCTTGGGCGCGCGGAAGCCGATGACGTCATCCTTTTGCAGCTTGCGGCCCTGATAGCCGCCGATCTTTGCTTTCATATTCGTTGAGCGGCTGCCCATAACTACGGGAATATCGAGTCCGCCCGCAAAGGCTACAAACGCGCGGCAGCCGGTGCGCAGCATGGTGAAGCGCAGCGTCTGGCCCGCATTGACGGGAATGGCGCGGTAGGTATCGATGCTCTGACCGTCAAGCGTCGCGCCAAGGTCGCCGCCGGTGATTGCGATGATGTTGGGCGCATCAAAGCGGATATGGGGACCCATCATGGTACATTCGAGTACGGCCTCGCCCTCGTCGTTGCCGACGAGGATGTTGGCAATGGACGCGCTGCGCGGATCCATCACGCCGGAGACGGACACGCCGAACTGCTGGTAGCCGATGCGGCCGAGATCCTGCACGCTGGTGAGCATGCCAGGGTTGAGAATAGTGATGCTCATGCCTGCTCCGCCTCCTTTCTCGGGTAGGTGTGGACCGTATAGCCGCTGGAGGCCTCCAGCGCGGCGATACGGTCAAATTCTGCCTGATCGATGGCGTAGAACTTGATGTACTGGCCTGCCTTGGGCAGGATGGGAACGGCGCGGTCAGGGTCGTACATGCGCACGGGCGTGCGGCCGATAAGCTGCCAGCCGCCCGGGGAGTCGATGGGATATACGCCCGTCTGGCTGCCGGCGATGCCGACGCTGCCGGCGGGAATCCTGACACGAGGTTGGGCAAGGCGCGGCGCGGCAATTTCCTCGCTCATACCGCCAAGATAGGTGAAACCGGGGGTAAAGCCCAGCATATAGATGAGATATTCCGTGGAGGTGTGAATCCGGATGACCTCCTCAGGCGTTTTGTGATTGTGCTCGGCGACAAAGCCAAGGTCGGGGCCCATTTCCTCCCCGCCGTAGAGCACGGGGATCTCCAACACATCGCTTGGCGGAATCCGGATGTGGTCAAGCTGATTGAGCAGGCCCTTGAGTTTTTTGACAAGCGCACCGTAGGGGATGACCTCAGGGTCGTAGTGAACCATCAGCGAGCGGTAGGTCGGCACGAGCTCCACGATCCCGGGGAGTTTGCTCTCGGTGAGCGCGATGCTAAACGCGCGAATCTGTGCGTTGATGTGCTCACTGATCTCGTTGCCGAATTCCACGGTTACGGCTGAGTCACCGCTGAGCAGGAATCTGATGTCGGACATATCGTTCTCCTTTCAGGCGGAGCCGGCCTGTGGGACAGACCGGCTCGCGGAATGGTGCAGGTTCGTTACGCGAAGAGCTTGGCAAGGTTGGGCAGCGCCGTGACGGCAAGGTAGCCCGCGACACCGACCACACACCAGCCAAGAACCTGCAGCCACACAGGGTGCTTGTACTCGCCGACGATGGACTTCTTGTGGCAGCCAAGCAGCATGCAGCACAGGGAAATCGGCAGGATCAGGCCATTGAGAGCACCGGCCAGGATGACCATGCGCTTCGCGCCGCCGAGGATCGCCATAACAAGCGTGGAGAAAGCGATGAAACCGACGATGAACCACTTGTCGTTCTTGGCGATGAAGGGGTGAACGGTCTTGAGGAAGGAGACGGAGGTGTAGGCCGCGCCGATGACGGAGGTGATACCGGCGGAGAACAGCGCGAGACCGAAGAGACGGTAGCCGATGTCGCCGGCAGCAAGGCGGAAAGCCTCGGCTGCGGGGTTGGCAGCGCCAGTGACAGCCGCGACATTTTCAGCCACAACGACCGTACCGGCCGTGCAGACACCGAGCACGCACAGGAACAGCAGGATACGAACGCTGCTCGAGACACAGATGCCGGTCAGGACGGACTTGCGGAAGTGCTTGACTTCTTCCGGCTTGCCGCCCCAACCCGCGTCAAGCAGCTTGTGTGCGCCCGAAAAGGTAATGTACCCGCCGCAGGAGCCGCCGAGCAGCGTGACCATGACGGGAATGAGTTCCTTGGGATTCTCAGGGGTAAAGATATGGACGACCGCATCGCCGACGGGGGGCTTGGCCATAAAAGCCACGACCAGCATGACGACGATAATGATGCCGCCGAGGATCTGGGCGACCTTGCCGACGATGTCGTTTGCCTTCTTGGAAAGGAAAATGCAGATGGCAAGCACGCCGCCGATGATGACGCCGGCCTTTTCGGGAATGCCGATCATGGCATTGAAGCCGAGTGACACGCCGCCGACATTGCCGATATTGAACGCAAGACCGCCAAGCACAACAAGCACGACAAGAAGATACCCGAGACCGGGAAGGACCTTATTGGCAATCTCCTGACCGCGCAGGCCGGAAACGCCGACGATGGACCATACATTGGTCTGCGCGATCATATCCATGATGATGACGCAGACGATGACGAAAGCGAAAGAAGAGAGATACTTTGCGGTGAATTGCGAGGTCTGGGTCAGAAAGCCGGGGCCGATGGCGGATGTCGCCATCAGAAAGGCCGCGCCAAGGCTGACGGACAGTGAGCGCTTCTGGGTGGTTTCGTTACTCATGATCATCCTCCTGAAATATTGCCGCAGTGCGGCAGATTTGGGGCGTTGGTCTTTGCGGAACGGAACAGCTGGAAACGAGGCTCTTTTTATACGATCTCGCGGATGGGGGCAATCTCCACGCCACGGGCGGTGAGCTGCGTGCGGATATTTTTAACGAATTCGACGGCCGAAGGGTTGTCACCGTGGACACAGATGGAGTGAGCCGCGATTTCGACCTCCTCGCCGGTGATGGCCGTGACCTTGCCCTCGGTGACCATGCGGACGGTGCGCGCGATGGCCTCGTCCTTATCGTGGATGACGGCGCCGGGCAGCTTGCGCGGCACAAGCGAGCCGTCGGCCTGATAGGCGCGGTCGGCAAAGACCTCGTTTGCGACGCGCAAGCCCAGCTGCTTGCCTGCATCAATCATCTTGCTGTTGGCAAGGCCAAGCAGGATAATGTTCTTGTCTACCTCGGCAATCGCCTCGGCGATGGCAAGCGCCAGATCCATGTCTTTACCAGCCATGTTGTAGAGAGCGCCGTGGGGCTTGCAGTGCTGGAGCCTGATACCCTCTGCCGCAGCGAAGGCCATCAGCGCGCCGAGCTGATACTTGACATACGCCTTGACCTCCTTGGGCGAGACGACCATGTTCCTGCGGCCAAAGCCCATCAGATCGGGGAAGCCCGGGTGTGCGCCGACGGCGACGCCTGCCGCCTTGGCTGCGGCAACGGTCTTTTCCATCACCAACGGATCTCCTGCGTGATAGCCACAGGCCACATTGACAGAGGAAACATGCGCGATGACCTCGTTGTCGAGCCCGATGGTATACGCGCCGAAGCTCTCGCCGAGGTCGCTGTTGAGATCTACCTTGTACATACTGAAATACCCTCCTTTTCATAGTTGGTCTACAGGGTTTTTCGAGCAAACGGCGTTCCAATTTGATCAATGGAAGCGCTCTTTCAAAAATGCCTGCTCTTCCTCTCCCTTGATGATGTTATTTTACAGGATACCGCCGGAAAAAGCAAGAATAATAATACACGGTCTTAGTTGTCACAACAGCAGTATGATTCTGTCTTGCAAAATGCGATTTCGCAGGTCGGCAGTGGCAGTCTTTCTCCTTGATGACAGCATCCCGCTTCGTGGGGCGACCCCGGCGTGGGTTTCTGTTATTTCATCGGGCGAAGGATTCGGGCATCAAGGACACTACAAAGCCCTCACCGGAGCAGCTCCGGCGAGACGTTACCTTTGACCACATAAAACGCCACAGGCAGGTGTAGAACACATGGAAAACTCAGGTCGCAAGATATTAAGAAAGGAATTAAAATCGAGAAAAACAGCTAAAGACGATTGAAAATGCAGAAGAAAGGCTGCGGCAGCTTTTTGATTACAGCGGTGCGTTTTTAGAACAAAAAGCGTGACTGCGGCAGCTTCAATTTGCCACTTTATTTTTTGCAGAGACTGTGGTATGCTACTTAAGAGGTGAGCGCGGCGCAGTTTCGACCGTTTGCTTATCGTATCTTTTTTGCGATGTGCCGGAAATTCGGCGTGTCGTGGTCGAAAGCCAGCGAGGAGCAGAAGGCTTTCATTGAGGAAATCACCCGAATCAATTATGAGAGAGAAACGGCCAAACGGAATATGACGGCGAAGCCCATCCGTGGTTTCTTTGACGCAGAGGTGTCTGTTTGACCCACACCGAGACCCACACGGGGAAACGAGCGGACAAAAACAGTGGAGAGGATAGGACGTACCTCCCGCAATATACCGAGCGGAAAGCCTCAAAGAGCCTTAAAAAGCAGCAGGCGGAGTGCCCGGATACACTTCGTAATCAGCAGGTCAGGTGTTCGAGTCACCCCACCAGCTCCAGGCACCGCACTCTATTCGAGTGTGGTGCTTTTTTATATTCAAACCGCATTACCTTAAAAGGCCGGAGTGTCACAGGACGCTCCGGCTTTTCGCATTTTTGTAGGAGGGTTTCAAAATGAACAATCAAACCAACATGGCGCAGCTCCGGTACCTCGAGGAACTCAAAATCAGCCTGGTACACGCCGGCTTCGAGCCGGAGCGCATCGAGGACCAACACCTGCCCGTCCGATGGGAGGGCCACTACCTCTGCCGGATCTCCGGACGGGGCAGCGTGCTGTACCGACAGGAGAACGTGGATGGCATCGGCGCACAGGATGCTTTGCAGATCGTCATCCATATCGCTGCCATGACCGCGGAATACATGACGGCGATGGAGCGCGCACCGAAGCTCCAAGCCACAGGGCTGGAGGGTGACTACCGTATCCTCGCTGACTTCGGCGATGCTGTGCTGGCGGGGCATCCGTCCGAGCGCGGCGTCCAGTTTGTGACGTGGGAGTGGGATTGGGACCGCAAGGGTGTCCACCACGGTCACTACTTCCAAAACGGCTACGAGGAGGCCAAGCACGACTTTGTCCGACGCAGCGGGCTTCTTCCCAAGGAAGCATTATTTGAACCGGAACAACTCGCCGAGATGCATCGGGCATTGGCTTTCGTTTGCGAGCAGGACGAGGACCTATCCATCGGAAGGGAAAAGGAGATCAAGACCATCATGGAGCAGATCAAGTGCTTGTTGCTGGAACTTTCGGAGCAGACGCAGACAATGGAACAAAGTATGTAAGCGGTGTCGATCATTCGACGCCGCTGTTTTTTGTAGGAGGAACCACAAGATGAAATACGAATCCGATCGACGCAGCTCTCCTCTCTTTGCGCCCACTCCTCCACGAGAGGAAACTGAGCCGCTTGTATGTCGCCGCAGTGAGCGGTGTAAGGGCTGTCCTCATGCCAGACACGGTTTTATATGCTGGCACAGGGACGGGACCTGTCTCAAAACCGACATGGAGGAGATTGAGGAAAGGAAGGAGCGTAAAAGATGATGTTTCAGGCGGTGCTGAGTAACCGTGATCACCCAGAATATGGGGTGGCGACCATCCCATTCCCCATCCCACATGACCAGTACGCACACTGCATGGAACTGCTGGAGGCGTTGGAGATCGGCGACGCGGTCAAGGCGGACTGCAAGGTGGAAAAGATCGACAGCTTCTATACTGTCCTCAAGCGCACGGAGATGCTCACGGTCAATGTGGAGGAACTGAACTACCTCGCCAAACGGCTGGACAGCTTCGACACCGGCGAGGCCGCACAGTTTCAGGCGATGGCTCACAAGTTGGAGCTTTTCGAGCTGAAGGATCTCATCAACCTGACCTTCTGCTGCCAACAGGCCACGGTCATCACCGACTTTTCCGACCTCGCCGCCATCGGCCGCGACCACTACATGAACCTGCACGGCGGCAGTGCCAAAACAGAGGAATTGGATGCGCTGGATGGCGAGGAAACCGCAAGACGGCTCATCGAAAGCGGCGGCGGCACGATCACGCCCTACGGTGTGGTCTACGACAACGGCATGAAGCTGGAACAGGTCTACGATGGCCGGTTCTTTCCCTGCTATTACTATGAGCCGAATGCCATCACCGTTGCGGTGACCTCCAAAAGTGAGCTGGAGGACACGGAGCACATCACATGGCTGTACCTCCCCATGGAGCGGGAGGAGGTCGACCGCGCTCTCCTTCGTGGGGGCATCACAGATCCCGCCGATGTCCGCCTGCGGCTGGAGGACAGCCAGCTTCCCAACGAGGTGGATGTCCTGTTGGATATGGAGTACGAAAACCTCTCCGACCTCAACGAACTGGCAGAGGCAACGGATGGGTTATCAAAAGCGGATATGGAAAAGCTGGGCGCCGTGGTCATGCTGGCAAAGCCAAAGTCTGCGGCACAGATCAAAAACCTTGCGGAAAGCCTTGACCTCTTTGACCTCGCTCCCGGTGCGCATACGCCGCAGGAATACGGCAAGTACATGATCCAGCAGTCCGGTCATTTCGACTATGACGAAAATCTCGACGCTTTTTATGACTATGAGAAGTACGGCATGGAGCGCATGAATGAGGAGGACGGGATGTTCACCGACCGGGGCTACATCGCCTATAAGGGCTATATCAGCATGGAGGAAGTGATGAACGGAAGCCAAAGCAGCCACATGGAGATGGGAGGGCTTTCACGATGATCATTCAAGCAGAACTGAAGTGTAAGCAGACCGGGTGTGAGGCAGACACCTGTGCCGTGGATAAGGTCATTGAGCTGCCAAGCCAGCGGTTCCGGCAGTTCAGCCGCGCACTGCTGGTTGACTATGATTTCATCGCAGAGAACAAAAATGCCATTCGGCACGATGATGACTCCAGGCACTGCCTGCTCATCCTCGACGCGGAGGGAACGGACGGTTTCCTTGTTGACCCACAGGGGCACAACTATGCCCGGTACAGTGCCTTTGTCCCCAATGCCCGCAGCTTGCTGACGCCGGATATGGGGATCGACCGCAGCTATCTTTCGCCGGCAGAGCCTTGGCGGGATGAGAGCAGGGATGAAATGCTCCGCATGACGTTGCGTGTCGATGGAAAACCGGACTACACACTTGTCCTCCCCGCTGACGAGGACTACATGGACGCGGTGAAGGCTTACCTCGATATTGATGTTTTCGCGGATGCCATGCTCTGCGATATTCGCTTCAAGGTGCCATACATCGGCGAGCTGATCCGTGATACGGATTGTCCCGCCGTGGAGGACTACAACGATTTTGCCGAAGCCTTGGAGGACATCTGGCAGAAGGACGGTATGCTCCTAACCTACGCCGCCGTGCTGGAGGCCGAGAAGCCGGAAACCCTGCACCGTGCCTGTGAACTCCTGCGAAATCTGGATAACTACCAGCGCATCACGGAGGGTGCTTACGGTTACGGTCAGCAGCGATTGCAGGAAACGCTGGGGCTGGATGATGAAGCCATCTATGAGTTGGACGGCTACATGGATTTTGAAAAATACGGTCAGGATTGTATGGAAAACGACTGCGTGACAAAAACAGAGTTCGGCCTGCTGCGGCGGATAGAACCACCCTTCCCGGAGCAGCGGCAGGGACAGAGGATGATGTAAGTAAAAGCGGCTCGATCCATTTGGAACGAGCCGCTTGATAAGCAGACAAACCGGAAGTTGTCAATCTGTGAAAATATTTAATCTAATCGCTTTCACTCTGTAAACACTCCTTTTCAAATTTCTGCTTAACGATTTCTTTTTCCTGTATTTTCTGTCCCTCGGATTTCCTCGTGATAGAAATAATCCACAATCACCGGATGTCCCTGAGGGACTCTTCCATAAGGCATTTCATTATCCACAAAGGGACAATCATACTTCTTAGCCATTTCCTCAGCTTTTACTTCAAGCGCTTTAAAGTAGCTGCGGTTATGCTTGTTATAGATCTCATCGTAAAGCGGTACAAGGTCAGGATATTTTCCGGCGATATAATCCATAATCGTTTTCTTGAAGCCGCCCCGAAGATTGAGGTTTTCGAGCCAGAACAGATCACACTGATCCTTTACCCGCTCAAAGATGGCTTCAAAATCCGTGATGCCGGGAAATACCGGAGATACGAAACAGACTGTACGGATACCTGCATCATATACTTGCTTCATAGCAGCGATGCGCCGCTCAATGCTCGAAGCAGAGTCCATATCGTTCTTGAAATTTTCATCCAGTGTGTTGATCGACCATGAAACGGTCACTCGTCCAAGCTTTTTCAGCAGATCAATATCCCGTACCACAAGATCAGACTTTGTGCAGATCAGAATATCTGCGTCACTGCCAATCAACTGCTCCAGAAGTTTTCTGGTATTCCCGAATTGCTCCTCCTGTGGATTGTAGCCATCCGTCACAGAACCGATGACCACCCGCTGTCCAGCATATTTCTTCGGATTTTTAATTTCCGGCCAATGCTTCACATCAAGGAAAGTGCCCCATTCCTCCGTGTGTCCGGTAAAGCGCTTCATAAAAGAAGCATAGCAATACTTGCAGGCATGTGTACAGCCCACATAGGGATTGACCGAGTAACCGCCTACCGGCAGACTGGACTTGGTCATGATGTTCTTTGTTTCCACCTCACGAATGAGGATTCCATTTATTACTTCTGCCATGATCTCTGTACCTCTAACACTTTATTAAATTCTTCCGGCATTTCCTGAATCATATTTTCATCCCCTATGATAGGGACAAGGTCTTCCTTCATAAACACCGGAATGCCGAGCGTATGTGCCTGGTCTGTCAAAGACCATGCCCATTCCGGCTCCGTATGAACCTTCCTGCTCTGAACCCCGGTCATAGTGCCGACAACGATCCAGTTGATTCCGGAAAGGTCAACTGTGCCGGGATCGTCGAATAACGGCTCAAAGGTAACATGGTAATGCTTTGCTCTGATGTTTTTCCGAAGGGCGTCGATACGCCACAGTTCTGCTTTTCTCGTCACCGTAACGCCAAACCATGCGTTTTCCAGATCGGAATCAAAATCCAGCAGATCGGGGCGCTTGGTAAGGAACAGGAACTGATGCTGTGGATTTTCACGGATCTTTGCAAATACCTCGTCTCTCCATTCCGGCTTCCATCCGGAGAGATCGCTCATCCCGGTAAGAAGAAAGTTCTGCGGACGTTTCTTTTCCATCATCCTGAGCTTACCCGGAAAGAATTCAGGGTCAGCGAAGTCATCAATCATAACTGCAAAACGCGAAGCGAATTCATCGAGAAAGCTCTGCGCTTCTACATGGGCTACCTCGGAAGCTGCGACACGACAGAGTATCTCTCGAAGGCTTTAGTGACGATGATCCGCGGCACGCTGGAGAACCACAACAACCGTCTGCGCTCGCTGCTCTTCAAGTGGTGCGTAGAGCTGAACATGATGTGCCACACCATCGCCGCGCACTTCCGCGCCGATCCCATCGACCGCAAGGAGTTGCGTGCTTACGCCGTGGATGAGGTCAAGCGCACGAACGGTCAGATCAGCTTTTCCAACGCACTCGACACCCAGCGGCGATTGGGAGAGGATGACGATTGGCAAGACTAATTTTCATCTCGCCCTACCTCAAGGGCGGGAAGAATGCGAAATGGCTGCGTAACCGCACGCACTATTTCGCCACACGAGAAGGCGTGGTGATCCCAGAGAAAGACGCGGATACGCCGCCAACGGAAAAGCAGAAGGCGTACATCCAGCGTCTGACAAAAAATCTTCCGCTCTGCTGCGGGCTGCTGGAGTACGAGGACTACAAGGAACACCCGACACGAATGACCGCGGCGGAATTCATCGCGCAGGCGTATGAGCAGTTCGTTGCGCCGATGGACAAGCGTGAAAACTACATCGACTATGTTGCAAACCGTCCCGGCGCGCAGCAAGTCGGTGGGCACGGCCTGTGGGACGCCAACGGTCCGGTGAAATCTCTGCGTGAAGTCGAGGAGGCTGTCTCACACCATGCGGGAAATGTGTGGACGCCCATCGTCTCTCTGCGCCGCGAGGATGCCGAGCGGCTCGGCTACACGGACGTGGAGAACTGGCGTGCGTTGGTCTGCGCCTGCGTAGGAGACATCGCGGAGGCGTACAAGATACATCCGGACCACCTCAAGTGGTATGCCGCGCTCCACACAAAGGAGAAGCATGTTCACATCCACATGATCCTCTACTCCACCGATCCGCGCGAGGGCTATCTCACCGTGCAGGGTATCCGTGCAGTTAAGTCCGCGTTCGTGACAAAGGTCTATGAGAATGACCGCATCAGCATCTATGAAAAGCAGACACAGTACCGCACACGCCTGCGCGAAAATGCCGAGGAACGAATGCTGGAGTTGATCCGTGCAATGCGAAGCGGCACGCTGCAAAATGAGCGTATGGAGCAGCTCATCGAAGAGCTAACACAGCGGCTGCCGCTCACAAAGGGACGCAAGGTCTACGGTTACCTGCTGCCGCGCCTCAAGCGTATTGTGGATGAAATTGTAGACGAGCTCGCCAAGGACCTGCGTGTGGCGGAAGCCTATGAGATCTGGCAGGAGCTGCAGGAGCAGAAATGTCTCGACTACAGTCAGAAGCTCCCGGAGCGGCTACCGCTGAGTCAGCAGAAGGAATTCAAGACAGTACGCAACATGGTCATTCAGGAGGTGCTGAAGCGATCGGGGCAAGACCTCGAAGCGATGCGTCATAGACAAGTAGAAGAACAACCGGTGCAGGAGACCCCAGCACCGATTGATCCTGACCCGAGGCCAAGGGATGATGTGCCGGTGTACCACAAACCTGTGCAAAGGGCGAGTGCAGCAGATGGTGCGGAAGAGAATAACGGAAAGCCAGCAAACGACACGCCGGAACAGGAGGCGGATGTACCGCCCGACAGCAGGGTGCCAAAAAGAGATGCGGTGTATCGCTCACCTACTCTTGGCGATTCGGTCGTGCAGATGCTGCACCACATGGGCAGGATATTCGAGGACAACAGCAAGGCTGACGGTACGCTCTATGGCTTGCGAATCGACCGCAAGCGCCGCCGTGAGCTCCAACGCAAGCGCCTTGCCATGGGACACAAGCCCGACGATCATGAAGAGATATCGTATACATAGTGCAGAGCCGCGGCATCGGTGATGACCGGTGCTGCGGCTCTGTGATCAGTTATGTTCCTCGTTCGGTATGCTCACGCTCACGCCGTTGACCTCCACGCCGTCGTCGGCGGGAATGAGCAGATACCTGCGTCCGCCAATCATGCGGGCTTCGATGAGGTAGCTGTTTTCCGGCGCAACGGTGATCTTCACCTCCGGCGTGGTGATCTCGAATTTGCCTGTGCCGAGAATGTTCTTCGGGTTCAGCGCGGCGTTCTCGCCGTACTGCTTCTCGCACTCGCGGCGGAAGCTCTCGACCTTCTCCTCGCTCACGCCGCTCTCGGACAGGATGCCGCCGACGTCGCCGACGGTCAACTCCAGCGGCGCGGGATCGCGGCTCTCCTTATGCTCCTGAATGCGGCCGCGCAGCTGCTCGTGGACGGACTGCACCACATCGTAGCTGCAATCCTTTTCAAGCGTATCAGCGAGCGCGGTATCAAACACATTTTTCTGCTCGACGGCAGACATCGGCGGCTCGACGCGGAACACCGCGTCGATGACCTCCTCGTGGATGAGCTCGACATTCTTGCTGTAAAAAAGCGCGTTGTAGATGTTCGCCGCGCGGTCGTCAAAGGCGGGGAAGAGGAAGCCCAGCTCGGGCGCAAGGGCAATATGTCCGGTGGAGCTGGGGTGGAAGAAGTTCTCGTCGGTATCGTAGCGCAGCTCGAGCGTCGGCGCCTTCACAGGACAAATGGCGCAGACAAAATACTTGTAGACGTCGCCGGAGGCGTCCGCCTGCAGCTCGTCGTCCTTGCCGCGGTAAGGAACATCATAGGCGTCGGCGGCGAGGAGAATGAGGCAGTTCGTCTCGCCCATATTGAGAGATTCAATAATTTTGCGGCAGAGCGTTTCGCGGGCGTTCGCATCCTTGCACTCCGTCTGGCGCAGGGTTTGGAGCAGACGGTGCTCGTCGCTGTCCGCGACCTGAGCGGTCGAGAATGCAATGTCGATGAGGTTGCGCCCCAGCGTGCCGGAGAGCGTCTTTTTGAGCAGCCCCAGATACATCTCCTGCTCCTCCTGCCGCATGAGGCCGAGGGAGGCGTCGATCCACGAGATGACCTCGCGGTTGGAGTTGACGTAGCAGCCGAAGATGCGGCTGAAGTTATTTTTATCGAGCCGGAAGCGCCGGCGAATTTCGTTGAGTTCTTTTTGATTCATTTCCTTCTTCCTTCTCTCACAGAATATCACGGAGAGAAATTGTACCACAGCGTCCCTCTGGCGGCAAGAGGGACTACATCGATCCATACGGAGAAAAAGAATGGCTAAATTTATCTATTTTACGCCGGAGGAAAAGGCGCGGGCGCAGAATACCGACCTGGTGTCTCTGCTGCGTGCCCAGGGCGAGCGCCCCATTCGCTCCGGTCGAGAGTATCGTATCCTCATACATTTTCGGAAATTTCAAAAATTTTCGCAGCAATGGCAGGTGTTTCGGGGATCGGCGCGAAAAAATGGGTAGACGGAAGGGTAGACGGCGACCCTCTCGGAAAACCCGCAAGCCCTTGCGCCCCAGGCGTTTCGGCGGGTAGCCATCGGGTAGACATGGGCGGTTTTGAACAAAACGGATCGTCAAAGTGTACAAAAAAAGCGCCCTTCGGCGCTTTTTTCAAAAGGACTCATTTTCAGGTTTTCACGATCCGCTTTTTTCCGCACTTCGGACAGGTCAATTCGACCGTTCCGACGCTGCGCGGCACACGGCAATAGGTGCCGCAGGAGCACTTCACATACTTGTGTTCCTTGTCGGCGCGGCGGGCCTTCGCTCCGCGCAGGGCGCTCTGCTTCGGCCCCCACCACTGCATGAATTTTGCGTTTTCCGCACGGCGCTTTTCGAGGTTGCGCGAGAACATACGGAACAGCAGATATACGCACAAAAAGAGCGTGGTATAGTGGATAAAGGCGGCAAATGCCTGCCCCGGCACCAAGGCGGGCAGCAGGCTGAGCACCAACTCAGCGATAAACAAAGCCCAGCAGAGCTGGTCGGCGCCGTTTCGACCGTACATGAAGCGCGCCATCGCGCAGCGAAGCTTATAAATGAAATTCTGCAAGATCCATCACACTTTCTATCAAAATTGCTTTTATTCTATATGATTTCGCCTAAATAGTAAAGAGGGCGCAAAAAAGTTTACGAAACGGCAATAATTGGTTTGACACAGGACGCTTCGTATGCTATGATACCGAAAGGAATAAGGGAGTAGCCAGCGCCGCTGCGGCGTCGGGCGGGTCGTCATCACGGGGCTGCGCCCCCGGTCCGCTCATGAAATGGCGAGACTTTTACCGAAGACGTCTTTGCAGCCGTCCGACGGTAAGAGTCTTTTTCTTTTCCCAAAACCAATTCTATAATACAGGAGTGTGTTGCATTTATGAGCTTTCTGCTTGACGGCTTTCGAGCCGTGACGTGGCAGCAAGGCGTGATGTACCTTGTGGGCTTCGCGCTCATCTACCTCGCCATCCAAAAGGACTATGAGCCCGCGCTGCTGCTGCCGATGGGCTTCGGCGCCATCCTCGTCAACCTGCCGAGCTCCGGCGTCCTCAACCAGATGGTCGAGGGCATCGGCGAGAGCCAGGGCATCATCCAGTGGCTCTTCGAGACAACCATCGAGGCCAGCGAAGCGCTGCCGCTGCTGCTGTTCATCGGCATCGGCGCGATGATCGACTTCGGCCCGCTGCTCTCAAATCCCAAGATGCTGCTCTTCGGCGCGGCGGCGCAGTTCGGCATCTTCTTCACCATGGTCGCTGCCGTCCTGCTCGGCTTCGACCTCGCGGACGCCGCCTCCATCGGCATCATCGGCGCGGCGGACGGCCCGACCTCCATTCTCGTCTCGCAGGTGCTGCACTCGAGCTACGTCGGCCCCATCGCCGTCGCGGCATACTCTTACATGGCGCTTGTGCCGATCATCCAGCCCTTCGCCATCAAGCTCGTGACGACGAAAAAAGAGCGCCGCATCCGGATGCCCTACAACCCCAAGAACGTCTCGCGCACGCTGCGCATCTGCTTCCCAATCCTCGTGACCATCATCGCGGGCTTCATCGCGCCGATGTCCGTCTCGCTCGTCGGCTTCCTGATGTTCGGTAACCTCCTGCGCGAGTGCGGCTGCCTTGACCGTCTCTCCGAGACCGCGCAGAACACGCTGGCGAACCTCATCACGCTGCTGCTCGGCATCACGATCTCGTTCTCCATGCGCGCCGACCAGTTCGTGAACCGGAATACGCTCATCATCATGGGCCTTGGCCTCGTGGCGTTCGTGTTCGACTCCATCGCGGGCGTGATGTTCGCGAAGCTCCTCAACCTGTTCAGCAAGAAGAAGGTCAACCCGATGGTCGGCGCGGCAGGCATTTCGGCGTTCCCGATGTCCGCGCGCGTCATCCAGAAGATGGGGCTTGAGGCCGATCCGCAGAACCATCTGCTGATGCACGCGGTGGGTGCGAACGTGGCAGGGCAGATCGCAAGCGTCCTCGCGGGCGGCATGATCCTCAACCTCGTGCCGCAGCTCTTGAAGTAAGGAGGAAGGGAATATGACTGCTCTCGAAGCCGCCCTCACGATCCTGTGGCAGGGGATGCTCGGCATCTTCGCCGTCATGGCGCTCATCACGCTGATCGTCATGCTCTTTACCAAGTTCAGCAAGTAACTGCGTAAACGCAACAAGCCCTCCCGATCGGGAGGGCTTGACTTTTTTGTGCGGTATGGTACAATCGTCTCAAGGACGCTGTTGTATTGCGGCGGTTAGCCACTCCCTTGCGAAAGGGGGTGATGCAGATGGGAAACGGGCGCCGGGCGCGAGCCCTGCGTTTCGTGATATGCTTCATCGTGATCCTTGCGATCATGATCTACATAGCCCCAAAAGCGTGTTGACCGCCCGGCTGGCACCCGAGCGGTCAACATAGACATTCTATTTTGATCTCTGAGGGCTAACTGCCGATACAGCAGCGTCCCTTGCTATCTTCATTATAATCCGGCGGGCAGATTTGTCAAGCCGGAAATTTTTTTGCCCTCGTTGCACACGGATGGACACCAAACCGGCGAATCACTCTTACAAGTGATTCGAGGTGCTTTCGCCGTAAGAAAAAATCATAAAACCGGCGGAAACCTCGGAATTTTACACGAAAAACTGAATCATACACCATCGGCTGCCCCGGCAGGGCGGCTTGAAAACAAACCTTGCCCTGATCGCAGGGCGTAAAAAACAGGAGGAAGCATGACAAAAACCACCAACTACCAGCTCAACCAATGGGCAAAGTCCGACCGCGTGATGATGGACGACTTCAACGCCGACAACGCCAAGATCGACGCCGCGCTCAAGGCCAACGCCGACGCCATCGCGGCGGAGACCACCGCCCGCATCGCGGGCGACATGCTCGTGAAGCTCAAAGAAATCACGGTCACATCGGAGATCGCACAGATCGATATGAACCTTTCCGACATCGACCTGCGCAGTTTCTCCAAGCTGATTATCCGCCCAGCGCTCGCCTGCACTGACAACGTGGACTATCGTCTGCGCTTCGGCAGCGGCGAGGGAACCATTTTCCGCCACTACGTCAACCGCGAGTTTGCCAACTATGACTACGCCGCGGGCCTCGGCCCCACCGGGCGCGAGTACGCCGAGGTCGAGCTGTGCCCCGGCGACGGCTGCTACTACATCACCACCCGAAAGCTGACGAGCACCGGCGAGACCGTTACGGTCTGCACGACGAACGCTTCGAACTTCGGGGAGACCGGCCCCAACTCGCTCTCGCTGTATAAAACCTCGTCCGCGCAGTATTTCACAGCGGGCAGCAGTGTGACGCTGTACGGCGTGAAAAAGTAAAAAAGGATCGCTCCTCAAATGAGGAGCGATCCTTTTTTATCTCAGCTCAAAAAGCTTTGATATCGGTTTGGCAATTAGCCGCCGATCACACTGTTGGTGGTCAGAACCGCACCGCCGACGGTAACGGTAGCCTGATACTTCACAGCGCTGTTGGAAGAGACAGCAATCGTCTCGGCGTCGGCGAAGGTAGTAGAGTTAGCATTGAAAGAACCGCCGACCAGATCAACGGTGGTAACATAGCCGTTGGTGGTATTGGTGATCGTCACAGTGCCGGTGTAAGCAACCTCAGCGGTATCAGAGTTCGTGTACTGCAGAGTGACCTTGCCGGAAGAAGTATCCTTGACCAGCTTGACAGCAACAGTACCATTGCTGGGATTGACAGCAGAGGTCTCGTCAACGACCTTGATGAACACAGTGCTCAGCAGGCCATCGGTGAGCTTGAACCAAACCTGATCGTTGGTATCCTTGCCGATGGAGGCAGGAGCGGAAGCGATCAGAGTGCCGTCGGTGCCGATGTAGTAGACCTTGCAGTCATCATCGAAGGCATAGAACTTGGTGTCGATCTTCACAACAGAGTTGGTGGTAGCCTCAGTGCCAACCGCGGTGAAGAGCTTGTCGCCGTCCTTCTTGGTAGCAGGAGTGTTGATATCCATGTAGGCGATATCGCCGTAGCCGGTGGCAACACCCTTGCTGTTGTACGAAACACCGGTCAGGATGCTGTAGTACTTGACCTCAAAGTCGGTCTTGATCTTGGTCTCAGCACCGTCGATGATGGCGTCATACTCATAGTAGTAGCCGAGATCCTTGGTGTAGGACTTGCCGGCGGAACCGCCCTTGATGAAGGTGACAGCCTTGCTGCCGTCGGAGATGTAGAGGCTGTTGGTCTCGTTGTCAACCTTGGTCTTGGCGACGACAACGATCTTGGCAATGGTGTTGTCCTCAGTCAGCAGGGTGATGGGAGCGGTGTAGGTGCCGCTCTTCCACTCGATGTTGGGGACGTTGGCAATGCCGGTGTAGGAGGTGTAGGTGGTATCCGTGCCGCTCTCGTCGATGACGAGGAACGTGGTCTTGCCGTTGGCATAGAGGCGACCGGTGTTGGTGGAGCCGACGTTATAGGCGTTGTTAGAGACCGTGCCGTCGAGGGAGGGGATGCCCTTGGTGATCTTGGCGGAGCCAACGTCCGCGTTACGCGCGTCAGCCGCCAGGGTCAGCGTGTACTCCTCGTCGCTGTTGACGGTGTAGGAGACCACATCGTACTTGTTCAGCTTGGAGTTGCCAGAGGCAGAAGAGGTATAGTCATCCAAACTGCGATCAGAATACGCAGTACCGTTGGCATCCTTCAGAGCCTTGACATCGACCTTCTTGGTGGTGCCGTCGGTGAAGAGGAGCTTGGCGCGGGGGCTATCGAGGCGGGAAGCAACCTCATAGGCGAGGATGACCGCATACTGCAGGGTATCGTCAGCGTCGACAAAAGCGGCGTAGCCGTACTGATCCAAATAAACGCTAACGTCCTTACCAACGCTGGTGTTCATGCCGGGGGTGATGGGGGTGCCGTTGGCGCTCTTCTTGTAGGTGGTGCCGTCAACGGTGACGTTCTTGGCGGCGGTGAAGCCGTTCATCTTGCCGGTGACCTTCTCGGCCAGAGCCATGCTCTTGACGCCAGCGTCGCCAGCCTTGCTGGAGTAGGTGTAGAGAACGATGTCATCCTTGCTGTAGCTGTCGTCCGTCTCATAGGAGGAGCCGGCACCAGTCTTGGCAGTAAAGGTGACATAGGCATCCTTGGTGGTGGAAGCCTTGTAGGAAGCGGTGATCTTGCCAACATAGGTGTTGATCGCGATCACGGTCAGGGACTCGGCGTCGTCATTGTAGTAGACCTCGAGCAGGGTGCCGTTGCCGCCCTTTTCGACCTTGCTGCCCTTAACGATATCCTGAGTCCAGGAGCTGGACAGATTCCGGCCATCCTCATAATAGGTGACCTTGGAATCGTCAATGCCCTTGCTCAGACCGAGGTCGGAATAGATGGTGCCGATCTCGACGGTAGCGGTGTAGGACAGGTCAGCAGCATCCGCATAGGTGCCGATGGACTTGGCCTTGAGCATCCACTCGGTAGCGGGACGCTCGAAAGCATCGGTGGTGGAGTTCTTCTTGAGATCCTTGTAGAGCTTCTCGCCGAGCTCAACGGTGTACTCGCCGGAGGTGAGCTTCTCCTTGGAGATGTTCTGATCCTTGGCGACGGTGGAGGTCTCATACTTGGCAACGGAAGCGCCGAAGTTGATCTTAGTGCCGTCGACGGTGATGGTAGAACCCTTGGTGTCATAGGTGACCATGGGAGCCTCGAGGGCGTTCAGGCACATCTGAGCGGCCTTCTCACGGGTGAGGACCTGGTTGACGGAGCCGGAGATGCCGTCCATCAGCTTGGTGCCGGCCATGAGCTTGCTGGTGTTGATGGCCCAGTCGGTGCCGACCATGCCCTCGGCCTTGGCATCGTAGCCGAGCTCAACGAGCAGCATCTTGCCGAACTGCAGAGCGGTCAGCTGACCGGCAGGATCGAACTTGCTGTCGCCGACGCCGGAGACGATACCGGCCTGCGCGCAGTAGCCGACAAAGCCGGCGGACCAGCGAGTGGAGGCCACGTCGGTGAAGGTAGCGCCGCCCACGAGGGCGTCAGCGGCCTTGGAGCCGAGCTCGAGGTACGCGATGATCTTCGCGGCCTGCTCACGGGTCAGGTTTTCCTTGGCATTAAAATTGCCCTTTTCATCGCCAACGAACACACCAACGGCGTTCATGACGTCAACGGCTTCCTTATAATCGATGCTGTCCGCATCCTTGAAAGCCGCGTTGCTGATGGTGACGAGGGACATGGACATGACCAGCGCCAGCACCAGAGCGAGTAACTTTTTCATATAATGTTACTCTCCTTTCTGAAATTTCCGTTTCCGGTTCTGCGGCATCGTATATTTTTCCGCATTTCGGCGCGATTTTCTTTTGTTTATGCATGTTGGCTCGTTGAGGAGGGCGTCCGTCAAAATCCTGCCTTTGTGCAAAACGGAGAAAATGTTGCAAAAACGGGTCAAATAGGCGATATCGTACCCCCAGCGACCCCAGCGTCACCGTCCGCGGCAACAAGTGGTTCGACCACTCCAAGCGCGAGGGCGGTTACGCCATCAGCTTTGTCCAACGCTACTACCGCCTCCCTTATCCGGAGGCGGTTTTACTTTTGCTGGGGCGTAAGGACGGTCGAGCGCTCGAGCAGGCGAAGCCTGCCGCAACGGAGCCGAAGTCCTTCGCCCTGCCGCAGCCCTACAGCAATATGCGCCGCGTCTACGCCTACCTCCTGCACAAGCGGCACATTGAACGCGAGGTGGTTTCGTATTTCACACATGAAAAGCTGCTCTACGAGGACGAGCATCATAACTGCGTCTTCGTCGGCATGGACGGTGATATTGCAAAGCACGCGCATCTGCGCAGCACAAACAGCGAGGGCAAGGTGTTTCGCATGAATGTTGAAGGCAGCGAGAGCGCACACAGCTTTCACAAGGATGGTACGGACAAGTCCCTCTATGTGTTCGAGGCCCCTATCGACCTGCTCTCGCACATCACACTCTATCCTTATGGCTGGCAGGAGCACAGCTATGTTGCCTGCTGTGGGACCTCTGCCCAGCCGGTGCTGGAACGCCTGCGGCAGAACCCGAGGCTGGACACCGTATACCTCTGTCTTGATAACGACGATGCAGGCAACGACGCCTGTGAACGCATGACGGAGACCTTGGAGGAAATGAACTTAGAGGTCCAGCGCCTCTGCCCGCAGCGCAAGGACTGGAACGATGACCTGTGCGCCAAGTTTGAGAAAAAGGAGAAAGCAACATGAGTCATGACACCGTGTCTTTCATCGCGCTCTGCACCGGACTGCTTGTCTTCCTGCTGGTGGTGTCCGTCGTCTCCAAGAACTATTCCCTCAACCGCATCAAGAGCAAAACGGTCGGCGACGGCCAGCACGGTACGGCACGCTGGGCAACGCTGAAAGAGATCGGCAAGACCTATGCTCATATCCCCTTCGATGTGGCGCATTGGCGCAAGGGAGAGCGTCTTCCTCAAAAACAAGGCGTCGTGGTCGGCAGCATGGGCGGAGGAAAGAAGGAACGGCAGTGCCTTGCGGTCCTTGGGAGGACCGCTGTGAGGTATGTAAAAAGGATATGGAAGAAAAGAAAGAACGGCCAATACACAGACGAGCCGGAGTTGATCCGCGCGCTGGTGGACAGCGACGACATCCATTGCTTGATGATCGGCGCCTCCGGCGTAGGAAAGACGGCGTACTTTTTGTACCCGAATCTGGAGTACACCTGCGCCAGCGGAATGAGCTTCCTCGCCCTCGACAGCAAGGGTGACCTCGCACGCAACTACGGCGCGGTCGCGTCCAAGTATTACGGCTATCAGGTGTCTGTCGTTGACCTGCGAAATCCCACATGCAGCGATGGCTACAATCTGCTCACACTCATCAACCGCTACATGGATCTTGCCGTTGCGAACCCGGATGACCTGAAATCCAGAGCGAAGTCCGAAAAGTATGCCAAGATACTTTCCAATACGATCATCAATCCATCAGGCGACGAAAGCATCTATGGGCAGAACTCGTACTTTTATCAGGCGGCCGAGGGTGTACTGACGGCGACGATCCTGCTCCTCGCCGAGCACCTTCCTCCAACAAAGGAGCAGCCGGAGGAGCGGAGGCATATCGTCTCCGTCTTCAAGCTGGTGCAGGAGCTCCTTGCTCCAATTGGCAGCGGGCCGAAGGCAAAGAACGGCTTCCAGTTCCTTATGGCGATGATGCCGGAGGATCACAAGGCGAGGTGGTTTTCCGGCTCGGCTCTGACCACGGCGGAGCAAAGCATGAACTCCGTCATGTCCACGGTGCTCGCACGGCTCAATGCCTTTCTCGATTCCGAGCTCGAGCAGGTGCTCTGCTTCGATAACGTTATTGACGCCGAGCGCATGGCGCGGGAAAAATGCGCCGTATTCCTAATTCTTCCGGAGGAGGATGTCACCAAGCACTTCATGGCATCCCTTATGGTGCAGGCGCTCAGTCAGGAGCTTTTCTATGTTGCCGATAAGAATGGAGGCAGACTCCCGCGGCGCGTTATCTTCTTCATGGATGAATTTGGAACGATGCCGCCGTTCAATGTTCTGCCTCTTTTCTCCGCGGGCCGCTCCCGTCGACTGACTCTGGTGCCGATCATCCAAAGTCTTGCCCAGCTCGAAAAGAACTACGGCAAGGAAGGCGCGGCGATCATACAGGACAATTGCCAAACGACCATCTTCGGCGGCTTCGCACCCAGCAGCCAGACTGCCGAGGTGCTCTCCAAAGCACTTGGAACGCGCACGGTCCTCTCCGGCTCGGTCAGTCAGGGTAAGGAGAGCAGCCAGTCCCTCCAGATGATGGAGCGCCCGCTGTTGAGCGCGGACGAGCTCAAGAGTCTGCCGAAAGGGGAGTTCATCGTGATGAAAACCGGCACGCATCCCATGCAGACGCACTTGCAGCTCTTCCTCGATTGGGGCATCGCCTTTGGAGAGGAGTATCGTGTTCCAGAGCACGGGGCGCGCAAGGTTGCATATGCCAACAAGGAGATGTTGATGAAGGTGATCCGTAGAAAATATCCACCGGCAGCGGGGAAGACCCCATCCTCGTCGGAAGCGGAAGCATCTGGTGGTAAAAGTGCGCCTGCGCGTGAGGAGGTACAGCAGGAGATGATTGCTGCCGCGGAGGGTGCGAAGCGCAGAGCCTACAACACGCCGAAAGCGGAGGATACCACATGAGCTACTATGGAAACCTCTATCAGAATGAGGAACTGTCCCATCGAGCAAAGACAGTCTATATGTACCTCCATGATCGCTCAGATGCAGCAGGGGCCTGCTGGCCGGGCGTCAAGCGAATCGCCTCAGACCTCAAGCTATCCCGGCGCACGGTGCAGCGGGCTTTGGGCGACTTGGAGCAGGCGGGACTGGTCTCGCGCCAGTCCCGTTATCGGCCAAACGGCAGCCTGACCAGCAATCTGTATCAGATCGCCGCCAGAAAAGGAAAAAACTCACAGTCCTCCGCCAAGGGGGGACTGTGAGCAAATGCTGTCACGAGGGTAGTGTCATCATGGCGCATCCAGAAGGACTCACTCTATCAGAGATTATACGACAGAGAAGAAACAACTATGTAGAGTTACACTATCAAATACTGTTTATTTCCGGAATCAGGTTTGCGCGTTCTTCGTCAGAGAAATAGTAGCGCGGTGAATTTGCAACACTCGTATCTCTGTTTTCAATGACTGCGAGCTTGCTGCCGGGCATCATAAAAAGCGTATGCCATGTGCCAGATTTGACATTGTATACTTTCCCTTCTTCGAGCCAGTGGCATACTGTATCGTGTGGCTTTTCATCATTGCCTGCAAGAAGCAACGCACAGCTTCCTGAAAGGAGAATGAAGACTTCGTCTGTTTCAAGATGGTTGTCAAAATAGGTGATGTTGTTCGGAAGATACATATCTGATGCATTGAGAAGCGCAACGCGCCATGTATTAAAATCGACCTGTGGTTTATAACCGGATACTTCGTGAGAAAAAATCTGTAAGCCTTCCAAATTCATTGTAATATCCTCCCTTTTTCGATATAGTTTGATTGTTTTTCTGATTGGGCGCTTTACAAGATATAGGATAATAAATTTGACGCTTTCAGTGTCAGCTCCTCGGCTTCTTCATAGTGCTTACTAATCAGGCAGAGGAAAATTAAGTCGCAAATAAACTGCTGAGAGTAGCGTGATGAAACAGCGCCTAAGCCTGTGCTTGAAAACCCATCAAGCGCAAGCTAAAAATTTTTGTCGTGTGCTTGACATACGGGTGGCGCAGGTCGTGGAACCTGATATGCTCCAGCCCCGCGTCCTTGAGGATCCGCTTGTGGAGTGTTACGACCGAGTCGGGGTGATACATTTCTCCTGTTCTGCCGGACGGGAACATCCACGGATTGTCCGGGTGCTTGGCGTGCTCCTGCTTCAATAGCTCCACGGCATCCTGCGGAATGGACACCTCTCGGATGGAATTCCCGGTTTTGGGTTGGCTCAGAATGAGGTTTCCCTCTGTGTCCCAGCTGGCCTGCTTACTGACGGAGATGGTGCAGTTGGCTTCGTCAAGGTCGCTCCATTGGAGCGCGACCAGCTCGCCCTTTCTCAGTCCGCTGACCAGTTCCAGATAGAACATCGGCAGGGCATTACGCCGCTCGGCTGCATTTAGATACGAGCTGATGTGGTCTGGATGAAGAATCTTCATCTCTTGTTTTTCAATTTTGGGGATGATGCAGTTCTCCGTGGGATTGCTGAGGATGAGTTTTTCTTTCACCGCCCGGTCAAGAGCATTGTGCAGCATCGTATGGATGCCGCGCACAGTGGAATTGCTCAGTCCGGGTTTTTCCTTTTTCTGTACTTTTCGCAACCTGCCATTGCTTTGTAAATCGTTGTAGAGCTTTTGCAGGTCACGGGTAGTAAGCTTGTTCAGAGGAATGTCTCCGATAGCCGGGGCAACATGCTGTTCGATGTTTCGGTGGTAGTAGTTCATGGTGGATGGGCGAATGTGTGGTTTGGCATACAATTCAAACCACGTCCGCAGCCAAGCGACAACCGTGTATTCATCGGCACGGCTGACGTCAATACCCTTGACCGATTCCAAAGTGGCACTCAGTTTTGCCTTGCATTCTGCCTGCGTCTTTCCCAGCACATTTTTGATGATCCGCTTTCCTGTTTCAGGGTGGTAGCCTGCTGTGTAGCGACCCTCCCAACGCCCGTCTGCGCGTTTGCGAATGTTGCCTTCGCCATTTGCACGTTTTTTGCCATGAGCATCGCTCCTTTCTTTGGTAGCCACAACACATACCACACCTTGCGCCGGAAAGCTACTGATTCTTCCAAAGAAACCTAAATATTTTTTAAAATGCTTTTATTGGTTGGTACAAAATAAGCATAGCACCCGAAGCGGATAGGAAGCCTCGGAGGCTATGCTTATTTTTGTTATAATGGGAGGGCAATGGATGGACGGTTTCTTTGGTGAGCTAAGCGTTCGAGCTGTAAACAGTCCTCCGCCCTCTTGTTATAAAGATTCGATTGAGCAGGTTGCTCCGGCTATGCCGCGTGCGTGTCACGAACCAAATTGAATCGTAATAAGCCGGTGCGTAAGCATTGCAATATTTTATCAGGAAAGAAGGAATGCCCATGCTCAGTATCGGGATCGATGTGTCCAAAGGAAAAAGCACCGTGTGCGGAATGAAGCCGGGGGGAGAAATCGTGTACACTCCATTTGAAGTTCAGCACACGAGGGAAGGAATGTCGGAGCTCGTATCGCTGCTGCACAACAGCGGCGAAGAGGTTCGTGCCGTTTTGGAAAGCACCGGCAGCTACCATTGCCCGGTGGTGGCCGCTTTGTTGGAGAACGGAATATTCGTCTCCGTCATCAATTCGCTGCGGATGAAGCGGTTTTGCTCACAAAGTATCCGCAAGGTGAAGACCGATCGAATCGACGCTATGCAGATTGCTTTGTACGGTCTGGCCTATTGGCAGGAGCTTCAACCGACCAGACTGCCGGAGGATACATATCGGGAGCTTCAACGCCTAGCGCGGCAGTATTACCAGATGACCTCCATGCTGATCAAGGCAAAGGTTGATTTTAATGCCCTCTGTGATCAGGTTTTGCCCGGTATGCAGGAACTCATGAGCGACCATGCCGGACGACACAAGCTTTCGGACTTTGTCCTGCGGTATCATCACACCACTCACATCCTCGAAATGGGAGAAACGCGCTTTCGGAAGGATTATTGCAAATGGGCGGAAAAAAAAGATACCGCAATTGCGAACGTATGGCAGCACACATCTTTGCCACAGCTCAAAACGGTATCCCTGTGCTTCCCAATGCACCATCCACGCAGATCGTCATTACGGAAGCGATACGAGTCCTCCACACAGTGGAGGCGTCCCGTGACGCTATTTTAACACAGATGCAGGCTCTCGCCAAGACTCTGCCGGAATATTCTCTCGTGCGCGAAATGCCATGCATCGGGGACACGCTGGCTCCGCGCCTGATTGCGGAGATCGGAGATGTCCGACGCTTTCACAGCAAGCGGGC